>Ga0208434_1000397_pt1 | contig 21439 bp, 23 predicted proteins | sample 13_taG_FD_184086 | JGI IMG/M metagenome (GOLD analysis project Ga0208434, IMG submission 184086) | Marine viral communities from the Subarctic Pacific Ocean - 13_ETSP_OMZ_AT15268 metaG (SPAdes) (version 2) | ecosystem: Environmental > Aquatic > Marine > Oceanic | place: Pacific Ocean | collected... | reverse complement strand
TTTTAGTAAGTCTATCAGAACCTACCCACTTACCATCAATTTTCATGATCATTGGGTTTCTAGATGTACTTACCTTAGCAATATCTTTTAATTCACGTGCGTTTACATCAGATAACTCAATTTGTTCAGCTTCACCCTCATCATATTCAATAGTAACCTTTGCTTCATTTACTACATGTAGGTGTTTATGATCTGGTACTTCCTTACCTCTTACCTGACCATATAAATCAGCTAAATCTTTTCTATTATAGTTCATTAATTAATATCTGTAGTTAAACCTAACGATCTTTTAGTATCGACTGGGCTTATTTCAAGCATATTTTTTATATTCTCTAGAACATCTTTTGGTCTATCCCTTAAAAGTGTAGCCTGTAGCTCCTTAACAATGTTAGCTTCAGTTTCATCAGGCTTATGTAAGAAAGCTTTTATTATCAACTCGATAAGAAATCTTTCTCCTTCTGAAGTAAGTACTTCAGGTTCAGGCGCTGGTGGCTGCTCTGCTGCATCTGTAGCATCTACAGGCTCTTGCTCATCTTGCTCGATGAGTGCCTTCATATATTTCTCGAATAATTGTTCTGTTTTCATTGTGCTGCTTTTGTTAATGCTTGTTCAAGTTCTTTTGTGGCTTTTTGGTAAACAGGTATAGCCTTCTTGTTTACCTTCTCCCTATCCTTTACCGCTTTTTTTGCTTTTTGAGCACTAGTACCGAATAATTTGCCAGCTAAACCACCCGCTCCACTTTTAGCTTTAGCCGCTATCCTACCAACTGCGGTATCTATATTAGTCTTACTAAGTTCGTTCGCCATCTCGTTATCTTCTGACTCCCCGGTCATTTCTTCTTTAAACGTTTGAAAATTATCAAAAGCAAAATCACCACCTGTAATAGTAAACTGGTTTTCTACTTTACCGGATGGGTCTGTTAAGGTCACAGTATATTCACCATGCTCTCCAGGATGATTCTCAGCAATAACCTTAAGAAATTTCTTGTCCATGTATTTATTTATGGTAGAAGTGATAGTTTTATATTGATATTCTTCATAAGTTCAACCTCTAGTTGCTGTAACTCATATCTTTTCAAAAAATTACGAAACTTTCGGAAACTAACCGCTGATGCATCAACATTCGCGAAGGTTAAGTAGTCTCTCTCACTCAAAAACGATTTAAAATTACCCTCACCATACGTTATATTAGTAGGAAGTACGTTAAATATACGCTTAACAAGGGTATTCTCTATCTTTTCATTGATTTGGTAGTAGAACCACTTCTTCTTACGGTCTTTTGAGCAAATACTAATAAGTTTCTTTGTAATAAAGTGTATACCAAGCTTATTCTTGTCTTTTCTACTAAGTTTTAGTTCATTCTCCGTAATATACCACGTATATTCATTGTAAGAAGCCTCTAACAGTCGATTTAAGTTAATAAAAACATAACCTCTGACGTTATCTTCTTCTTTTTCCAATTCGAACGTTGATAATTCCATTGTAATACTCATCTTTTAGTAAAACCTCACGTTCTACCTGTAGCTTCATCTCATTATATGAGAGTTCCCATTTACTATCACAACTTATAAGTATTTCAAACTTAAATTTATCCTTTCCTAGCTTAACTATGTCTTTATTTAGCTCATTCGATGAAGAAGTGTATGTTCTCCAATCAGTTTCAACGATTTGATGCCGTTTATTCTTTTTACCCTTAAGAGGTGGTCGTTTACGTACTGATTGACACTGCTTTTTACCGATATACTTACGGTTATTGGTGAGATTTGTTATCTCGTATATAAAACCGTACGGAATAATATCTTCTGTAAGCAATCCCTGCCAATGTCCTAGATCAGCCATTGTTAATCTCGTAACAATTACAATGCTCACAATCTGGACCACACTTACACTCTTTTATAGGCACTCCACAACAAGCATCTGGACACATTCCCTCTTCGTCTTCTTCCCCGGTTAAGAATACACCATCTATACCTTTTTTCTTTTTATCTTTCTTTTTCTTAGATGCAGAACCATTTCTTGTTTGAACACCACCTAGCATCTTTGCTTTTCTTGCATCACCAGGTGCGTATGTATCACCTGAGTTAATCTGACCATCAGGATTAAAAATAGTACCACCTTGTGCCGCAGTTCCGAGAGCGCCACCGCCAGTAGAAATATCCTCAGCTAGTAACTTAAAGAACCTCTCTTCAAATTTACCTCTTGATTCTTGCATATTTATATTTATACTATGTTTGTGGAATTGCTTAAAAAATTTATTGAAGATGTCGGTAAGGATCTCGTACTTGATGATTTCAATCTTAAGGAAGCTCAAATGAGACTACCGGCACGTAAGCATTTTTGGGTAGCTAGATTGATGGAGACTAAAATAAAAAGAGGTGAGCTTTCTAAAAAGAAAGCCCAGCTTAAGAAAAATATAACAAAAGAGGTTATAGCAACTTCACCAGTTAAAATAAGTCAATCTTCTGCTGAGCATGCCGCAGAGCGCCATGAAAGTTTACAGAGCATAACATCAAAGATATATGAATGCAATATGATCATTGAATATCTAGAGAAGGTAGAGAAGGTTATGAGTCAAATGGGGTTTGATATAAAGAACATAATAGATGTTCAGAAGATGGAGCAATTATAGTATGATACACTTTGATTATATAAAGTCATCCGGTAAACTTCATATTAAGTGTGATGATTCGTCGTTATACGATCGTATACGTGAGCATTTTAGCGTGGAAAATGATGGTGCTCGGTTCGCTAGAAGGTTTAATAGGTTTGCTCCTCGTCGTAAGTATGTGATTAGTAACTTAGGCTCATGCGAGCTTGGTTTATACTGGGATCTCCGACAGTATCTTATTAAGAATCAGATTAATATACAGGTTAACATAACACCTGCACTTCAGAAAGCTATAGATGTTGGTCTAGATAAGCCGATGCATAAAGATTTTGCTTTTGACTTGCGTGAATATCAAGAAGAAGTTATAGGTAAAGCTATGAGACTTGGTAGAGGTACTTGCGTTCTTGGTACTGGTGCTGGTAAGACATTTACAACAGCGGCATTAATAGAAAATTACTTTAGGTATAGTCCAGATAGAGATACATTTAAGTGTATTGTGCTTGTACCTGATCTAGGATTGGTTAAGCAGACTTATGATGAGTTTATAAGCTGTGGATCCACATACAAACTAACTAAATGGACTGGAAAAACGAAGCCAGACTTTACTGCGAATGTAATTATTGCTAATATAGGCATTATACAGAGTAGATTTGAAGATAATGATTGGATAAAGCATATAGATTTACTAATAGTAGACGAGTGTCACAAGATAACATCAGGTAATAAGATATCTAAGATAGTAAAGAAGATCAAAACCCCTAACAAGTATGGATTTACAGGTACATTACCAGAGAAGCAGATAGATAAGTGGTCTATTATTGGTAAACTAGGACCTGTTATATATGAAAAGTCGAGTTATGAGCTTAGAATGGAGGATTATCTAGCCAATGTTAACGTTAAAGTACTTAATCTTAACTATAAAGATAAAATTCGTTATGAAACACAGGATAGATATAGAGAAGAGCTCAACTTTATATATGAATCCTTTGATCGTAACACTTTCTTAAGTAAGTTAGTAGGTAAGCTACCAAATAACACACTTATACTAGTTAATCACATTAAACATGGTGAGGCTTTAATGAATTACCTTAGTACCTTAGAGGATAAACAGGTTTACTTCATTAGAGGTGAGGTAGATGTAGAAGAACGTGATAAAATTAAAGGTATAATGGAAAAGGAACATAATGTTATATGTGTTGCTATTAGTGCTATCTTTTCTACAGGTGTTAACATTAAAAATCTACATAACATCGTATTTGCTGCTGGTGGTAAGTCGTTTGTACGTACAGTTCAGTCAATTGGTCGTGGATTACGTAAGCATCATAGTAAAAACAAGCTAGTCATTATTGATATATGTGATAATCTACCTTATGGTATAAGACACAACGAAAAGCGTAAGGAAATCTACGAGTCTGAAAAGATACGCTATACAGAATCAACTGTAAATTTATCTTGACTTATAAAATATACACTTTATAATTAATAAAATGTCCAAAGAGAAAAAAGCCGAATACTACATTGAACCTAAAGTCTTTAAAGCGAGTTTAAGGAAATATTATGACTCTGATATATTGACGGATGATCTCGCCGAGAATATTAAAAAGATTGCATATGGTTTAAGTTATAACTCGTCATTTATTAATTATTCCTACAAAGATGATATGATTGGCGATGCGTTGATTAAGATGTATTCAGCTCTCAAATATAAGAAGTATAAATTCGAGAATAACTCTAATCCATTCTCATATTTTACTACAATAGCGTATCATGCCTTTATTAATCGAATTAAGAAAGAGAAAAAGCATCATGAAGCTATTACTTCATATAAAGAGCAAGTTTACGAAGACTATATGTCTGATCCTAACAATACCCATGGTCATGTTTACGTAAAACCTGTTGATGGTGATGATGATCCCGACGCTTAGAAAGCCTAAAGTAGCTATCATATCTGACCTACACTTAGGTGTTCATTCTAACAGTACTGAATGGCATAATTATGCCTTAGAGTGGGCTAACTGGTTTAGAGAAGAGTGTGTTCGTAATAAAATCGAAGACATTATATTTTGTGGTGACTGGCATCACAATAGAAGTGAAATATCAGTTAACACGTTACAGGTATCTGCCGATATATTGGACATCTTATCGGAGTTTAACGTTATCGCGATAACTGGTAATCATGATATTTACTACAAGCATAGAACAGATGTAAATTCACTCTCTATATTCAAGAATAGAAAAAATGTAACTGTTCTAGAGCAGTATCAGACCCTTGAAGCGTATGATCGTATGTTATCGTTCTGCCCATGGAATACAAACGTTAAAAATATTGAAGAGAGTGATATTATATTCGGTCATTTTGAAATTGAGACGTTTAAAATGAATACGTATAAAGTATGTGAGGAAGGTGTAAAGGTAAAGGATCTTTTAAAGAAGTCTAGCTTGATTATATCTGGTCACTTCCATACAAGACATGAAAAGACCTTCGGTGCAGGTACTATTTTATATGTTGGTAATCCTTTTCAAATGGATTTCGGTGATGCTGGTAATCAGAAAGGATATCATATATTAGATCTTGATACATTAGAGTATGAATTCAAACCTAACCATATATCACCATGCTATCAAAAAATAGCTTTAAGTGAATTAGTTGAAGAAGGTGAAATTACATCTCATATAGTCAAGAGTGTTACTAATAATATTGTAAAGCTAAAGATTGATATGAATATTTCGCAAGAGGATTTGGATGTTCTTCTTGGAGTACTTACGAAGCTCAAACCAGAAGGTTTAACAGTTGATTACGATATTAATTTTAATCGCTTACTAGAAAATACAGAGGATAAAGAGGACTTATCTGGTATTGATGTTGAGCAAGCGATTGAAGAGTTTGTAAACATGCTTGATATTGACAATAAAAAAGATATAATTGATTATACTCTCGGTCTATATGAAAGAAGTAAACTTTAAAAAGGTAAGCATTATAAATTTTCTATCTGTTGGAGAAGATCCTGTAACAGTAGAGTTTACAAAAGGTTTACATGTTATAACAGGTGCAAATCGCGATAAGCCAGACCGTAGAAACGCTATTGGTAAGAGTACAGTAGCTGATTCTATTTATTTTGCTATATTTGGTGATACGTTGCGTGAGCTTAAGAAAGATCTTATACCTAATAACATTACTGGTGGTAGAACGCATGTAGAGTTAGACTTCGAGGTCAAGTCTACTAAAGGTGTTAGTAATTATAAGATAGTTAGACATCTTAACCCCTCAAAAGTGTTTGTATTTAAGGATGGTGTTGATAAAACACGTGATAGTATATCTAATACAAACAAATATATAAGTCAAGTAACAAGTGCAACACCTTCTATCTTTCAGAATTGTGTTATTATGACAGTTAATAATGCGATACCATTTATGGCAAAAAATAAAATCGAGAAGCGTAAGTTTATCGAAGATATTTTTGGTATGGAAGTATTTGGTCAGATGTTATCACATCTAAGAAGTGAATATAACGATATAAAACGAGAACATGATACAGAATTTACTCGTCTAGAGGAGGTAAGCAAGAGCTGTAACAACTATAAAGATCAACGTACAAAAATTTTAGCGCGCCGTAAAGAAAAGCATGCATTATATCTCGAACGTAAAGAGTCGAATGAAACTGAACTAAGCGATCTAAAGACTCAAACAGCTTCTGTAGATAAAAATAATATAAATAATGTTAGGGAGAGTATAAAAGAGTACGAGGGTAAACTAAATATTTGTGATGAAAAGATAAGTGGTCTTATTGAAGATATAAGCACAAAAAAAGCAGAAGTAACTCATACAAAAACATCATATGCAAAGATTGGTACATCAGATGAAAAGTGTCCTGTTTGTCTTCGAGGTATTGAAGAGCATGATACAGAGCATATTGAAATCGAAAGAAAAGCCCTCAAAGAAGAGATTGAGGCGATGGTTGGAGATATAAAAATTGTTCAAGAAAAGCTATCTAAAGCTAAAAATATAAAGTTACGTGTTAATCAAGCTATTAATAACAGTAACAAAGAGCTTTCACAGATTAAGCTAGACTTACAAGCGCAAGAAAATATTAATTTACGTATCGATCAGCTTAATAAGTGGCAAGCTGAGTTAGGTGAAGATATAAAGTCAGTAAACATTACTGAGACTGACATAGATGTAATAATAGAAAGTACAAATAAAGATTTAGTGTCTTTACAGGATAAGGTAAAGGAACTACGTGAGCGATTAGCAAAGCTAGATATTGTTAAGTATGTTGTATCAGAAGAAGGAGTTAAATCGTACATCGTTAACAAGTTGCTAGAGCTACTTAATAATAAACTACTGCAATATTTACGTAGATTAGATTCAAACTCTATATGCATCTTTAACGAATACTTCGAAGAGGAAATACTTAACGAAAAGAATAAAGTTTGCTCTTACTTTAACTTCTCTGGAGCAGAAAGAAAGTCTATTGATCTAGCATGCTTATTTACCTTTGCTGATATTAGGCGTATGCAGGGAGGTGTTAAGTATAACATTGCTATATATGACGAGTTGTTTGATTCATCTTTTGATGAGAAGGGTATTGAGCTTATCACACAAATATTACAAGATCGAGTTGAAGAACTTGATGAATGTTCGATAGTTATATCACATAGAAAAGAATCCATTAAAGCAGTAACTGGAGAAGTGATTTGGCTTGAGAAAGAAAATGGTATAACTCATCGGATTGATTATACTGAAATTTAAACTAATTATATAAGAATGATTAATCCATCACCATTCCCGCAATCTCCATTTGTGTCACCTTTTCCTCAATCGCCTCAAATAAAGGTAGAGAAGCCTCAACCAAGAGAGGCTGGCATGCCGAGATATCTTAATTACCTTGCAGATCTATCTGGTTGTGGTCATTGGCGTATATTATGGCCGGAGCAAGTTATAAACGCCACTGGTGTTGGTATATCTCACTCTCTAACAGCGATGGTATCTGATCCACGTTTTTATAAAGGCATTAAAGCAATTAAATTACAAAGACAAGCTTCATCCTCACAATTACAATTTTTAAAGTTCCTTAAACAAATCCAACAAGAGGCAGGATTTAAAATTATATACGAAGTTGACGATGTTGTGTTTAAGGAAGATATACCTGACTATAATAAGTTTAAGTTTGCCTTTGATACAGAAGAGATAAGGTCTAATTGCGTCGAGATGATCAATATGGTTGATGAGGTCACGGTTACTTGCCCTTATATGAGAGACTTATACAAGAAGCGAACCGGTCAAGAAAAAATAAGTGTTGTACCGAACTTTGTACCAGACTTTTGGATGGGTAATAAGTTTAATGGACGTAAGGTTGTAGATTCTTTTGATAAAAATAAAAAGAAGCCACGCATATTGTATACTGGTTCCGGCGCTCATTATGATGTTGATAATAAGGTTGGAGGTAAGGATGATTTTGAAGGTGTAAGAGACTATGTACGTGCGACTGTTGATAAATATCAATGGGTTTTTGTCGGTGCTTACCCACCACAGCTAGCTGATTTAGTAACTAGCGGTAAGATTGAATTTTATAGATGGCAAAACTTATTGCAGTATCCTCAATTCATTGCTAATCTTAATGCGCAGTTAATGGTAGCACCTCTACAAAATAATAGCTTTAATAAAGCTAAATCAGATATTAAATTTATTGAAGCGTGCACTTTAGGCATACCTTGTCTGTGTCAAGATATGGAAACATATTATACTGCACCAGATAGTTTAAAGTTTGGATCAGTACAAGAGCTTTCTGATAAAGTCGACTCAATTCTCGATTGGAAGAACCGTACAAAGTATTACAAGAACGTTTACAAGTTGCGAGAGATAGGCGCTAACCGTATTTTGGAATTAGAGCCGAACATCGGTTCACATCTTGAAGCGTTAAATACAGAATTTGGTGATCCAAAAAGAAAATATATTCCGTTGTGGCAATAAGGAACTATGCTATAATAATGACGTAGATGTCATATAGAAACGTAATATACAATAACCGTGAGAGTGTAATTACTCTCTTTACGTGGGATGAAGATGGTAATCGTATTTCGTATAACTCTTCGTTCGAGCCTTATCTTTATACAGAAGATCCTCGAGGAGATAAGACATCGATTTATGGTACCAAACTTAAGAAGAAGAAGTTTAATAACTCATACAACCGAAGCAGATTCTTAACTGACTCAGGAGTCAAAAGAGTCTTCGAAAATACTCCCGTGTCACAGCAATATTTGCTTGATATGTTCTGGCAAGAGAATGAAAAGCCGGAGTTTAGTGAGCATCCACTAAAGTGTTGTTTCTTAGATATTGAGACCTTCTCTGTTGATTCATTTCCAGATATTGACGACCCTACTCATACAGTAAACGTTATAACTTGTTACGATAACTTTAGTAAGAAGTTTCATACGTTCGGGTTAAAGCCTTACACCGGTGCTGGTCGCGACGACCTCATATACGTTCATTGTGATAGCGAACGAGAGCTTTTTATTAAGTTCTTGGAATATCTAGAAGCTGATTACCCGGATATCTTATCCGGTTGGAACAGTGAAGGTTTTGATATTCCATATATTATTAACCGTATGGAGCGTATCTTAGGTAACGAATACGTAAAGCGTATGTCGCCAGTTGGTAACGTATTCTTTCGGATGATGCGTGGTCAGTTCGGTCAAGAAAAGAAGCGTTATTATATTGACGGTATTGCATGCTTAGACTTTTTAGATATTTACAGACGCTTTTGCTTAAAGTTACGCGAGTCATATAAACTCGATGCTATTGGTGAATTAGAGCTAGGTGAGAATAAGGTTGACTATGGAGGTATGAGCCTTGCTCAGTTATCTGAAGAGGATTGGAATACGTTTATTGATTACAACATTCAAGACGTTAACCTTCTCGTAAGATTGGAAGAGAAGCTTCAGTATATGCCTCTATTACGCATGCTGTCGTATGTTGGTTTAACTACCCTTGAAGGTGCTATGGGTACTATCCAAGTGATTAACGGTGCGCTTTGTATACGAGCTCGAAAACGTGGTGAGATTATTTCTACATTTGTAAGAGCAGAAGCAGAGGGTAAGAATCCAGGTGCTTATGTTGCAGAACCGAAGTCAGGCTTCAAAGAACATATTGTATCTTTCGATGCAAACTCACTATACCCGAACGTTATGATATCACTCAATACGTCACCGGAAACTAAGATAGGTAAAATCGATACCTTGCAAGATAAAGTTGTTATACAGCATGTATCTGGTAAGCAGTTCAGTTTAGATAAACCAGCATTTGCAAAGTTCCTTAAAGATGAAGATTGTGCTCTATCTAAAGCAGGTATACTATTTTCGCAAAAGAAAAAAGGTATTATACCAGAGTTCTTAGAGTACTATTACAACAAGCGTGTCGTTATTAAGGAAAAGTTATTCAAGTATAAGCAGAAACTTAAGAAGGATCCTAATAATACAGAGCTTAAGTATGAGGTCGAACGACTTAATACTGAGCAGATGGTTATTAAGATTTTGATTAACTCGTGTTATGGTTATATGGGTAATAAACGTGCACCGATTGGTGATGACGACATTGCTGCATCAGTAACATTAACTGGTCAAGCCGTTATTAAGTACTCTAACGAACTTATCAAAGAATATATTAAAGGTAAAGTACCTGATATATCAAACTACGATCTTGATCAGTGTATTATCTATAACGATACAGATAGTTCGTACGCGTCTATCGCACCGCTAGTTAAAAATGATCTCATTAAGTTCTGGGATGGTGAAGATATCCATCAAGAGACATATGACGAGATTCAAAATATTGAAGACTTTCTAAACGAAGGTATTAATAACTGGGCAAGAAAAGCTTTACTAACTAAAGATAGTCGCTTTATATTCAAGCGTGAATGTATTGCAGATATAGGAGTGTTCTTGCAGAAGAAGCGATATGTAATGCATATTCTCGATGATGAGGGTATCAAAGAGAATAAGTTTAAGTATACAGGCGTGGAGGTTGTACGTACAACCATGCCTAATGCAATCAAACCGTATGCAAAGAAGATCATCGAGACCATGCTGACAACGCAGTCTCTTAAGGAGACTAATGCTGTCTTGAACGAGACGTATGATACATTCAAGTCGTTAGAACCTGAAGAAGTTGCATTCGTTATGGGTGTTCGTGGATATGAAAAACATGCTGTTAAGTGTAGGGGATTCGAAACTGGTAAAGGTATGCCTATTCATGCTAAGTCTGCTTATTACTACAATATGATGCTAGAGAAACTAAATACTGGAAACAAATATGAAGAAATCAGCTCCGGAGACAAAGTCCGTTATATGTATGTTGAGCAACCTAATAAGTTTGGGTTGGGTACTATTGGCTTTAAGTATGATTATCCTATGGAATTTGCTGATATTTTTAAGCCGGACTATGAGAAGATGTTTGAGAAAATTCTGTTCCAGTCTATTCAGCGCTTTTACGATAACGTTAACTGGACTATACGTAAACCATCTGATAATGTTCAAGTAGAGCTATTTGATTTATTTGCTTAATGGTATAAGTAGTATCATGGCAGAATCAAGTTACCTAGATAGACCAGCAGATGATGGTACGCAAAAAGCTCATCCAGCATATTGGCGAGGACGTGCCCGTGGCACAGCAGAAGTTTTAAAAATCGTTAAGCGAGTTGCTGAAGGTAATGATCCTGGTGATGGTGAAATAACTTCACCTATTATCGAAGCCGCTCGCCGTATCCTTCTGACATATAGAGAAACACTCGTACACGCTTCTGATAAGTCAACATACTTATCGAAGCAAGCACAAGAGGCTGTTAAAGAGTGTGAAGAGTTAGCTAAGAAGATTACTATTTAGTTTTCTCTTCTTTCTTCTGGCTGGTAGTGCTTTATACGATCATGCCAGATAGGTGAGGCCAGCAATATTGCTGGTCTTATTTTTTCTTCTTTTGTAAGCTGGTAAATATGAGACATCCAAGTTTGTTCAAATGGATGAGCCCATTTAGTATCAATAAACATTTTTCTATTACCTTCTTTACTTACTATCATAGGCCAGTTCGCGTAGTAAACTTCCCCGGTTATATATGATAAATCATCTTTAGTGTATATATGATTAAATTTTGTTCTTGGGCAATTAGGATCAAGACCAGTTATAGGTAATTTATCGTAATCAGGCCAATCTCTTGTACGTATATCTTGCGGAACATTATACCAGGAACATTGTTTATCGTTATCAAAGTACACTTCTGTAAAAGAGAGCTTTAAAAAGTCAAAATCCTTCTCTAACATTATTTTATGCACCGTGTTGTAAAGATTGGGTATGTATTTTCTTAATCCATTTCTACAAAATTGACCTTCCAATTCCGGAGGGTTAGACGTCATATCGTCCTCGAAGAAAAACATAAAGTCAGCATCTGATTTATCAAAATGATCTGCCGCGGCTTGTCGACCACCGCATATACCTGTATTACCACCAAGATCAATATAGGTAAAGTTATATTTTTTCGCTATTTCTTGATTTTTAATTTTAGCAGTACTATCGGTAGAATTGTCTAGTAAAAATAAACTAGGAACAGTCAACCACTCTGGAGTTTTTTTCATTGACTCTATGGTATGAAGGACTTGTTCTGGAAAATTAAACGTCAACATATAAAGGTTAGTTTTAATTTCTTTATAGTTTACTTCATCAACTTGCTGTACTATAGGTGCAGAGGCTTTACTTAATGTTACGGTATTTTCTTTTATAGCTTGCGTAAATTTAACAATAAGACCATTTTCATCAAGTTCATAACGCCTATATACACTTGGCTCCATATATGACATTAACGTAAATACACTCTCTTCCGTACCCATTAAGTCTTGTGCTAGCGTATGATCAAGTAGTGAGTAATATGTTGCATTCGCGTTATTAATAGCTTGCTTTTTGCCACCAAATATTCCCCCTCTACATACATATTTAACCTCATTTTCAGCTATTCTATTCATAGCCTCATAATTAAACCCATGTATCTCTTTATCTGCAATATACGGGTAACTTAAAAACAGAAAGGGCTCGCTATATTCAGATAGTTTATCCAATAGATTATCATCTGCTACATGTCCATGAGGCACCGTATTTGTTATACCAGCATCAACCCAGAAATGATATTCTGTATTAAATGGATTCATAATAGAAGCATCATTAAGCATAAACATTTTAGATTGTACAATAGGATTATACATCTCTAAAACCGCTTGAGGAGAATCCTTTAACCATCCCGCGCTATCTAACCACTCTTTACTCTGCCTTATTTTTTGCGTCCTATCCCAAAAAGGCTCATATAATTTTTTGATATCATCAAGTTCATAAACACGTACATAAGTATTATCAGGTGATCGCTTTTCCCATACCAAATATTCATACTCTTTAGGGATGTAAATAAATAAGTTTTGAGGTATTTCTAGAAAACGTCTAAATGATTCTATATAGTTATCAAAATCTCGACCCGGCTTATTAATATTCCATAACCCTGTAACTATAGTAGTTTTGTTATTAACTGCAGGTATATTATTAATCTTATTATTTGTCATTTAATTTTATAGTCAAACCTTTCTATTTCACTTAAAGAGACATCTCGCACTAGAGCATATGTCTCATCGCAATAATAATCTTGATATGGTTTATTGTCATCAATATCGATAACCTTACAATGTGTTCTTTTATCTTGCTCTCTTATATTTCTATTAATTGTTATATCATATTTGTTATTAAAGAAGGTTAACATACTATCAAAATTAGAATAATCGAACCACTTATCAAATACTAACCCTTTTTCAGTACACTCTTCCGTAAATAAGCTCTGATAATGCTTTTTTATATGTGTTCGTTTTATATAATTTTTAAACGAAACATCTTCTAGGCATATATTATCACCAGTACTTTGTCTATCTTCTTCACTTACAAAATCTAAAATATTAAAATGCTTCTTAAATAGCAAGTAAATATAAAACGACACAGCATGCTCCCATGGATTTCTTATTATTACTGTTTTATAATAATCTTTATATTTATTAGAATCAGATTTTAATTCAATTAACTTTCTATGATACCCTTCTAATTTCCATCCTTGCTCTTTCAGCATCTCAGTTAACGAAGTACCACCTGTTTTTGGTACATGTACATGTACATGTTTTAATTTATCGTTTTTAATCATTATATTGACCAGGTTTGGTTGGAGTACGCTATATCTATACACTCTCTATACATGTATAGATTTCTATCTTTATCTAAAGGATTTTCATCGGCACGTGTTAAATTGCAGCCCTCCATATGCTTATGAGCAGTATGTTTAGTAATAGGAAATGTATGTCCGACATTTTGCAAATATTCATCTACTGAATCAAAAAGCTTGTCTTCCGGGTGATATGTACACAGTCTACCAATTTTACGCTTGGCTAGGTATGCAGAGACAGTAGTATCGTCACACCATGTGCCACGTTTATCTACAAACTCTAAAAAATCCTCTCCAAAAAAGCTTCTTTTGTATGAAATTGATTTGTAATGCTGTAATATATCTACTAATGAATTCCTACCGGTAGCCGTGTAATAATGATCTCGAGTATCCTTAAAATAATTGGATCTTGATCCATCAATATCTCTAGCTCGTATTCCATCATAACCAACTGCATAGTCAGGCCATGTTTTTCTGTTTTTAACATGCTCCTTTATTAAATCTTTATGATACACAATATCATCATCTACTACTATAACAACTACATCATCCTCCATATCGGTACGGTTTAAAGTAGGTATTAGTTTAGTAATTGAGCCATAATCTTCAGTTCTGTAAATTTTTATTCTACTATCTGTAATTAAATTTAACCATTCAGGTATAATATATTTTTCACCAGTCCTCTTATAAACATTAGGTATGTTTATATGTATCTCATAATTACCAGTATATGATTGATTTAATAACGACTCGATACAATATCTCATATCATAGTTATGATCGCTAACTAACCTAGTAGGTATAGTTGTTAATGTTATAATAATATTACTCATCTCTCTTTAAAATTTTTTTAATGTTTAATTCAGATAGATTTACCCAGTTTTCAAAACAACTCTTTATCCATAGCTTATGATCTACAAATCTATTTTCAAGATCTGAATGGGAAGGTCCTTGTACAAATATATTTGGGATCGTCATATAAATTTTTAAATCATTATTTAAAATACTCTCTCGGTTAGTTAATTGCTCTCGATATATTCGCCAATCTTGCTTGTTATTTAATTCTGATATAAAAAAATCTAACGGCCATCCGCCAGACACGCAACCTTGATCTCTCCAATCTAGATTATCAACAACAAAGTTAGCATATCGTAGGGAGCCTAGATATGCATGTGCCATAACTGTTTTTGATGGCTTAACAAACATATTTGAAATTTTTTCAACTGGGCCTAACGGTCTAGTGCCTAACCATAATATATCTGGTTTGTGATACTGCAGCTCCTCGCTAATATTACCAGCAACTGCTTTAAAATCTATATTTTCACTCTGCCCATCATAAAAAACATCTAAGTGTATATCATCTTCTAAATACAAAACATACTCCCAATTGTGTTTAATTTGCAATTTAGCTATATCGATATGTGATTGAGTACATCCATTACCAGGTTTTGGCATACCAGTTACAGCATTAAATCTTTTAATCCCCTTTATATTTGCATTATCTAATGCTTTATATGCAGATTGTAGTCTATCCTTACGCTGCTTTAAATTTATAATAAAGCCTGCATCAGCTATTTTTTTATTAAACCAAGTTATCATATTTATAATTTTAATTAAATTTAAAATCTACACGTTCAGCCCAACCAGTAGCTGCTGACACACCCCAGTAGACAACTTTAGTAGGCTTCTTACTAGTTACAAACATTTCTTCATAATGAATAGTCCTACCAACTTTTAAAAACTGCGCTAGCCTATCATCACTAATATAGGTCTGATGTACACCTGTTCCGGTATCATCATCAAACGAAACTAATATGCTCTTATAATCATCTCCCGGTAACATTTCAGTCGTAATATTAACTAAGTGGTAATAAGATGATTTCCATTCACCCTCTGTTGGCGTTGTAGGTGGTAAATTGGCTATAGTTTCTTGATGAAAAGATTTATTTTTAAAATTAATACCTGCATATTTTTCATAGCTACATAAAGTGCGTACCTTACCGAGAGTATATTCTCCTAAATCAAATCCATTATCTTCTACTTCTAATAGTTGCCTTATTCTAGAACGGGCTATATCATTACCCTTATGCCATTGATCATCACCTCGCTTATGCTGATCATCCCATATAAGCATACCACTACGCTCCTCTCTCATAGTAGCATGCCATACAACTACCCTATGCGGATGAAATAAATCATACCCATTAGTAAATGTTCTAACAGTTAAATTTAATTCTTCGCCTGCGAAAAATATATTAGGATCGTGTCTTACATCTCTAGCCCATTTATTTGAACCAAAGGCAAAATGACCACTAAGGAATCTCGCCGGGTATGGCTTCTTTAAATCTTGCCAATTCGGTACGGCTCCTGGTCGTATAAAAATAGTTCCAAAAGGATAAAAGCATGCTGCTTGAGACATCCATGGCTCTTGAACTCTTTCTTCAGGGTCATTAAAGGGATTATACAGTGGTGAATATCCACCTATAACAGGATTATAACCATCCTCTACTAACCCATCATACCAATTAATTAAGGTAGTGTCCCAATTTTGAGTAAATCTATGATGTGAATCTAATTGACATACAAAGTCTTCATCAGTAAGTAGAGTGTCATTTATCAAAGCTCGTGCATATGGCAGACCTTTAGCTTTTGTATAGTGTATTTTTTCTATCTTAAAGCGCTTATCATTTTCATATTCAGATAAATCATCAAACCCATCATCTGGATTATATTGCAAGCAAATACCGAAGTGTATTCTCTCTGGAAACTCTGCATTGTCTAAAGCATCCTTTATCGTTGGTATTAACTCTGGATCTCTATAAGCAGGTAGGTGAAGTAAAATTGTTCTTTTATTCATTGTTAATAATTCCCTCTATTCTATCTAACCACCCCTTTTCTTTAGATTGAGGCCACACAATCCACTTATAAGGTACCTCTTTTGTTGCAAACTCACGCCAAATTTGATATCCATTTATATTACTGTTGTATGTATTTTTAATCTCTTCATCCGTTACATCTTGACGAAACATTTCTTTACCATTTTTATCCTCAAACGCTAAAGCCCAGCATATAAAATCTGTTTCACCTTTTAGTAAATCTTTATTTACATCAATACAAAACTTAAATAGGTTTAAGAAAGATTCATCATAACCTTCTTTAAGTATAGGATTAGGTGGGTAAAAATTATCCTTAGTGTATTGCTGAATACCCTTATCACTGAAACGTATACCAGCATATCTTTCATAATCATCTAAGGACCTAGCTTTACCTAGCCCATATTTACCAACTTCTTCCTTAGATCGAAACTTCTCATTATTAATACCTAATAGTTTTCGTACTCGGGCATATGACTTATCATTAAGTTTACCCCATTGATTGTGATCATCCCAGTGTTTTGAGTTACCGCTTCTTTGATAATAATGCCACATGATAGGTATATGCATATGAAATAAATCATAACCGTGTGTAAATGCTCTAACAGCTATAGTTATTTCCTCACCGTGAAAATATAATTTAGGATCATGCTGTACTTCCTTTGAAAACTTACCTAAAGTAAAGCAGAAGTGAGCAGAATAAAATCTTGCACGTAACGGGCCAGTATGATCTTTCCAATCAGGTATAGTTTCAGGTATAGTGTGTAATGGTCCTTCTGGAGCAAACCGTTGATATCTTAATCTCCACGGATCGTCAATCTTCGCTCCTGTTTCAGGATCATAAGATGGTAAATATCCAGTAAGTAGTGGTTTTTTGACTCCGGATAATTGTAAAGAGTAAAATGTATTCTTAAGAATAGTATCCCAACCTTCTACAAATCTATGATGTGAGTCTAATTGTAAAGTAAAGTCTTCACTTTTATATTTTTGCTGTATTAAGTTACGAGCCCAGCATGCCCCCTTAGATTTTGCAGCGTCTAAATCAATAATAGTAAATCTTTCATCATTTATATATTCATCTAACTGATCCCACTTGTCCTTTTTATTATGTTGCCAAGCAATACATACATGTAAAGTATTAGGCTCGTCAGCTTTATCAAGCATATCTTTAAGCGTAGGTAAAAGTTCCTTATCTCTATATGCTGCTATTTGAACAAATACTCTTTTGCCTTTATAAGGACTCATATACGTTAATTAGTGTTAAAAAAATAAAAAACAATAGTTGAATTCCGGAATTCCGTAGTTAATATATACATATGTCAGATATTATTACAATTAACGATCATATTGGTAGGACAGTTGTCGGTAAGTCAGTTGAAGAGACAGACACCACAGTTACTCTTAATAACCCGGTTATTATCCATACGCAACCTAATCCAGAAAATGGTCAACTACAGGTTCAATCGTTTCCATATATCTTTATGGAGTTCTTAACAGATAAAGAAAAGAACAATTGGACGTTTACTAAATCATCTATTGTACTTTCAGATGTCGATCTCGATGATCGTATTATTCAGCAGTATAATAACATTAATAACCCTCAACCACCTGTAACACAACCGGATGCTTCTGGAGGATCGGATGTAGTTAAACTATTTGACGAATAATAATATTTTCTTGACCTTATCTAAAGGTTAATTAATCTAAGTTGCAACAATAAATAATTTTACTATGAAACTAACTAATTATAAACCAACAAATCCAATCGTCAACCTTGAAAGAGTGTTTGATGGCCTTTTTAACACTACACCTCTTTTTCATTCATTGGATGAGATCTATAAAACTGGAGACCAAGTCAGATTCGCTGACACAGATGACGGTCTAGCAGTTCAAGTGGATCTACCAGGTGTGGAGAAAGAGAATCTCGAACTATCTACTGATAGTGATACACGAGATGTATTCATTAAAGCAAAACGTACTGTAAAGACGCATGACGGCCAAAGAGAGCAGACATATAATAGGTCGTTCTCTGTTAGTCGTGATTATGATCTTAATAAGATTAAGTTTAGCTATAATGATGGTATGCTGGAAGTAAGAACTCCGCGCCGTAAGAAGGAAGAGTATGTAAAAACATACAAAGTTTAATTTTAACCTTAACTAATAATTTTAAAACCTCTGGAGATATCTCTGGAGGTTTTTTTATCTTATAATATAATAAAAGTATGGAAAAAGACGTACAAAAAGCTCTCGATGATATCGATAGCGTTAATCCGTTTGCAACCTATCTATCTGATAGTACATTAAGCCGCGTCGGTGGCTGGATCGATACCGGTTCTTATGTTCTCAATGCAATTGTCTCAGGCTCGATTCATGGTGGTATACCAAAAGGTCGAGTTACTATGTTAGCTGGTGAATCAATGACTGGTAAATCGCTGTTCGTAATGAAAATACTAGCAGCTGCTCAGAAAGAAGGGCTTATTCCTGTTATATTCGATACTGAAAACGCTATCGATCCTGAAGGAGCTGAAAGACTCGGTCTCGATGTTAGTAATGTTAAGTATGTACCTTGTATTAGTATCGAGCAGACACGTAATGCGCTATATAAGTTCCTTACTACTGTAAAAGAAAAGGGACTGGAAGGTAAATTTATCATAGCTATTGATTCGCTTGGTAACTTACAATCAGAATTATCTCTAGCTCGTATGGGTAAGGATAGTACTTCAACAGATATGGGTACTAATGCTCGTGCTATGAAGTCTCTTATGCAAACTTGTACTAATTTAGGTGCTGTTACTCAGACTACTATTCTTTGTACTAATCACGTGTATGATAACCCAGCAGCGTTGTTTCCTTCTATTGAGAAGAACATGCCAGGTGGTAAGTCGTGTGTATATCTACCATCAGTTACAATTCAACTAGCGCGGAAGCCGGTTAAGTCAGACGGTGGTAAGACTATGGATGGTGAAACTGCAGTAGCTCAGAAAAACTATGCAGGTATTATCATTAGAGCTCTTACTCGTAAGAACCGATTCATTAAACAGTACCTAGAAGGTGAAATGTATCTATCATTTGCATCTGGATTGGATAGATACTTCGGTATGATCGATCTAGCTGTTGGAGTTGGTGCCGTTATTAGTACAGGTGCAACATACCAGCTACCAGATGGTAAGAAGTTAGGTTATTATAAGAACTGGCGTAAGGATAAGGAACTTTGGGAAAATACTATTTTACCAGTAGTAGAAGAACGTATTGGTAAAGTATGGTCTTACTCAAATGAGGAAGAAGAAGAACTGCCAGATGAAGTTGAAGAGGAGAAACCAAAGCCAAAGCCGTTGTCAGACCTTATTTCAGATGACGACTAGTATATAGAATGAGTAAAAAGTTAGTATTATCAATAAGTGGTGGTATGGATAGTGTAGTGCTATTGCATATGGCTGCTGATAGAGGATTTAAGGAAATTCACCTTATATCTTACAACTATGGTCAACGTCATGTACGTGAGCTTGACTGTGTAAAGCATCAGATTGATGCGATGAAGGTTAAGTTTCCTGATATAGTAGTAGATCATTATACTGCTGATGTTCGATTTATTCAACACCTAGCACCTACATCGTCACTTACTAATACTGATATCGATAACCCAGATATTAGTAAAATGGCAGGTGATGCGCAGCCAGTTAGTTATGTACCGTTCCGTAATCAATTGTTTAATACTATTGGTTGCGCGTATGCAGAGTCGAAAGGTGCTGATACAGTATGGTATGGTGCAGCAGAGGTTGATTCATTGGCAGGTTATTGGGATGGTAGTGTTGAGTTCGTTGACTCAATGAATGCTCTAATTGCTCTTAATAGAGAGAATCGTATTCAAATAGAAGCACCGCTACTAACTATGAGTAAAGAGGCTATCGTCGAAGAAGGTGTAAGATTAGGAGTAGACTTTAGTAAGACATGGACTTGTTACTCTAATCGTAAGGACGGTTTAGCTGATGCTACTACACCTTCATCTAGTATGAGAGTAAAAGGCTTTATTGATGCTGGGTATCAGGATCCTATCCAGTATGTACAGCAGGATAAGCTGAATGAAGTCTATATGGCTAAAGGCTGTAGGAAGATTTAAACTACAGCGACAATAAAAAGAGGCATCGTACGATGCCTCTTTTTTTATGTATGTTGTCCTATGTATATTAAAGTCCGTAACGTCTTAACTCATCAAGCTGGTGGCTTGTCTTTGGCTTGTAACGCTCTTTAAAGCTAACAGTATTTACAGATTGCTTCTTATTACGTAAATCCTTTTTAGTTTGTTCAGTTAAGTACATACTAGTAGAATGTGTAGATACATTTAAGTGCTGTTGATTTTGGTAACGCTCAGTTACATTCATTGACTCATAATCTTCTATATTCTCTGAATCCTCACGTGCCTCAAACTTGGACTGTGTCTCATAATATTTTTGTAAAGAAAAAGCAATTTCTGCTTTTTCTTGATCACCGTCTTTACCGTACTGGTTATACATATCTTCACATGCTTTAGCCATACCTGCAGCTTTATGGGCATACTCACCAGCATGCTCCTTACAAGCATTAAGTACTTCTTGCTTAATACTACCCTCACCATCTTCACTTGTAAATGCACCGGTGCGTGTATTTCTTACGATCTTAAACTTCCTTGGTCCGTAACCTTTACTTACCTTTTTTCTATTAGCAAGAACTGCCTTAGCTTGCTCTAAAGAA
>Ga0208434_1000395_pt1 | contig 21511 bp, 32 predicted proteins | sample 13_taG_FD_184086 | JGI IMG/M metagenome (GOLD analysis project Ga0208434, IMG submission 184086) | Marine viral communities from the Subarctic Pacific Ocean - 13_ETSP_OMZ_AT15268 metaG (SPAdes) (version 2) | ecosystem: Environmental > Aquatic > Marine > Oceanic | place: Pacific Ocean | collected... | reverse complement strand
CTTGTTTTTCACCAAGAACCTCAGCGTTCTTAGCGTAGTTGGCGAAGTGCTCGTGATGACCTTCCTCTAGAATCTCAAGATCTCCGACAGGGACGTTCTCGTAGATATACTCATCATCTTCAATATCGTAATGAGTTACTGTACCGTCTTCCAGCAGGGTATGTGCTTCAGGAATGACAGTATATTCTTTACCTTCATACTTAACAAGTTTGGCGCAGTCATGCCCTTTGGGTTTCTTCTTTCCGCCTTGCTCGTCCTTCCCCTTAGCACCAACAATAATGTCTGCCTTGGTTACTTTGTCGTAGGGGACAGCATTATTAGCAAGATTGCCATCGTTATTTTTCTTTTCGTATACTTGTCTGAGTGCCTCAGACATATCAGGAAGGTCGTTTGAATACATGTTACTTTGCGTCCTTGTCCTTTTTATTTATCTTCTTAATGAATTCACCTGGAGTAAGTTTTTTCATATAGTTAGTAAGTTCATCTGTACCCATTTCTCCAGCAGGTGTAAAATTGAAAAACTTAATATCATTACGCTCAACCAAGTCCCTTAACCAGGACCTGAAAATATTATCATGCTCATTAACATAGATGACATAATTGCTACCACGACTAACAACCTTACCAATGACCCCAGTGTTGACATTTTCTACAAAGTTTCCTACTTCAAATAAAACATTGCCAAAATATGCTTCGCGAAGTCCTTTGGGATCTAGTCTAGGAGCAATCTCATGAAGTTCATAAGATGCTTCAGCAAAATCATTAAACTCTTCTACTTGCATTGCTTGACGTAGTGTCAAGTATAACTTCTCAGAACCTTCTTTGCCAAGACCTTTTGGAACACCTTTACTAAAGTTATCATAATCATCTTCTGCTGCTGCTTTACGCATCTTAGATGCAGACATTCCCTCTACACCTTCAGCATCAGGGTCTCTATCACCTGCAGATACTACATTTATTTCTTCAAATGTATATGCTTCCCCATTGTATTTCTGTGCAAGACTGTTGAACTCGCTAACCCTGTCACCTCCCACAACAATAGTAACTGAACTATACCCGTCAGCATCGAGGGAGGACAGAACGTCAAAAATAGTACGCATGTCCCCATTGTCAACAATCGCATTCGCGTGATCTGGATATGCTTGCCGCATATATTTAATTTTAGTCCCTGCGTCAAGGGGATTCTTCTTAGGATCCTCCGACCTTGAGGGGTATATTCTATACTCTCCTCCACTTGTCTTTGCCTCTCTAGATACTTTGTCTAGAAGTTTTTCATGACCGATAGTTGGTGGATTAAATCTTCCAAATGTAATAGATATTGTGCCTTGATCGACCTTACCCGAGCCATCTCCAGTTTCTTCTTCTCCATTGGCTTGGGTGGGGGTTTCTATATCCTTAGGGTCTACTCTTACTAATTTTCCATCCTTAGACATGTGGGTTACATTCCCTCTCGGGTCAGCATACCTACCGTAACCTACATGCTTAAGTTTTAATTTTTCTGCTGACTTTGCAGCAAATGACTTTTCGGCTTCAGTTAGGAAAGCACTAAAACTTTTCATTCTACCAATTCTTACTAAGATTAAAGTTTGCTTTACTAAAAGTCAGTCTATCTACAAGTTTGTATGGGTTGCTAGAAGGAATAACAAACCCTTCATGTGAAGAAGGATTACCGTCAATGAAACATTCAACATTTTCATTAGCCACAACCGCATCAAGTAGACGCTGTTTCAGTTGGAAGATTTTATGCCACACCTTAAAGGTGGTCAGATTAACCTCACCCTTATATTTAGCATTGAAGACATTGAACAATAATTCTGGACTAGGTATCTCACCCGCACGAATGAATGTATTGACATGCTTCTTGAGTTCTGCACTGTTATCAACCTTACAGAAAGGAATCAGAGCAACAATCTCAGCAACAAGTTTTACTGCAGACCACTTGCCAACAATTGCATCATTAGTATCAATGAATCGAACACTATTAGTAGATTGTAAAGTGACACCAATGCTTGCTTCTGCTGTAGGTGATACCTCAGTGTATGAAGTGTGTGGTGCTAGAATAATTTGTTGAGCAATCGGAGTGGCAAATTTATACTCCACAGTATTAGGACAATAAACAGACCCACCACCGACGCCGATCCAATCAGCTTGGACAATACCACTGATACGAGGAAGATAGCGCAGACATAAACGAAGGATATCTGCAACGTTGCCTTTATGATTCGTCTCAATGTCCTCATAGGTGTAGTTGATTAGAACTTTCTTTTTGTTGAATACAGACTTGGTGCCCACAAAGAACTGACCATTGGCAGGGTTAGTTCCGAACACGATAGCAGGAGCACCATCCCACTTGACACTGACCTTCTTGACAGTCAGTGCTTGCTTGACAGCAGCAAGGGCAACACGACGACCATCAAAGATGGAATCCTCTAGGTGCTCAAGGTGTTTGTTTGGCATTCGTCCTTTGTCTATACATGTATTATAGCACAGCAGAAGGCAGTCGCAACAAGGGGTGTGACAGTTCTTAGGGTGTCAGTAGATCTTGAGGAAGGGTCCGTTAGAGTCTCCAAATTCTTTCTTAGCACCATAATATAAAGAAGTACACCATTCTCTAGTCTTCTTTTTCTTTTCAATCTGCACCCATATATGTGCCCATTCCATAGCAATTAGTTTGGAAGAAAATCTACCACCAGAACTTCTATCTGCCTTTATAGTTTCATAGTTGATAGCATAGTCTAAAACCGATTCAAATCCCTCGGCAATCTTTTGATTGTTTTCATATACAGCAACCTCACCAAAATCAACGCCAGTATTCTTTAACTTGTTATACAAACTAATCCAATATTTTTTATCAGCATCATTCCACTTACCTACAGCTGGAATGTGACGGTGCTTTGCTGCTGAAGTTGGACGCTCAAGACTCAAACTACCTAAAAACTTATCCAAAGCAACACTCGATACCTTACCTAACTTAGCACCAGCATCTTTACCCTTAGGTGTTAAGTCGGTCTGTACAAGATTTCTTTCTTTAGAGTATTGAAAGTTTCTAGATTGACCATGGATTTGTCCACCCTTCTGAGTTTGCATATCAAATCCAAGTTCACCTGTATCAAACAAGTAATTCTTTTTCTTCCCTAGAGTTAATGTGCATTTTAAAGATCCTTTCACCGCATCAATTTGAGCAGGTTGTCCAGTTGCTCCACCAGCATTTGCAACTTCAGCAGATGCAGTTTTCTTTTTTGCTGCAATTGCTTTTAGAGAAACTCCGATCAAAACTTTTTCTCTAAGAGCATCTCTCATATAAGCATTAAGGAGAGTAAGTTTGGCATCCTTAGACATACCATCAATATTTGTTAACTCACGAATTGTACCTTGCACAACATTCTTCAAACTCTTTTTAACAAGAACAATATCCATAGGATTCCAACGGTCCTTCACAGATACACCACATTCTTTCTTGGCAATTTCTTCAATGTAAGGCATTATTCCATTGTCTCTGGAATATTCATACCCTTTACTACCACCCAAATATTTTTTTAATGCTGCGGTTTGTTTTGTATATGTCATTCTCCATTCTGCACCGAACCCATCATATATTTTTTTCATTTCAGCATCAGTAGGTTCTTTACCTCTCTCAATTACCGACTCAAAGAAATACCTAGAACCATTTTCCTGCTTGGCAGTTTCTTTAGCGTTAGTTGCCATCTTACTCTATGGAATCATCCAAACTATTTAGATAATCCTTTTCTTTTTCATAGATTTTTTCCTGTCCTGTCCAGAGTTTATATCCCTGGACAACCTCAGGCAATAACCATTGGTCCACACGAATACACTGCTCCCAGTTGACAGGGTGAGCACAACTCACCACTACAACAGAAACGAATGCTCGTATGTGAATCCAAAGACTATACATCGTAATAGTAAAACCATCCCGTAGCGATGTATTTTGTTTGTGTTGGACTAATAATACCCCGATGCATATGTGTCCATGCTGCAGGAAACAAACACACCTTTCCTGCTCTCGCAGTAACTGCTTGTCTTTGATAGGGGTAAAAAGTTTCTCCCCTATCAGTAACATCGTTTAAGTACAATGTCCAAACTAACATACGAGGAGAGTCTGGTCCACAACCACCTTGCTCACAGTGAGTTCTTGGATATCCTTGACCTGGATAATATCTTTGTAAGTTATATCCAGTATAAAATCCCCATGTGCCAAGATCATCTAGATGATAATATTTTTCTTTGTATAGTTCTACAGCAGATCCCACAGAAGATAAAATAATCTCATTAACCTCAGAGCAATAACTGGCGTCAGCTTCCATAGAAATATCAGTGGAATCTTTTACACTAGTATCTACCTGTAAGGATTCACCAACCCAGCCAGACCTGTGACGATCAGTATTGTTTTCAAACCAATCGATAATAAAATTGCAATTAGATTGACTTACTATTTGATAATCTTCTATAAAATTCATTATGACTCTTGTTTAACTTCCCAGGACCCACCTACACCGCCTTCCATATTGACAGTAATGTCTTGAGGTTCAACAGTTTCATTTGAATGAGGGGGTTTATGTTCTCTATCCATAGGTTTGGATGACTCAAACGGAGTACGCGAAAGATTCTTGATAACAATGAACGCATCGTTGTTATACTTACGATCCCCATATTGGGCTGACCACTTTTTGTTGTACTCTTCACCTTGGTAGATACCAGATACCTGTGTACCACCAATCTCGATTACAATGTTGTCATCTCTGACATTCCAACCGAGAGTTGCAATCTGATTCCAAAGATCATCTTGTGTAAAATTCATTTTCCTCCTGTTTCGTAACCCATTTTGTCGTCGTGTTCTTTCAACTTACGCATACGAATTGTTTCATGTAAACGTTTAAGTGCTTCTTCAGTTTCGGATGTTTTCTCGTAGGACCATTCGCCCTTTGATTTTTTCTTTTTACTCATCGTCCAAACCTCTTATCCATTTTTAGTTTGACATAATACATTCCTAAGATCCAGACGGAGAAGAAGAACCCCTCCACGTAACTCATGGAATGCCAAGCGTGTACTGCTCCGTCCATCAGACATCACCTTCCTGACGATTCTCAGAGTAGTGAACATCAAACTCACCACCAGGATAACGTGCCTTGAGTTTGTCTACATTCATAGCAATAACTTCATCAATACTGACATCCAGTGCCATACATGCTTGTGCAATGTACCACATAATGTCACCCAGTTCACGCTTCATATGAAACATATTCTCTTCATTGACAGGTTTACCCTGAAAGACAATCTTCTTGACAATCTCAGTGAATTCACCTGCCTCAGCACATGCTCCTACAGCAGCAGTAAGCAATCGCTCGGCATGAAAGTCTTGCCCTTGAAGTTCTTGAATACGATAAATGAATGCTTCGTGCTCTTTCGATGGTTGCGACGTGACTTCATTGACGAACTCCAAATAGGCATCAGTGTTTACTCGCTTAGTCATACTTTAGATCTTGAAATGTTTTCTTTGAGGTGAACTTTTTAACTAAATCAATCTGTTGAGATTCGGTTCCTTGCCCAGAATCAACAAGGTCGTCTTGTGCAGATTCCTCCACATCATACAACCTCATCTTCGCCCTGTCAATACCTATACAAAATCTCTTGTATGTATTGGTATCATTATATCTATTCTTCAATTGCTTAACCATGATTTGATTCATGCCCTCAAGCTCCTCCGTACTAATAAGGGCAAACATAAGATCAGCAGTAGCAGGGAGACCAAAGGATTCACTAGTATCAGTAAGGTCAACATCAGTGCTACCATAACCTGAACGAGTGGTTTGCGTAGCACTGATAATAGGAACGTTACACTCCACAGCAAAGCCTCGAAGTTCTTCTGCGATTGCTTTGACGTAGGTGTATGAGTTGACAATGCTCCCTTTATATCTCTGGGAAGCACAGATATTAAGGTAATCCACAAAGATAATATCGGGTTTAATGCTCCGCTTAAGAGCAAGATCAGAAACAAGAGACTTAAAATGTCCAACATGAGCAGATGCTGTAGGGTATTCTTTAATGATTAACTTGCCTTGTGTCTTCTTAGAAAGATTTGCAATCTTCTTTTCAAACATTACCTTTGGGAGGTCACCTAGTTGTTGGATAGGGACGTTAAGTAAATTAGCATCAATACGTTCTGCAATCTTTTCTTCTGCCATCTCTAATGTGATGTATAGAACATTACGACCTTGAAGCAAGGAAGCAGCAGCCATGTGACACATAAACAAGGACTTACCAACACCTGTGCCAGCAAGTGCAATGTTCAATGTTTTGTTAGGAAGACCACCCTTTGTGATTTTGTTAAAGAGCGAAAGGTCAAATGGCACTTTGTCTTCTTTGCGATGGTAGAAGTCATAACGTTCCTGTGCATCTGAAACATAATCATGTCCTACATGTTGGTCGAAGGATACTCCGAGTGCCTCAGAAAGAATCGAAGGAATGGCACCTTTATCCCTCTTGGTATCTTGACCGTCAGCAATCTTGACACTCTCCATAAGAGATAGGTAGATCGCACGCTCTTGACACCACTTTTCCGTAGTATCAACGAGCCAATCGTGTTCTGCGGGATCATTGGAAAGGACATTCAATACCTGGATAATTTCTTTGAACTGGTCTTCAGTGAGGTCAGTTCGTTCCTGACATTCTATACCAATTGCGTTGAGACTGGGACATGCATCATATTGACTTATGTATTCATGTATCTCTAAAAAGATAATCTTATGCTCACGGGCAGTAAAGTAATCTGACTTTAAAAAAGGAAGAACCTTTCGTGCATAGTTCTCACTGTATATGAGATTGCTAAGGATTGTTGCTTCTAGGTTCATTAAACGTAGTGTAAGTAAGTTCCGAGGATGTACTTTTTATCTGATATTGGAGGTCGTCCAGCGTGTCGATACTGCCATGTGGGAGGAAATACTAGTATAGAACCTCGTTTAGGTTGTACCGAATGTTGCAGAACAGGAAAATTGGTGTCTCCACCATCAACGACATCATTAAGATAAAGAAATAAAACTAAAAATCTCCGAGCAGAATTGTAGTTTCCAACGTCAACATGGTCAGCAAACTCATCGCATCCGTTGTTCCTATACATCTTAGCACGGAATTCTTCAAATGCATACTTGTCTGGAAAATCAACAGCAATATCAAGACTGTTCATATAATTTTCGACAACACCAATGAAGGTCTTTGATAGGGACTCTTGAACGTCTCTCCATTCAGGAACTTTATCGAGATACAATTTACTGATGTTCAATTCATAAAATGATGGACGTTTGTCCTGGTCGATTCTTATGAAATCTGAATCGTTAAACTGGTTGATAATTCTGGTGCATAATGATTCATCAACAACATTGTCGTATTGACGAATATAATCTACAAGTTTAGCTGCCATAACGAAACTCCGCTGCTGCTGCTTCATCGAGTGCCTGCATCACTTCGGCAGTAAAATATGTATCGGGGTCTTTCAAGATTGCCTTAGCATAGACTTTCTTGCCGTCCATTTCATAACGACCAGCAACGTTTTTCCACATCCCTGCTCGCTCTCCTAACTCTAGTAGACCATAGTATCTGTCAAGACCACGATCATAGTATAGGCGGGTTTCAATCTGACTATTCTCTTTGGTCAAACGTGACTTCTGTGCCTTACATTTGATGATGTTACCAACAACCTCAGTGCCATCCTTCTCTTTCTTCTTAGACAGATAGATGATTGTAGAAGATGCATACTTGAGACCACTACCACCACCCATTTCTTTCATGGGGACATAAGACCCAATCACATCATAGGTGTGATTAGTGACCAGCATAGGCACGTTTGCCTTCCCTAGTTTGAGTGTGAGCACCCTGAAGGCACCCTTAATCAATTGACTCTTAGTCATGTCACGGACCTGCTTATCTGCTGCTACATCGGCAATCTCTTTCTCTGTAGAAAGCATACCCAAAGAGTCCAAGACAAACATCATAGGTTGTCGGTCTTCCTCTTTCTGCTCCATATACTTGTCAAGGATACGACAAGACTGAGTACGAAACTGTTCAATAGTTGCCACAGGAACAATCATCATGCGGTCAGATGCAATACCTCTGTCCTCAATCATCTGCCTAGAGATAGCAGACTCAGATTCAAAATAAATTACACCTGCGTCAGGATTACTGTCGAGAAAATGCTGTACAATCCCAAGGCAAAAGAAAGTTTTGCCAGTAGACGACTCTCCTGCAATAGCGGTGATCTTATTTCCAGGGACACCACCGTAGATTGAGCCAGATACCAGAGCGTTAAAGATATAACTGCCAGTATCAATGAAACCACTGGTATCTCCCGCTGCAATACCATCACTAACAAGTCCTGCGTATTCATTTCCGATCTCCTTTGCTACATCTTGCAAAAAGTTCACCCTTTAACCTCCAATAATGTTGTGATATGTTGTGAACGTTTCATGGCACGTTCAAACCATTGTGCATCTTTCAAATCATCAAATAGTTTTTCTTCTCTAGATGCACCAGCACCAAATGCCTTTTGATATGAAACAATAAATTTTGTTTTCATCCGAATAAAAACTCCAACGATGCAATTTTTTCTGGTTTCCAACCAATGGTATCCATAATAACTTTGATAGGGTCTAGGAATGACTTTGAGAATTGTAAGTCATAGTCCACATGTTTGTCAAGTCCAAACTCTTTAGGAAATGTGTTCAAGTAACTGATTACATTTTCTCCAATTTTATTTGGTGTCTTTAGGTAGACAAATTTAATCTTTTCCCCGTCTTGAATCAAAGGATACTTATGTGTCAGTTTGTTTTTCTTGTTATGGAAGTTGTATAGTAGTGCTCCTCTAACGTGTATCGGTGTACCTTTACTATACAGAGTCGAAGGGTTCGACCACTTATTTAGATTGTTGCATCCTCGGGGAAATGATATATCTTCAACTGGTAACGATGAAAATTTATCCTTAAAGTCTGCAATAAATTTTTGTGCTGCCTCTTCATCTTTATTCACAATAACAATCATACATTCTTTAATAGCAGCACGACATGCAGCAGGAGTAGAAGACTTCACTGCTTCCAATCCCATGATTTTTAGTTTAGGTTTCTCATAACGAACACCCTCACTATCCCACACATTAAGAATGTATCTCTTCTTGGCAGTCCAGATACCTTTGTTGGCAATATTCTCTCGCTTCATGACCATCTTCTGGTCATAAGCACCAACATAGTTTGCTAGTTCTTGATACGATTTTTCAATGAATGGTTCGATTCGTTCTTTGCAAGCAGTGTCGAGGAAGCTGACAATCCTCTCTGTACGAACATCTTGTGAAGGAAATACAGAACGGACAAGTAAATCGAGACAGATGTAAATGCTATCAGTATCAGAAGCGATGACATAATCGTGGTCCTTTGTTTTAAGTAGTTTGTTTAAGTAATCATTTACTTTGTTTTCAATCCATCTAATCGAGACTTGACCCGAGAGGGTAATCGCTTCAGCATTTGCCAGATTGTAGTATCGGAAGTATTGGTTACCGATGGCACCATAGGCGCTGTTAAGTTGGATCTTTCTTGCCATTTGGATATTGTTGAATTTTGAAATATCCTTTTGTAATGATGTGGTCTCTGTAGATGTGGTGGCATGTTCAAGAGCTTGCTTAGACTTAAGCATTCTCTTCTTGTATATGGTCCGTTCATCGTAAATCTTCTGCATCATTTCTGGTAGGAACCCAAGTATATCTTTACGGTACTGAGCACCATTAGCACATACACAGTAGTCCCCTTTAATATCTAGCGTCTGCCCAAGTATCTTATCAACTGTAGCCGATGGGTGTCTAGATTCAACAAGTGTTTCGGGTGAGATATTATACTGCATGATAAGATGAGGGTAGAGAGAGTTAAGGTCAAAAGACACAACCCAATCATACTTTCCTGGAATCGGTTCCTTGACATAGGCTCCTGCATACTTCTCATCTTTCTTAGCACCAAAATTACGTGGAGGAACTACGATGTTTTTATCAGTCAGATAGTTGTATATCATGGTGTCCCACATACGGACCTGACTGTAAACATCTTCAAAGTTCACCTTAGCATCATAGGCCATAGTGATGGCAAGTTCAAGCAACTTCATCTTATCTTCCAGTCGGTCAATCAACTCAACGTCTTGGATGTTGTACTCCATAAACTTCTGCCAATCACTAGTGTAGAAGTCTTTGAAGTTCTCATACTCAGAGTGATCTACTTTTCGTTGACCCAATTCAACGAAAGCGATATGGTCTAAGCGATAGGACTCTTGATTACTGTAAGTAAACTTACGATAAAGATCGAGATAGTCAAGAATATTGACACCAGATATGTCATAAGCAATATTTTTGCGTCCCTGGACAAAAACTTCTCTTTCATTAGCACGATTCCATGGGGATAAACTCTTCATCCATTTCTCACCTAGCACACGATTGACTCGCCGTGCGATATATGGAACATCGTATAAATTAACATTCCAACCTGTTAAGATGTCAGGTGTATTTTGCACCCACCAACCAATAAAGTGATTGAGCATTTCATGCTCTGTCCAGAAGATATGAGTTTCAACTCCTTCGGGTGCTTCAAACTCACGAGTTGCCCAACTATAGTATTTCTTTGTCACCATATCTTTAATGGTGATAGACAGCATTTCTTCTGCTGCTTCTTGAACATTAGGAAATCCATTCTCACACTGGACCTCAATATCCAATGCATAGATTTTCATCTGATTGATGTTATACTGCACTTCACCAGGAAATTCTTGGCGAATATATTGGTATACAAATCTCTCGTATCCATGCACTTCAAACCCTTCAACTCCGTCATACTGTTCAATGAATCCTCTTGCCTCTCGGGAAGAATCAAACTTCACAGCACGGACGTTCTTGCCTTCTAAAGTCTTAGTAACTTCATCTTTTTTAGATAAGACATATAAGGTCGGACTAAAATGGGCACGAGACTGTACTTGCTGACCGTCTTCGTACCCACGATAAAGTATTGTATTTCCAGCTAACTGAACGTTAGTGTAGAACTGACTCATGCGGACCTATAAGTCTCCAATAATTTCTCTGTCGGATCCACTATAGTAAAAACTCCCTCGCTTGTCAAGAACAAATCTCGTTGGTCTGTATACAGAGGGAAAGGAGACAACGTATCATCTCCAGAAATACTGAAACATTTTTCAATAAGGATACTAGGTTCTTCATCTAGTTCCAGTACATTACCAATGATATATTCAGGTCTATCCTTAAGCAACAAGACTTTAATATTCTCTGTACTCGGTTCGGGAGGTTCCTCAATATCACTTACAGGTGATACATACGATTCATTAACCATTCTTTTGTGCCTCAATCAAGTTGTTGTATTGTTCTACAACTGCATCATATGTTTCATATGCAGCAACTACTTCATCTAGTCGAAAGAAAAGATATTCACTTTTACTGAGGGGAGCCCATGGTTCCATTACTACCTTAGGTTCACTCTGTTTAGTAATACTAGAATCTTCTGAAGAAACAGAGACTTCAATATTTGGTTGCTCTTCACTATCAGTATAGATGCTATATGGATATCGCAGTTGATATGCGATAGGGTCTTTAGTTTCTTCTGCTCCTTCTGGAGTAGGAGGAGTCACTTCATAGATATCAGAAATGATATCTTCACCGCTTCTTGTTCTTACGATTCTTACGCTCATAATTTCTCCTTGAGATTTCTAGTACAGATTCTTTGATGATTTCTTTCAGAATTTTAGTTTCTGAAATTTTGCTTTCTTCAGCAATAGGACGTACATATTTCATTATATCATCGATATAATTTTCTGGCAAGTCCAATGTTAGGAGATCTGATTCTCCATTATAATTATTTGGTTTTAAATTGAAGTATAGATTCATGTTACCATGCCCAAGATACAAATGAGTTACGGACACCCTTAGTGACCGTTTTTACTTCATGCGGATATAAAAAGATGGAGGGGAATACTAATACATGCCCCTTTTCCAATTCCATATCTTCATGCCGAAGATAAAAATCACCACCTTCAAAATCATCATTCAGCAATCCAACCAAAGTACAAATAGGAATTCCTCTCTCTTTGCCATCAAATAAATCTTTGGCATGATCGTAGTGAACACGAAGATTGGTTCCTTCTTTGTACCTAGCATATTTGGGTACTGCGAAATTTACCAATCCTATATCATATTTCTTAGAATAATCACTAAAAACTTTATCACAAAGATCATAAAGTAGATTACTTTCTTTTGGAGGAAAGAGATTTTCTATAGAATCGTTTTCAGAATGGTAATGCTCATCATGTTCATGACCCCACTGATGTGACTCCCACTCCCAAGTAGAGTACTCAGAAATTACAGAGTCACAAAAATCATCATCTTCAATGTCATATAGACTTACATAGTCAAGAAAATTCATGCAGACTCCAAACAAAAAGAGACCCTAAGGTCTCTTTGGTTGTAAATTATATAGGTTGATTAGTAGTCCATGTTTCCACCATAGCGGATGCAGGTCTTTTTATTTTCTGCTGATGATCTACACCACTGTCTCACATAAGCATCTGCATCCTTATCCATTGTAAAGTGAGCATAATTATGAAGCATCCCAATCAAAACCAATATCCCAATCGATATCACATTAAAGTGTGTCGCTGGATGCATCAGCATTGCTTTCAGGTAGTTGAGAATTTTGGATTTCATAAACCTTTCGTTTCTGATGCTCAGGGATGATTCTCCGTAATTCTACCACGAGAAGTCCGTTATTGAAACTGACTGTGCCAACTTCGACATCATCACTCAGGTTGAATCCCCTAGTGAAGGTGCGTGAAGATAATCCACGATGCACATATTCTTCTTCCCCATCATTCTTAGGTGCAACAGATTTAACTAGGAGGATATTTGACTCAGTAGTAACTTCCACCTCATCTGGTGACCATCCAGCAAGTGCAATTTCAATACGCCATTTAATATTTGATTCTTTGATGATATTGTATGGCGGATATTGTCCACCAGGATGATTCGATCCATATGAATGCAATCGATAGAAGATATCATCTAGTCCGACGCTGTATCTGTTTGCAGCATCAAAAATTTTATCAACATCTTTCGATGTCCATCTAGTAAGGTCCATGTAACTTCTCCTTATAAAGCGAGATTGTGTTGTGTGGTCCCCGAAGGCAACCAAGATTATTTAACAAGTCTGTAGTTTAATACAATGTGTGATATGCCGAACCCTTGTGTAAGGAATACCTCACCTACATAGTACTAGGACAAAACTCGATGGAAAAAATGACTAAATTTTTACCTATCGTTATGTTATTGGTGACCGCTGGTGCGGCAAATGCAGGTGGACTGGTGAGTTCACATTCGGCTAGTGTACAACTAACTGTTGATGCCGCTAGGACTCAGGCAACGAGAATTGGGTCTTCGTTTAGTATTTCTGGAACTAATATTGATACTACAGACGGCACCACAGCACATGCTGTATCTACTGGCACCATTACTTCAGGAGTCTATTCTCCTGGTACTATCACCGCTACTCAAGATACTGCAGGTTCTGCATTCTCATTCAGTCAATCTTATAACCAAGCTGATGCAGTTCCAACTGCTGCTCCTACTGTAGGAGACGTTCCTAACTTCAGTAATGTAACTTCTTACACTGCTGGAACTGCAGGAACTCTAGCTGGTACTATAACTTCAGCTGGTGTAATTGGAGTGACGGCTGGTGGTGCTGGAACGACTGCAACAGGACAATACGTTAGTGAGATCACGATAATTGACTAAGGAGATAGATAATGAATACTATGATTCGTTGGTCTGTGATGTCTGCGGTGGGTGCAAGTGTCACACTTGCTCCTGCCTTGGCGGTCCCCGTGGTCCCAAACTTCACTCAGGGAAGTATGACATCCAGAACGGAGACAACTCAGACGATCACCGAGACAATAAATAGCATGGATTACAACACTGGATATCAGTATTCTGCTACTGGTTCTGGTGTATCAGCATCGGGAAACCTCTCACCAGGAACAGGTGCTAGCAATGTAACTATTAATGGAGTGACATCATCATGGATGGGTGTAACAAGCAAACCGACATACACACAGACGACACCAGGAGCAGCGTTTCAGTTCACAGAAACTTACAGCGGCCCTGGTTTAAGCAATCAAACGATTATCCAGAGAACAACAGAGGTTACAAGCATAACCGACACTACAAGTATCTTCTCGCAGTAACATTATTATTCGCTAATCCTTCTTATGCTGAAACTGTTGGTGGTGTGTCTGCTACTGCTAATCCTGTCGCTAATAGTTCAGGCTCCGTTACAAACCAAGCTATTCAGGTTTTACAGGGACCATACATTACAAATACCTACGGTGGAGGTATACAATGTCAAGGTCCCACTCGCAATTTCACACCGTATGTAACAGGAAGTGTTTCTGCTTCTAAACCATACGAACCTTTCTATGATGACCCAGTATATGATGTCACCGATAACTTTGGTGCTTTCGATTCTGACGGGAATCCAATTGGAGATGGTATCTTAGATAATCCTGGTGATATTATTTTCCACAAAAGGACTAGGACTGGACAGAAAGATAACTATAGTCTAGGTGTAGGTTTCTCTATGACATGGAGCACACCTACAGATAAAAAATTACAAGACCTTTGTAAAGAAGCAGCGAGTTCTAACATCGAGATGATGAAACAACTAACTGCCAATAAAAGATTGGACTTTGAGATTGCTCGTCTTAAAAATTGTGGAAGTCTAATGAAAGAAGGAATTAGTTTTCACCCCAAAAGTCCTTACTATAAAATATGTGCCGATGTCGTAGTGCAAAATATAACTACGGTCAAGCAACATCGTCACTCTATCCCTTCGGTTTCAGTGCCGACTTCAATACCCGTATCGCCGCATTCCGATGACGCTGCTCAACTTGACGCTCCCTTAGAGACAAGACCTTAACTTCCTTACCACGGATAGCAGCAATCTTCTTAATAACTTTCTTCACTGTAGGTTTGATTACCTTCAGAAGAATGTCAGCGAATGGTTTAGCAAGCAGTGCCGATGTAGTAGCAACTACAGCAATACCCCCAGTGGTGATAACAACACCAGTTGGGGGTAATCCATTTAATACTTGTGTGATGATAGGTACATCACCTACCTCTCGGATACATTGGTCTCCTACCAACTTGTATCCTAATACTTCTTTGCGTCCACTATCAAACAGGAACCCCACGGGTTCTTTATCTAACTGTTCTTGAGTAGGACACTGAATGTTTGCTGCTCTAGGAGCATCTGGTGGTGGAGTAGGTGTAGCCTTTGCTTCTGTATCTGTTTCTTTCTTAGGTTTGACTGGATTCACTTGTGGTGGTCCAGTCATAACCATTTGATTTGGTTCGTAATTAATTGGATTGAAACTAGGAGTTCCAGCATCACAAATAATTACAGGATCATCATCTATTAATAAACTTTCGTTTTCATTATTAGCAGAGTTTGCTTCAACACATCCTGGTATATTGACAATAGGGAGTCCTATATTAACAGTGACAGGTGGAGCACTAAACTGTGAGGTTACAGGTTCTGGATATGTCCTGACCTCAGGTATGTTTAGTTTACCTACTGCAATTTTACTCGTCCCTATTCTCCGAATGTCCATCAGCAGTCATTGAATACACTACCAACTTGAGAACCAAGTGATGACCCTGCTTTCTGTCCTAGCAGCAATGCCCATCCACCTGCTAACCAACCCACATAGGGCACGCTAGCAAGGGCAGGAACAGCGACACCAGCAGCGATAGCACTACCTGCCATTGCACCTTGAGACCGTGCTCCAGCGTCCGCCACGATACACTCTATGTCTTTTGCAGACTTTCCCTCGCCGTCTGATACGGCACCTCCTAGGTTGCGCGTACCGTCCATAGTGAACTGGTCAACACGCCACTCACGACGAGACTCAGTGCCACCACCAAACAATCCTTTCTTATTACTATCAGAAGATAATGACCTCTGAGATTCTAAGATAGCAGGATCGTTTGCTCGATATTCAATCTCATATCCATCCTTACCTGCTTTGATAGTATAGGATGAATAGTCTCCTCTAGGAATATTGATAGTAGGGACTTCTCTCACTTTAGGAGTATTGTCCCTGACCACATATCCTAAAAGTCCAATATGAGAAATACCAACCAATGCTCCTAGTGCAACTGCAATACCCTTGATGGGCGACTTGCTCGGTGCTTGCACAGGGACTTGCTCGGTAACTTGCTCGGTCTCTTTTTTATTAGGATTAAATATGTCCATGATTAGAATGGCAATGCGCCACCAGTTGCACCAGGCAGTTCTGGCACTTCAGGCATTGCAGCATCTAGCATCCCTGGAAGGGCACTAGTAACTGCTTCTGTTGCTGCTTTTGTTGCTGCTGCTGTAGCACTCTCAATGAGTGCATCCTTTTGCATATAAAGATAAGCACCACCCCCTAGGACAGATAAAGAAACTAGACCAGATAACAACGCGACACCGTTAATCAATTTTTGCATCTTTCTTCTCCAGTGTAGGTGCTTGTTTTGATTCTTTTTCATCCTTCTTCTTAGAAGGCATGACTCCAAAAGTAGCTAAAGTTCCAGTAAAAACACTGGCGATAAAAGTTGGATCAATATTTTTTTGAGGAATGCCAGGAACAGTTACATAATTAAGGGTCAGAATTGCTGCTGACCAACCAAGAATAATAACTCGGACAAGGGTTGATACACCCTCATCCGCCCACTCAAATTTGTTCTCTTTTTTGGCTTCCTCTTTCTTTGGATTTGACTCCATGAGTAAAGAGCAAGGCTCTTCTATTTAGGATTCTGTAGGTTGTCTTTTCTTACCAATATTATACTTGGATTCAAGAATCCATTCAGTACGTTCCTTATATGAAATTACTTTAATCTGACTAAGTGGTGCAACATCATCAACAGAACTTTCCTTTACGAGTTCTATAAGTCCCCAATCAGAAAGAAGTTTGACGATTCTATTTCGACGCTGGATATCATTCTCAGAAAGGTTTGCTTTCTTTCCATCAAGAGCAAATAATTCTTTAAAATGAACGATATAATATTGCCCCTTCTTATGAAGAATATGACATGACTGAAACAACTTCTTTTCTTTTCTGGAAGCAACTCCAATACGAGTAAGAGTTTCTCTCACCTTTAAAAAGTCATCTGGTTGTTTAAGGTTGACCTCTACCATGTCATCCTTTGTCCATTGAACTACATTGAGTTCGCTCATTGTTTACCTCCCTTATTCAATTTATCTTTAATAAAATTTACCTGTATAGGAGTTAAAATCTCAAGTGCCTGCAATGCCTTTTCGGTAGAATAACAATAGTATTCTTTAATTGCTTCAAGATCTTTCACCTTTTCTTTTTTACCCCAAGGAGAAAATCTCTTACGGGACCTGACGGTATTTATAAAGAAATCATACTGAAGTTTCTTATCCAATCCAGGATACTGATTCATCTCATTAGAAAACATCACAGTATCCATGTGATGAGATAAACATTTATTAATAATAAATGGAGGATACTTCTTCTCCCAAAGAGGATCGCCATCCTCCATGAGATTTTTTTTAGTCAAATTGATAGTGTTGAGATAATCCTTAAGAGGATACCTGTCATCATACGACATAGTTAAGTAGAAGAAGTTCTTTACGCTGTTGCTGGTCTTTCATGTACTCACCAACTGAGCGCATGGTATAAGTATGGTCATACTCATATGGTTTCCAATCAATGAATCGAGACTTGATTAGATTGGAAGAATTATATGATACCATCTGGTCACAAGCATGTCTATCACATGCAAAGAAAAACTCATCATGGTCGAACCCTTTATGCATTCCACCCTTCTTACCGTAGAGATTAGACTTAATCTCATATGGAGGGTCTAGATATACAAACGATTCCTTCTTGTCAGTTAGAAGTTCTTCGTATGACAGATTAGTAATTCTCCAGTCTTCAATGAGTTCTCCGTAGTAGGGGAGTTTATCAATCCCTCGCATACTAAAGTTTGAGTCTGACGCCTGTTTGCTGAATGACGAGGACTCAGTGAGACCAGAGAAAGAGCACTTATTAACAATATAAAAACACACAGCAGCAGATAGGTTGGATGTTGAATCATCGTTTAGTTTCTCCTTAGCGTCTAGAAATAATTGTTTTGCTGATACTGGTTCTGGATGGGCGTTCTTTAGTTTAACCAATTCATCACGAAGTTTGCTTCCATCATACTGAAGTTCTTTCCAGAAATTATATAATGGTTCATACAAATCATTCACCCAGATATCCAGGTGAGGATACATCTGAGTGATGTAAAGAGCGACAGAACCTCCACCAACGAAGGGTTCACGAAACTCGGTATAGTCTTTGAATAGTGGAAAGAACTCCGCCATCTTTTTAGTAGCACGAGACTTACCACCAGGATAACGAAGAGGTGTCTTTAGCGATGTCATAGGATTAGTTGCTTGTCAGGAGTGATGATTTCAGGACCACCAAACAACTCATTATAACGCTTGGCGACATCAGGATTTACTTCGACACAGTAAATGACATGTTTCATATCAAGTGCAATGTCAGGATTTTGTTGGTCAATAACTGTTGCCCAGGGAGCGAATCCTACTTGCTGTGCATTTGGGATGACAACTAAACTATTTTTAATAGTAAGAATACCATCAGACCAGTCTACTACTTCAGCAAGAATTTCCTCACCAGTGATCATTCTAATCAGTTTTACGTCAATCATGTTGTCAATAGTTTTTCTAAAGGGTTTGGTTGTAAAGGTTTGAATTGGTCGGGATCAAAAAATTCCCCGTCTACATGAGTGCAACATGCAATATCTGGTCGATATCTATGGTCTAACATGCACATCAAATCTTGATGAAATGTTGTGTGGCAAGTTGGACACAAGCAAACACACTTTGCCAGTTCTTGATCAATTCTTTTCTTAGTCGATCTATTTACTAGTTCAGAAATAATCGCTCTGGTTTCATCGTCATCATCGATATGATGCCACTCATATACGACCCAACTTAAACCTACATGACAAAACTCACATCCTCCACGACGTTCAATTTCTCTATAAGTATACTCTTTATTACTTAAGTATCGATTTCTATCAGTGGCCTTTTTCTTCTTTTGCTTCGCTGTAGGATTTTCTACTAGTTGAGATTTTGTAGATCTTAAACTATATTTTCTATAACTCATTATTCAATACCTTTAGGAAATTCTCCAATCTCAGTCAATTCATAGTCCCAGTCTTCCATGACTGTATTGGCATAGAAACGATCAGAAAGCATTTCGATTTCTTTCTCTGCATACTCTCTGGTCTCTGCTTCCAACCAAATATCAATCACCTTACCAAGTCTAAGTTTCTTGATATCTAACTCCGACAATCTCTTACTACCATCTCTCACAGCATTACCTGGTGAGTCATCAACCTGTGACCTCAGACGGATGAATACTAATGCTTTAAACTTCATTTAAATTCACACTCCACCATAATTTGAGTTAGACATGCAAGTAGATTAATCTCTTGGTCTACAACGAAAGCAGATTTATATTGATACTCAGCAATGATTAAAACTGCTGCTGCAATACTAGGACCACCCATAACGCTAGATAGATTATCATACAATTTACGCATGATAGAAGTTGGGTCTGCATCAAGATTTTGTGTCACCCACTTCTTGACATCATTGAACTTCTTATCCTTTAATGCTGCTACAAGAGTATCAGTATTGGCATCACCTAGCGCCGCCAGAATACCAGTGTCGATAGACCCTGTGCTGGCATATCGCTGCAGTTCGTTAAGGGTTCTTCGGAAGTCTGGGAAGTATTTCTGGACGACTTCTGCAAGAACTCTAGGAGCGAAGGTGACCTTCTCGCGCCTGAGGATATCTTCACAGCGTTTAAAAAACTTAGCAGCAAGTTCTTGCTTTGTCTGACCTCTGACATTGAATTCTACTACCGTCGTTCTGCTATGTAGTGGTTCAATAATCTTGTTTTTGAAGTTACAAGTGAATATGAACCTACAGTTTTTTTGGAACTCTTCGATACTTGCACGAAGGAGAAGTTGGACATCTGGGGTTGTGTTATCTGCCTCATCAATGATAAGAACTTTGTGACGAGCAGAAGCAGTGAGAGACACAGTAGAGGCAAAGTTCTTTGCCTGATTGCGTACAGTATCCAGGAATCTACCTTCATCCGATCCATTGATAACATAATAATCTGCTCCAAGTTCACGACATAATGCTTTGGCAATAGTAGTCTTACCAACACCAGCAGTTCCAGAGAGAAGGAGATTAGGAATCTCTCCTTGTTCAATAAAACTCTGGAAGGTTTGCTTCACATTGGCAGGAAGAATACATTCCTCAACGGTTTGAGGACGATACTTCTCTACCCATAAAAAATCATTCATCAGTTGTTAGGTTCGAGAGCAATAAAATACTTGATGCCATCTCCTTCAAACAGAGATACATTGTGCTTACTTACAATCACATTATAATCTGAAGGCAAGAGTTTCAGATTTTCAACCTTAAAGCAGTAACAAAACTCATCAGTAGATTCACCAACTTCAATAGAATATGAGTTGGAAGTTTCGTTTTTCTTATCAGTAACACAGAGTTGCATAGACTCTCCATCACTAAAGAGACATAGGTCAGGCACCTGATAGAACGCTGCAGCACGTAGAACCTGATTCAAATGAGTTGCACTCAGTCTGAATCGCACATCTTCAGAAGGAAGAGTAATCTCTTTCTCGGGGGGTTGTGTAATGATATCAGGGTCGGCATAAAAGAATCTAGTTTTAGATTTGCCCCTCTCATCACTTACCGTAATATAGTTGGATTGTGTAGTATCAAATCTTGGTGCATCAAAGAGAGATAAACCACCAAGAAATACTCCGAGGTCATAGATTGAAATCTGAGATTGAAACTGCTCTTCAACATCAGCAATAGCAAGAATATTCTTATTGATGCTAAGAGTAGATAGTTTGCTGCCAGGTTTAATGACAATTGATTTGTTGATAGAACTAAAGTTCTTAAGAACTTCAATTGTAGATTTAGAGATTACTGTCATTGAGGATACGGTTCGGTAACTTTAGTTTTGTCTGAGAAGTGAAGAAGAAGCAATGCGTAGTGAAGAATCTTAACGATATCACGACGGGCAGTGCCTTTACGGTCATAGCGTGAAGCATACTTTAGGATGTTACTGCGACAAAATGCCTCAGCATCTCCACATGCTTCAATTAAATCTAGCGTTTGAATACTGTCGTTTCCAGCAGAATAATGTTGTCCATAGGTTCCTGTGATGTAATCGCGCAACTCCTTGAGAAGCGCGTCTTCATTGTACTTCATAATCAAATGGTTTCTTCCTCTTCATTGTACTCTGAATCTTCTCCAGCGTCAACCTTTGTATAGAGATCCAGGAAAGATTGCTT
>Ga0208434_1000394_pt1 | contig 21516 bp, 37 predicted proteins | sample 13_taG_FD_184086 | JGI IMG/M metagenome (GOLD analysis project Ga0208434, IMG submission 184086) | Marine viral communities from the Subarctic Pacific Ocean - 13_ETSP_OMZ_AT15268 metaG (SPAdes) (version 2) | ecosystem: Environmental > Aquatic > Marine > Oceanic | place: Pacific Ocean | collected... | reverse complement strand
ACTAGGTGGAATATTAGCAATAATGTTTGGTGATGATATACCTAGTGAAAACCTAACTGCTTTGATTGGAGATGGTTTTATAAAAGTAGAAGGACAAAAATATACTCTTACAGATAAAGGTTTAGACGAAAAAAACCGTCTTTGTACTTTATGTGGTTTAAATATTAAATATAGTTCAGAAAATAAATCTAATTAATAAAAACTTTAGACTCTAATTGTTTATATCCCCACATCTTTTTAAATGTAAGCTGTGCATCATCAAAATCCATTTTCTCTTCTTTAAACATTTCTCTTTCAACACCTACAGCATGATACCATCTGTTAAAATTGACACTATATGGTGCTTGATCATCATATAAAAATTCATTCATTTTTTCTCCTTACTATTAACAATTTTATTATCCACCATGTTGTTATGCATATTCAACCAGTCAATATCTTCATCTTGTTTTATATTAAATAAATAAACTATAGCTTCATTTGTAATTCGCCATTGTTTTTCAAAAAATAAATCTAAAGTTTTAAAAAATTTCATTAGTGCATAACTCCATCATCTAAAGGCACAAAAGCCATAAATGGTTCTTCTTTATATCCTTTTGGTTTCCATTTTATCATTTCTCTAACATCATCAATATCTCTATTAAAAGTTAAAGTGTTTCCATTATTATCAGTTCTTGCAATTACACAAGTACCTGCAAAAGTTGAAAAAGGAAGGTCTTTAAAATAAAAATATCTATTTTCTTGTGCAAGTAATCCCTCATCATCAACAAACATAATTACATCGCCCCCAAGCTTTACCATATCAATAGTATTGCAGTTCATTATTTCTGTGAGTTCTTTTGGGTCTCCATTGTCATTAAAACTTTCCCATCTTACCTCTTCTTTATTAGGGTCAATAACCACTACATCTATTAACTTAAACATTGTGATTCATGAAATAGTTCTCAAGAAGTTTGCTTATTCTTGGATTTATTTCTGCATGTCCATTCTCAAATCTAGCTATCATGCTTCTATTTGGTTTTCCTTTGGTCATGTAACCAAGATATTCTGCTAATTCAACCTGTGTAATTCCATACTCAGAACGTAGTTTTGCTAATTGCTTTCCGTCTATAAGTGCCATATTAATTTACTCCTAAATAATTAATGCTTTCTTTTACCTTATGTCCTTGTGACACAAGCTTCTGTTTTTTGATCTCTGATTGTTTTTTGTCTTGTGTAGACAAGTGCTTCCACCAAAAACCTTGTTCTTCTAAATAAACCCATAATTCATACTTCATCTTTTACTCCTTGTAAAACTTTATTAACTGCTTTTTGTACATACTTCGGCAAGATGTCTGTTTCGTTCTTTGGATATATCTCCACAAATTCACAACCATCTTCGTAAGTTATTTGTATTTCAAATACAAATCCTTCACTGCTCTTATTATCTATAAAGTCTACTAATGCATTACGCCAGTTAGTTAAGTTCCAATGCCAAACACTTTCACCATATTCAGTATTGATATAAAACTCATACATAATATTTTTATTTATACCTAATGTCATAATTAACCCTTACGCTATTCTGTCTATTTGTTTAGCAACATCATCAAAGTTAGCATCTTCTAATGCTTCTGATGTCACGTTTAATATTTTATCTAAATCCCATTTAGAAAATTTGCTAACAACAAGACCTAGTGCTTCTTCATCACTAGCTACATAATCTTTAACAAATGCTTTTTCTTTGATTGCATTTAATAAAGTAGGAAGTACCTGTTCAATCATATCGTCAGTGCTTTTAGTTGTATCTAGTTCAATGTTCATTGTTTTCTCCTTTTTAAATGTCATTGTTTCGTTGTTCATATGATTATTATAACAACAAGAGTTATAAAAACAACCCCATATGACTAAATAAATTAATTATTTTTAGAAAGGCAAATCATTGTCACATTTATCAATGTATATTGATCTCTTGTATATAGCCTCTGCATATTTTTGTCCTGCATTCTTTGGCATTCCGTAATGTTCAAAAAACTTAAACTCATTCCCATACTTTGTATGCAATTGTGCATGATGGTATTGACATAAAGGTATGCATTCTGTGTCATGACTTTTAAGACCCCAACCTCTATAACCACTTACTGGTTTAAGTAAATGATGTGCTTGTATGGGACCATCACAAGATAAAAACCCTGCACGTTGTATAAAACAAGGCAGGGTTCTTACATATGCTAGATGTTTTTTATCTACTATCCTTTTTGCCATTAACTAGAAAGGTAGTTTTTCTTCTGCTTCCTTAACAAATATTTCATCATCTTTTTCAACCAACTGACATGAGGTGAAAGGCAATCCATCTTTAGCTTCTTTTTTACGACCATAAAATTTATAGATAGCTTCATCAATAGTTACATTACCACTTATATCAGGACTATCTTCTGAAAATTTATTTTCATTTACAAAAACAAGACCTACAGACATTAATAACTCTAGCTTTTTTTTGCCAAAATTATTTTCACTTTCAACTAATGCGAAATATCTTTTTTCATCTTTGTTATCGTTTTCAGGTGATGCAGATTTCCACAACATAGAACCCTTTCTTAAAATTTGGGCATTGTTGTCTACCCACAAAGCACCACTCTTTTCTTTTTGTTCAAATTTTTTTTCTTGTGACATATTTTTTCCTTATTTAATTATTAGTTTATATTTCCAACCACTACTATTGTTATAGTTTCTTTTTTTTTCTAACACCTCTCCTATAGGTAATTTGTATTTTTCTCTGTATTCAGGTTTTCTAAAATCACGCATAGATGCAGTTAGACCACTTTCACTACAAGCTTTATTAAACTTATGTAAAATAAATTGTCTTAGTTCATGTGGCGCCCACCAGTTACCTTGTGACATAGCCATGTAGACACAGTCGTGTAATGTGGGTTTATTTTTGTGTTTCATTTTCGCCCTCATATAAAGCGATTAGTCTTTCATACGAATCTTTGATCTCACCTGTACTGGATTCTTTAGCTTTTTTAATTGTTTCAGAGTTAGCTTTGTATATTTTTTTGCTTAAAACATTATTAGCATCTTTCATCATTCTTCCACAATCTTTTAAATATTCTTCTTCGCTATCACGAGATAAAACAACTTTGCCATTATGACCAATCATTTTATATTTGCCCTTATCTCTCTGCATAGCTGTCTCACCATCATCATCTGCTGAACCAATACCACAAGCCATAGATAAAGAATATCTTCTAGCATACGTTAAGGCACTACCAAAAGCCTGTGGGTCATGTTTATCTGCAGGTACAAAAACACTTCCTGCACTTAGTTCAGCTTCATGTCCATAAAACATAGTTTCACACACAGCACCAGTTTCGCTGTGCTTACTATTCTGTTGATAATATATACCATTATTATTTAATGGTTCTTTTACTGTATTAATCACTTGCTCTAATGTTGCATAACCACTTTTAAAAAACGGGTTGTTAGCATCTTTGGTAGCGTGTGCAATTTCTTTTTGTGCTTGTAGTAAAGCTTGTATTAAGTTATTCATTTTAATTTCCTCAAGTATTCAAGTTAAATAATTCTGTGGCACCTTTTATTTCAGTGTCACTCCATTGGTTCATAAAATCTTCATTAGATATATCAGGTTCTAAACATGACATAGCACAGACTTCATGGATATCACTAGAAAATGACAGCAACTGCCACATTTTCATTGCAATTCTTCTTGCGTTTTTAATGTTCTCTTCTACATTAGGAACATCAAAGCTTATTAATTCTCTTTTGTATTTAGTTACATAAACATAGTCTACATATGGTTTTTTACTAGTAGCTAATGAATAGATGCTTAATTGGTTTTGATAGTCGGTTTTAACTGCTTTAGGCATTATTCCTGTTGTTTTAAGATCTCTAACAGAATCTTCATATAACAAATCAACTATGCCCTTGAATGGGATAGGCAAGTCTAAATATATCTCTACCCATTCTTGACATGCTATAGGCTTACCAAATTGTCTGTACATAGGTATTATCTTTTCTAATACCTCGCCTACTGTAATTTGTTTTTCAAGACATTTAGCAAAATCATATTTGGCTTTTTCATCTTCAATCTTTTTATATATTTGGTCGTACTCATTCATAGCAGAATCAATACACTCATTAATAGATGCGGAAGTCATTACACCCATTGTTATACCCTGTTCAATTGCAATACCATAGGTCATAGCAGGTGAAAATATTGGGTCTCTGTAACCTGCAATATTAACTAACCATTTAGCAGGGTTTTTTCTGAATTTATTTATTGCTGAAGGACTAAGGTATTTAATACCATACTTTTCAAATGCTTTAGAGTTTGTTTTCATATTATCAAATTTCAATTAGTTGACTGTAATTATAAGGACAAACTGGGTTAATTGCAAATTATATGTTAGACTAGAATTTATGAAACTACCAGAATGGTTAAAAAAAGAAGGTCTAACACATGATGATTTTCTTTTATATTTACAAAATAATCACACAACTGTAAGTAAGGGTGCAATTGACAAGTGGTGTAATGGTCAAAGAATACCTAGAAAAGATGACATGCGTAAAATTTCCACAGTTACTAATGGTGAAGTTACAGCAAATGATTTTTATGATATCTAGGACTTGAAATTTTGTCCTAACTAGCCCAAAATGTCTGAATGTCAATTCAAGCTTTATCATGGTGTCTTAAAAAAGAAATCCCAAACCCAACAGCAAAACTAGTTTTAATGATACTTTGTAATTATGCAAATGAGCATAACGCAAGTTATCCAAGTGAAAAACATTTAGCAAAATTAGTTGGTGTTAGTGACAGGTCTATTCGTAGATGTATAACACAATTATCTGATTTAGGACTATTAAAAATAGAACAAAGGATAGGAACAAGTAATTTGTATACTATTTTGATAGGGGTGGACGTAGATGTCCATACCCCTAGGACACCCACGTCCTATAATACTAAAGAAGATACTAAAGTTAATAATACTAAGAAGGGGGTGGACAAATATGACCAAGACTTCAAAGACTTTTGGGATGCATATCCTAGAAAAATTAATAAACACAATGCACATCAAAAATGGATTATAGCTGTTAAAGATTTTCCAACAAAAAAATTAACAGTTTGTGCAATAAGATTTTCCAACGAAATCAAAAATCAAAGGACTGAAGAAAAATTTGTGCCACATCCTAGTACATGGCTAAATCAAAAACGGTTCTTGGATTATGAAAATAAAAATATTGAAATTAAAAAACAATCATTGAATAACTTAGCGGGGTAAAAAATGAATATTGAAAACGAATTAAGAAAACAGGGAATAACACCTAAAAATACACAAGCAGGTACACAAAAAATTAAGTGTCCAAGTTGTCAACCACACAACCACAATCCGAAAGATAATCCACTAGCATTAACCATAGAAGATAACGGGCAGTGTGTATGGTTTTGTCATCATTGCGAATTTACTGGGGGTTTTAATCCAAATACAGGATGGAAGGGTGAATCAAAAGTAAATAGACCTGAAAAAATATATGTGCCGCCTGTAGTGCCAAAAGAACCGTCTAAACCATCAAAAATGTATTCCTTTTTTGCAACTAGACACATTAGTAAAGAAACAGTGGATGCTTTTGGCATATATATGGAAAACGATTACTGGATTGGTATGCCCTATTACAATCTAAATAAAGATGTTGTAAATATTAAATATAGAAGTGCTGATAAAAAATTTAAACAATCACCAAATGGGAAAAAGTCTTTGTACAATTATGAAAAAGTACATAGTGAAGAAACAATAATCATTGTTGAAGGTGAAATGGATTGTCTTGCATTATATGAAGCAGGTTATACAAACGTAACTACCTTGCCTGATGGCGCTCCCAAGAATGCTAATCTTAAAGCTGATGATAAAAGATTTCTTCCTTTAAAAAACTGCAACCTAGTAGCTACTAAAGTAATTTTATTTGTTGATAATGATTCTGCAGGTAATAGTTTACACAAGGAGTTACTGCACAGATTTGGTAAAGATATATGTTGGTTTGTAGAAAGACCTGATGATTGTAAAGATGCAAATGATATTTTAATAAAACATGGTGCTGATAGGTTAAAGCAAGTAATTACAAATGCAGTTCCATATCCAGTAGATGGTTTATATAGAAGTGGTGATTACACAGGTGCTGTTATTGATTTATACAATGGCAATTATACAAAACCAGTGGAGATAGGATATCCAAATTTAGACAAAATATACAAAATAATGAAGGGTACATTTCACACAGTAACTGGTATACCTAATCATGGTAAAAGTTATTTTCTAGATATGATACTTATTAAGTTGGCTAGAAATTATGGTTGGAAGTTTGCATTGTTTTCACCTGAACATAGCACACAAATGCATCTAAGAAGAATGGTGCAAATGATAACTGAAAAACCTTTTGATATAGGTGAAGACAACAGAATGTCAACTAGTGAATTAAGGGATGGAATGAAGTTTTTAGATGATCATTTCTTTTTTATTGAAACCAAAGATGAAGTTCCAACGATTGAACACATATTAAATATAAGTAAAGGGGCAATATTAAAACATGGTTGCAATGGTGTGATAGTTGACCCATACAATGAAGTTAATGCTAGTCGTAGTGGTGGTAAAAGGGAAGATGAACATATAAGGGACTTTATATCTAAGTGCAAAAGATTTGCTAGAGTACACGATATTGTATTTTGGGTAGTTGCACATCCTACTAAGTTACAAAAAATGGGTGATGGAGGATATACACCACCAACTGCATATGACATAAGTGGTGCTAGTCATTGGAATAACCAATCAGATGTAATTCTTACAGTACACAGAGATTTTGATGATAATACTAGTGAAGTTATTACTAGAAAAATTAGGGAACAAGATTTATATGGTTCTATTGGTAGTGCTAAATTTAGTTTTAATTCTAAAAAAAGAATATTTGAACCTTTTGATGATTTTTATTCAGATATGGATATTCCACCACACTGGGGTGACTAGGCTTGTCATGTGATTATTTTACATATAAGATAACCCAATATGGATATCATTTTTAAAAAAACAGAAGATATTGTTCCTTACTTCCAAAACCCACGAGTCATATCACAAAGTGCAATTGATGAAGTTGCTAAATCACTACATAAACATGGATTTCAACAGTCAATTGTTATAGATGAAAATAATGTAATAGTAGTAGGTCATACAAGATTATTAGCGGCAAAGAAACTAGGTATTGATGAAGTGCCTTGCACAGTCTACAAAGATAATGAAATTAATATTAATGCATATAGATTAGCTGACAATAAAGTTGGTGAATTAACACAATGGGAAGATAAAACTCTTGAATTAGAGTTAGAAAAATTACAAGGTATTGATGTTGCAGGTTTTCAACCAAAAGAAGTTGAATTTACACCTTTTGACACAAGCTTTAGTGATGTTAAGATAGATGAACCTGAAGTTGGTTATAGTGCTTCTGACTTAACCACACAACAACCAATTACATTTTACTTAGAAAAAGAAGATAGAGCAGAGGTTATGAAGATTTTAGAAACAGTAAGAGATGAAAAAGACTTACAAACTAAAAACAATGCACTGCTTTACATAATGAGGAAACACAAATGATACTTATACCCAATCCACAACATGCAGATATAATAGATCAAAAAGATACTATGTACCCAACTGAAATGATCTCTATATCAGATGATTTTGTTATAGATGACACGATAGGTAATATGTATGGGTTTTGCACTAAAGGCTCTTTTGTAATACATGGTGAACAAAGTTGGACGATTAATGCAGATGATTTTTTTACAATAAAAACACCTTTAAATGGTGAAACACCTATAGAGATGTTAGAAGAAGGTCAATTATTTGTAATAATAAGGTATGGTTTTAGAGGCATAGACATGGTTGGACACTCTGAAAAAAATGGAAGATTGTCATACATTGATGGATGTACAGATTCTTTATTAGTTATGCCACCAAGATTAGGCGACCCATGTTTAAACTATTTACATTTCCCTATGGGCATAGACCAAACACAACATCTACATCCAAGTATAAGAATGGGAATTGTTATAGGTGGAAAAGGTGAAGCATTTCAAAAACCTGAAGGTAAGCGTGAGGGTTGGGAAGAAGATTTAACAAAAGGCATGATGTTTTGTTTAGAAGAAGGAGAGGTGCATAGCTTTAGAACTTCTGAATCATACATGGACATAATTGCATATCATCCTGACTCAGACTTTGGTCCAACAGATACAAACCATCCAATGTTAAATAGAACGTATATAGATCATGGTAAAAGCTAGGCTCTAGGGTATTCACTTAGTTTGCAGAAGCTAGTCATGAGCCTTAGAGAAGGTTAAATTATGGGAATAGTATCAAAAAAACGTGATATAGAAAAAGATGTATACACTTTAGCCCTAGAACGTATTAACAGAACATACGATATTTTTGACAATGTTGTTGTTATGTTTAGTGGTGGCAAAGACTCTACAGTTTGTTTGAATATGACACTGCAAGTTGCTAAAGAAAGAAACAAATTACCACTGCATGTTTATTTTTTTGATGAAGAAGCCATACCATATGAAACGATTGATTATGTAGAAAGGGTTGCTGATCTTCCTGAAATAAAAATGAACTGGTTATGCTTACCAGTAAAACATAGAAATGGTTGCAGTCGTAATCATCCCCATTGGTGGCCATGGGCACCTGAAGATAAAGATAAATGGTGTAGACCATATCCCACACATGAAAGTGTAGTCGGTTTAGATGACATACCTAACTTTCCAAGAAAAATAGATGAAAGACCAACTGTTCCTGAATGCAATGGTTTGCTTTTTCCACCACAGGAATGGGGCGAGGTAGGTATTATTATGGGGATAAGGTCAGAAGAAAGCCTTATGCGTTACAGAACAATTTTACAAACTAGTGAAAAAAGATATGAAGATTACATGATTAATCTGAAATCAAAAACTGCATTAGCTAACTGTGTTAAAGTTTGTCCTATATATGATATGAAAACAGTTGATGTATGGAGTGGTCCAAAAAAGTTTGGTTGGGATTACAACACCACTTATGACATATTAGAAAAAGTCGGTCTTACACATCTACAACAAAGGTGCGCACCTCCATATGGCGAAGAACCTATGCGTGGACTTTGGCAATACTCTATAGCTTTTCCAAAACTATGGGAAAAAATGCAAAACAGAGTGCCAGGAAGTGCAACTGCGGCAAGATACGCAAACACTGAGCTATATGCTTTCGGTGGATTACCTGATAAACCGCAAGATACGTCATGGGAAGAATTTATACAGTATTTTTTAAATAAACATCCTGAACCATATAGGTCTAAAATTGCAGAAGTTATTAATGGATTTGTAGGCATACATTATAAAAAAACATCTGAACCCATGATGGGAACACATCACCCTGAGTCAGGAATAGGTTGGAAGTTTTTATTGCGTATAGCTATGCGTGGTGATTTTAAAGGACGTAAACAACCAATGTTTACTAGTAATAAAAAACAATATGCAGCACAAAAAAAAGCATATGAGGTAGAAAGATATGGTCAAAAAAGGTAAAGATAATCAACCAATCAACGCTATGCAGTGGGTTCAAAGGTCTAAGTTAAAGGCTAACCAATATAACCCAAACAAAGTTGCACCAGTGGAGTTAGAATTACTTAAAACTAGTATTAAATTAAGTGGGTGGACACAACCCATAGTAATTAGAAAGTCATATGAAATTGTTGATGGTTTTCATAGATGGACTGTATCAGGAGATCAAGACATTTCTGACCTTACAGATGGTTATGTTCCTGTTGTATTTTTAGATGATGTGGTTGATGAAGCACAACAAATGTGTGCAACCATTGTTCATAACAGAGCAAGAGGAAATCATGGGATATTACCTATGACTGGAATTGTCAGAAAGATGAAAGAAAAACACAATTATACAGATGAACAGTTAATTGAATTGTTAGGAATGGAGCAAGAAGAAATAGATAGACTTTACGATTATCAACCAATGACAGAAAAAGGTTCACAAGAAGAATTTACAAAAGGATGGGTTCCTGATGTTAAAGGTAGAGAGTTTGATTAGTAGGGCATGGTAGGAGAACACCACACCCTCTAAACATTACTTCCAAGACTTAGATTCGTATCTGTAAATAGAATTATTTTCTTGTGCATGGAGAAGTGCATCATAAAGAAAATCTGTGTCTAGCTTGTTAGCAATATAACCATCAAGAATACAATTAAAATAACTTTGGTTTGGTTCGCCATAGTCTGCTCTATTCATTGCATAGAACATAACATCTGCATTATCACCAAAATCATGTGCAAGTTTTCCACCCATCTTAATTGTAAAATACTCTTTGCGATATAAATGAGGATAACCCTCAAAGATATCCAATGCTTGTTCACACTTATCAGTGATCTCCCATAACATACCTTCAACTGATTCATTAGGACAGTATTCAATATCAGCAACACCTTTAAATACTAATTTGTAATTAGGCATAGAGAACTTAACTATAGGCTTGGCATTTGGGCATCTATACTTCATGTTTTCTAAATTAAGATTGGCACCATAGGCAAAATAAAACATTACGAACTCCTAATAATAAGACCATGTCTTGCAAGGTCATTAACAAAATCATTTGGGTTGTCATAACTAATGTTATATCCAAATTGTGTATTGATTCTAGTGCTAGTACCTTGCATCCAATTATCAAAACTGGAACTTGGTGCTAGTGATAACTCATATAATGAATAAGCTATATCTTCTTTGGTGAAACCTCTAAGGATTCCACCACCTTTTACTGTATATTCTAGTTGCATAATGCTTTTCTCCTTTTTGTGAAAAATCTTTTTGTGCTTGATTCTATTAAAGAACCTTCTAATTTACTTAGACCTTTTAACATAAGGCTAATCTTATCTTTGAACTCACTAACATTATCAAATCTATTTACTTTAACTGCTCTGTTTAAATCAGCGGCTTGAACCATTGATAAACAAACCTTTAACCAATTAGAGATTTTTTCTTTGTCAGTAGAACCTGCATGATGTCTAAACTCAACAGTTCCATGTTTCCAAAATGACTGTATGTTTAACTTTGTGTATCTAGTACCTATTTGACTAGCTAGTTGTCTAGCAGTTCTGCATGAGTTGATAGTTTCAAAAGCTTGTCCAAGTGTTTGACCAAAAGCCATAACTGTAGAATTACAGTAGTCATTGTTACTTAATCTTCTACTAGAAGGCATAACTGAATCAATAGCTGTTTCAAACTTAGCATATCTTTTGTAAAGATTTCTAAACTGCTTGATGCCCCAGTCACTAACACCTACATGAACATGAAGACCACAAGTTCTGTTTATAGAAGCACCAGTGTTGTTTACTGCATCTAAAACTAACATAAGATCTCTGTAACCTGAATCACCTTGTAATACTGGTGATACAACCTCAAGACCAAATCCACTACCATTAACTGATGAATCAGTTTTAAGTCTCCATATAGTTGCATCTGAATCACTGTAGTATGCAGTGTGCATTCTGAAATCAGCACCTTGTCTTTCAAGGTATTGATTAATTTCTTGGTTAGTTGTTCTTTGGTTGTTTTGACCAATGAACTCAATCTCTACTCCAAATGTTCTTTTATTATCAAATGTCATTTTTTCTCCTTTTAAATATCATCTTGATGTAGTTATAATAACAACTACAGTTATAAATACAACCCTCTAGGACAAAATAATTAAAGTTTTTTTACGACCACCAAGTTGGCTTATCTCTACCCTTTTCCCACTTAGCGTAATGTTTTTCTGCAATCATGTATTTGCGGTATGCATCTATATGGTCATTAGGATTTTTGTATTCTATTGGCATGGCTTGTGCGAATTCTGTGAGATCGCCTTCTTGTATATTCATTGGGAATATTTTTAAGCCACTCCACAACTTTGTCCATGAAGCATGATTTCTACCATATCTAAAATAGTATTCTTCACATAAGGTTATGAAGTGTAATAACAACCATCTGTAATTTTCATGTGACTCTCTTGCCCATATAGTACATGGGTGATTGTAATAAGCTTTTTTATACAAACCTTTTTCTACACAATATTCATCAGGTGACAAATACCTATGTGCAGTTGAAAGCATCTGTGCTGTTTCCAATGGCATCTTAACAATCAACTTATCAGGTAATGCTCTAGCTGATTCAACAGGGCATGTCTCTACTGCAAATATATTCATGTGATCACCTCACCAGTCTGTTTATCCACAACACATAAAACACCGTAATTATTTTTAAGAATCCATACAGTTTTCTTTTCTTCTGAAAGTTCTTCATATGGGTAAGAGTGTTCATTCATAACAGCACCCATATTATCTTGTATATAACAAGACCATTGATAGGATGCTTGGGCAAATGTTTTAGCTTTCATTAGACATACTCCTTACTACACCAGTATTCAAATCATGCCACTGCCACACCAACTCTTTACAATCATTCCATGTAGCACCAAAAAGATTTTCCATTCTTCTATCAGCATCTTCATAACCAAACTCTGCAACGAATTCAGGATAGTTATGCTTTATACAAGAAAGGGTTAGTGAATTAATAATTCTGTTTTCAGTTTTTGTAATATTCATTGTTACTCCTTTTAAATATCAAATTTCAATAGTTACAATTATAAACATATCTAAATATATTTGCAAACCCATTTTGTATATTTCAATTTATATGTGTTAGACTTGTGAGATAAATAGAGATTTATTGGATAATTTTTAGTGGCTAAAACAATTAAACTTACAAAAGAACTTGCAGAAAAGATAAGAACTGAATTTGTACAGGGTATAGATTTAGGAAGTACAGAACGCAAGTATCAAACTATAGATGCACTAGCAATCAAACATAAAGTAGCAAGAAGCACACTATATAAATGGTCACAAAAAGAAAGTTGGAAATCACAACAAGAAAGATTTCATGATGCGTTTATGCAAAAGCTAGATGCAGAAAGACAAAAAGAAATGGTTAAAGAATCAAAAACTTTAGATGACAACGCATTAACTATGGCAAAGTTTATGTTTAACGAGATAGGTATGATATTTCAAGACAACTCAATGAAAAGACAACAAGGTTCGCCAACAATGACAACCCAAATGTTGAATCAAATAGCAGGTGCAAGTTTACAAGCACAGAAGTTAGGAAAACTAGCACTAGGTGAATCAACAGAAAACATGAAACTAAATGCAGAAGTCTCAGACACAGATGCCTTCAGAGAAGCTATGGAACTGCTTGACTCGGTTGCAAGAGCAAAGCGAGAAGAAAGCGATAGCTCTATACACTGAATGGTTAAAAACAGCTAGACCCAAACAGATACCACCACAAGATGAAAACTTTTTTATATGGTTGATTCTTGCAGGTCGCGGTTGGGGTAAAACAAAAACAGGTGCACAAGATATCGCAATATACGCTATGCGAAATCCAAATGTAATATGTGCTGTAGTTGCTCCTACTTTTGGTGATTTAAGAAGGGTTTGTTTTGGTGGTCCATCAGGCTTGTTATCTATAATACCTAATGAATGCACAGACAATACGTTTGGTACAAATGGTTTTGCAAGTTCTAACATGGAGATTAGATTAGCAAATGGTTCAAAGATTGTAGGATATGCGGCAGTAAGTCCTGAAAGGTTAAGGGGACCACAGTTTCATAGAGCATGGTGTGATGAGTTAGCTTCTTGGCAATACCCTGATGCTTTTGATCAGTTGATGTTTGGTCTAAGACTTGGAGATAATCCGCAATGTCTTATAACAACCACACCAAAACCAATAAAAATATTAAAAGATTTAGTAGTTAGGAATGATGTACATTTAACAAAAGGTAATACTTTTGAAAACCAAGACAACCTAGCAGAAAGTGCATTAGAAATGATGCGTGAAAGATACGAAGGTACTGCATTAGGTAGGCAGGAACTTTACGCAGAAATCTTAGATGATGTTGAGGGTGCTTTATGGAATAACGCAATGATTGAATCAACAAGATTACAAGCTGAAGATGAAAGAGAATTATCACAAATTATAGTAGCTGTAGACCCTGCTGTAACAACAGGAGATAATAGTGATGAAACAGGCATTGTGGTAGTAGGCAAAGATAGAAATAACGAGTATTATGTACTGGAAGACTTATCAGGGAGACATACTGCTGATAGTTGGGGTAGAATAGTATTGAATGCTTACTATGAATGGGAAGCAGACAGAATTATAGCTGAAGTTAATAATGGTGGCGATTTAGTAGAAAAGGTTATTAGAGATAAAGATAATAATGTTTCTTACAGGTCAGTTAGAGCTACAAGAGGTAAGATGTTAAGAGCAGAACCTATTGCGGCTTTATACGAGCAGAAGCGTGTACATCATATGGGAATATTTGCAGAGTTAGAATCTCAAATGTGTTCATATGTAGGTCAGCTTAAACCAAGTCCTGATAGATTAGATGCATTGGTTTGGGGTTTGACTGAATTAAGCAAATCTAAAGGACAAGTAAACTGGAGAATAAGCTAATGACACAAAAAACATTTTTACAAAGGTTATTTAATGTACAACCTATAAACGAACAAAAAAATTCAAACATGATGGGTTACTTTGGTGTAGGCACTGAAGAATCCAAAAATTACAAATATCAAGACTTAGCAAATGAAGGATATCTAAAAAACGCAATTGTATATAGATGCGTAAACGAAATATCTAAAGGTGCAAGTGCTGTACCCTTTGTTTTAAAGTCAGGAGATCAAATAATTGAACAACACCCACTTATTGACCTACTTAACAGACCAAACCCTTTACAGTCCTACTCAGAGTTTTTTAATAGCCTTTTTGGTTATGTGCTTCTTAGTGGTAATGCTTACATCCTTAAAGTAGGTGGTGTAAATGGTGCGCCTAAAGAATTACATCAATTAAGACCTGATAGAATCAATATAAAAGGTAGTGGTAATGCTATTCCTGATAAATATGAATATGTTATTAATGGCAGAGTTCAACAATCCTACATAGTTGACCAAGAGAATGGATACAGCGAAGTAAAGCACGTTAAATTATGGAATCCTTTAGATGATTACTATGGTCTAAGTCCCATGAGTGCCGCGGCTATAGAAGTTGACCAGTTTAATATGGCTAGTAAGCACAATGTCAATTTATTGCAGAATGGTGCAAGACCTAGTGGTGCTGTTGTATTCAAGCCACAAGATGATTCAGGATTTGCTGTAAACCTTTCAGAGTCACAAAGACAACAACTCTTAACAGATTTAAACAATAGATTTAGTGGTGCAGGTAATGCAGGTAGACCTATGTTGCTTGAAGGTGATTTTGATTGGAAGGAGATGGGTCTTAGTCCTAAAGACATGGATTTTCATGCATTAAAGAATATGGCAACTACAGACATAGCTTTATGTTTTGGTGTACCCTCACAGCTTGTAGGAGTACCTGACAGCCAAACTTATAGTAATGTAGCAGAAGCAAGACTTGCTCTATATGAAGAAACAATAATCCCACATTTAAGAAAAATATCTTCTGATCTCAATGAATGGTTAGTTCCCATGTTTGGGGACAATTTAACACTTGAATTTGATGTTGATTCAATACCTGCATTAGCAGAAAGAAAACGCAAAACATATGAAAATGTAACTAGTGCTGTTCGTGAAGGCATAATGACTAGAAATGAAGCAAGAGGAATCATTGGATTAGAGCCAGTAGATGGTGCAGATGACTTGTACATATCAGCTACTTTATTTCCTATCAGTGAGGAAGGTGTAGATAAGCCTGAGAACCCAGTCAATGAAGAAGATTTAGAAGATTATGACAATGATGATGAAATAGATAAAGAGATAGAGTTTTTATTGCAAGAAGAAAAAGCATTGTCTGATATAGATACTACACCTACAGATGCAATGGCAAAAGAAGCTAAAAGAGGTTTAGAAATGCGTAAAGAATTCAACAGGGGTGGTACAAGCGTTGGTGTTGCAAGAGCAAACCAGTTGATACGCAAAGACAAGCTATCCATATCAACAGTCAAAAGAATGTACAGCTTCTTTAGTAGGCATGAAGTAGACAAAAGAGCAGAAGGTTTTAGACAAGGTGAAGATGGATACCCAAGTGCAGGTAAGATCGCATGGTTACTTTGGGGTGGAGATTCAGGCTTTGCATGGTCAAAAAGAAAACGTCAACAAATAATTACAGAAGAAGATAAAGAGTTTGCATTACAAGAACACATTGAAAGCAAAGAAGATGAAAAGGCTTTATCAGGTAAAGTTAAAACAGCATTACAAAAAAAAGTAGATGACCATAATGAAAAACATGGTGGCACAAAAACAAAAAGAGCAACGCTTAGAATGTTAGAAGCTGTCTTTAGAAGGGGTGTTGGTGCTTATAGAACTAACCCATCAAGTGTAAGACCAAGTGTAAGCAGTCCTGACCAATGGGCATATGCAAGGGTCAATAGTTTTTTAAGGGCATTATCTACAGGTAAATTTAGAGGTGGCAAACATGACAATGATTTGTTTCCTAAAGGACACCCTTTATCTAGCAAGTAATCACAATAAAAAAAGGGGAACTTAATCCCCTTTGATATTTAAGAATTACTACACCCCTCTTTTTCTATAAATATCTTCTACATGCTTTAGAGCATCTTTGTTCATAGAATCAAATTCGTGACAATTCCTGCTTTCTTTTTCGTATGTTAATACATAGTCCATATCATCGCAGTAACTACAACTCAGTGGACCTTTGTCGCAATACTGGTTATCACTAGTAGCATCTTTACAGTTTTTCCAATCAATCATTATTTACCTCTCTTATTAAATTTAATTACTGACTTAGCTGTTTCCATCACAAACCTTGCAAAGTTATCATCAGCTTCTATTTGTGATACATTTTCAGACCTAAATTGTTTATGTGCTGTACCACCTTCCATTTTTTTATAGATTGAGTCATATGTTTCTTTTAGTTCGTTTGTCATTTTTTTTCCTTTTAAGTTGTTTAACATGTAGTTATTATAACAACCCTATAGATTATTGCAACTCATATGACATAATAATTTTATGAAACTTAATCAGAAAAGATTTAATACTTTAAGACAAGGAAAGATAGATGTTAGAAAAGAACACAGAGATCAATTAGTTATTAGAAACAATCTTGAAAAACAATTTAACAGAAACTTAAAAACTCTTTTTAGAAAGTTTGTTAATGTGCAAATGTTTCTTTATAAGGAATATGGCATATATCAACCTGAGACTGCGGCACAGACTTTGAATGAAGATTTTATACCCTTAGTAACTAATCATTATAGAAAGGTCTTTAGAACAATTTTTAAATATAACGAAGATAAATATTTTGCAACAAAAGATATTGAATTATATGTATTTGGTACAAGAATAGATTTTGAAAATCTAATCAGCACATATTTTGCAACAAGACAATTACAACTTTCAGGAATAAGCATAAGAATGGCAAATCAAATAAGTAGATTAATTGAAGATGGAAGATTAGGCGGTCTTGCATTAGAAAATATAGCCAATCTAGTAAGTAAAGAAATACAAACGATAAGCATTAGAAGATCAGCACTCATAGCAAGAACAGAAACACATAATGCGGCAAGTTTTGCACAAAATTCATATTTTGAAAATGCACAGAAACAACTTGGAATCAAAATGAAAAAACAGTGGGTTTCAACAAATGATGCTAGAACCAGACCTGCACATGCAAACGCTAATAGACAAACTGTAGATATGGATGAAGATTTTATGATTGATGGTGTTCCAATGAAATATGCAGGTGATTCAAGAGGTGGTGCTAAGAACGTCATAAACTGTAGATGTGTAATAGTTTATGCAGATGAACAAGATATTGTGCTAGACTAATACCTGATGTACTATATGTAGATAATATGCCTATACCTAAACCAAAAATATTAGAGTCTAGGCAACAATTTTTAACTAGATGTATGGGAGATGACACTATGGCGAGTGAATATACAGATTCCGAGCAAAGATTAGCTGTCTGTACTAGTGAGTACGATTCAAATAAGGAAGATTCTATTCAGAATGATGAGAAACACATAAGAGCAGTTGAAGAGACAGATGACTCTTATATCATTGAGTTTGGAAAAAGCAAACCTGATTCTGAAGAAACTGTTGATGAAATGGATTCTAAAGAAACAGAAAAAGAATCTATTGAGATCAAATCAAGCATTAAAGCTTACAACGATGAAGATGAAGATAAGAACTATGGTACTTTTGAGGGTTATGGTTCTGTATTTGGAAATAAAGACTTAGGTAATGATGTTATAGAATCAGGTGCATTTACAAAATCTCTAAAAAGAAGAAAACCACAAAACGTAAAGCTTTTATATCAACACAAGTCTGATATGCCTATAGGTGTATTTGATGAGATCAGAGAAGATGATCATGGCTTGGTTGTTAAAGGTAGACTTGCTCTTAAAACACAAGCAGGTGCAGAAGCTTACGAATTATTAAAAATGGGTGCTTTAGATGGTCTATCAATAGGCTTTAGAGTAAACCCTAAAGAAGTTTCATATGATAAGCGTGGTAATAAACGTATTATCAAAGAAGTAGATTTGATGGAAGTGTCGTTAGTAACCTTTCCTATGAACCCTCAGGCAACTGTTCGTTCAGTAAAAGGTGAAGAGATTTCTATTAGAGAGTGGGAAAATGGAATGCGTGATGCCTTCAGTCTTTCTCGTTCAGAAGCAAAGATGGCTGCAAAAGCAGTCACTGATGCATTCGGTCAACGTGATGTTGATACAAATGTTGAATTGGTAGATGCCATAAAAAACTTAACTTTAACCTTAAAATCTTAATAGGAGATTATTATGTCGGAAGATATAAAAAATGCTATTTCAGACTTAGGCTCAACTTTTGCAGAATTTAAAAAAGTTAATGACCAAAGACTGGAAATGATAGAGAAAGGCGAGAGTACAGCATATGTAGATGAGAAAATAGCTAAGATGGAAGCTAAAATGGATTCTTATGAAGACATTAATCAAAAACTAACAACTGCTGAACTTAACGCTGATAACATCAAAAGCCAAATTGATAAACTTGAAACAATCGTTACGCGACCAAATTCAGGTTTTGAATCTAAGCAAGTAGATGAGTACATGGGTGCATTTGACACTTACTGCAGAAAAGGACTTGAAGGTCTTGATGTAGCAGAAAGAAAAGCACTAACTGTAAGTAATGATTCAACTGGTGGTTATTTAGCACCACCTGAGTATGTAAAAGAACTGATTAAAGATGTTACTGAAATATCACCAATCAGAAGTATTGCAAGAATCAGAAGCACAGGTGCTAGAAGTATCCAAGTTCCAAAAAGAACTGGTACTTTTGCGGCACAGTGGGTAGCAGAAAGTGGAACTAGAAGTGAAACTACTGGATATAACGTAGGTCTAGAAGAATTACCTGCTCATGAGCAATATGCTCTAGTAGATATTTCTGAGCAAGACTTAGAAGATTCAGTATTTAACCTAGAAGCTGAAATGCAATCAGAATTTGCAGAGCAATTTGCAAAAGCTGAAGGTGCGGCTTTCGTAAGTGGTAACGCTGTTGGAAAACCAGAAGGATTTATGACTAATGGTTCTGTTAGTTCTATAGATTCAGGTTCTAACACAGCAATAACCGCTGATAACCTCATTACTTTGGTTCATAACATTAAGTCAGACTATGGCAGAAATGGTACTTTTGTATTTAACAGAAGCACTTTAGCAGCTATAAGAAAACTTAAAGATACTGCAGGTCAGTATGTATTCCAAGCAGGTATGTCTTTACAAGGTGGTGTTACTAACACTATTCTTGGACAGCCTTATGTGGAAGCTACAGACATGGCATCTATTGCACAAAATGCTTTCCCAGTTGCTTATGGTGACTTTAGAAGAGCATATATGATTGTTGATAGAGTATCATTAGCGGTTTTAAGAGACCCATTCACACAAGCTACTACTGGAAATGTAAGATACATTGCTAGAAGAAGAGTTGGTGGTCAAGTGGTTCTACCTGAAGCTATAACTAAACTAAAAGTAACAGCGTAAGCAAGGAGTAACTAATGCAAGATTTATCAAATAATATTGAACTAGGTAACTCAATCATAAACGGAGTAAAGACTGCCGCCGCTAATGGCACAGGTATTGATTTACAAGGTTTTGAAGAAGCAACTGCTGTAGTAAGCGTAGGAGCAGAAGGTGACACACTTTCAGGTTCTGTTTACTTTGAAGTATCACTAGAGCATTCAGATGACGATTCTACTTATACAGATGTTGTACAAGCAGACATTGTTAATGGAACAATTGATGCAGGTGGTATTTGGCTTAAACTTGATGGTACTACAGGTGGAGACCCTGATACCGCAGGTGGTCAATGGCAGGTTGGTTATGTAGGCGGAAAGAGATATGTGAGACTTGTTCTCGCTAAAACAGGAACACATTCAACTGGTACACCTATCAGTGGATTGATTGTTAAAAGCAGACCAAGGTCAGCCCCTGTTTCTAACGTGAAACATAACGCTTAATTGAGCAATCTTTAAGGGGTGTAAAAACCCCTTTTTTTTAGGTAATAATTATGACAAGAAAATATAAAATATTAGTTCCAAAACCTGCTATAGCAGAAGAAAACTCTGCAGATATGGTTTTACACAAAGCAGATGACATTGTGATCTCTAAAGGCAAATGGCAAGAAGAAATCATGAATACATTTGTACAAAATGGATGGGCTTTAGAAGTTAAGGTTGATGCAGTAGAAGAAACTGTTGAAGTTGAAGCTAAAGTTAAACCAAAAAGAGCAAGAAACACAAAAGGTCAACTAACAGCAGATGACCCTTCTACACCTGATGTAAACGAAGCATGGGAAGGTGGAGAAGCACCAAAAAAGACAACTAAAAAGAAAACAACTAAGAAAAAGTCTTAATACTTGTTTTCGTTGTATCCAATCAATTAATGACTTAGAATAGTTGAATGGCAGTCAAGATACCAAGTGATACTATAAGTAAGCTAGAAGCACATGAACGTGAATGTGCTATTAGATATGACAACATAGATAGAAGGTTAGCAAGTGGTTCAAAGAGATTTGATAAAGTTGAAAATCTTATTTATGGACTCTATGGCTTAATTATCGCTACAATGTTTGGGCTGATAATAGAAAGAATATTTTTTTAGGAGAATAATATGTCAGAAGACTTAAACTACGAATCACTATATAACACAGCACAGCAAGAACTAGCTAATGCACAACATACCATAAGGGTATTAGTACAGAAGCTACAAGAAGCACAAGGTGATGATGCTATAGTAGGTGAACAAACAATAGTAGAAGAAGCAAAAGCAGATAAGAAAAAAGCTAATTAGGAGTGGTAAATGGCAGGTCTAGTTTTACATACAGCACCTGCATCAGAACCTATAACCCTTGCAGAAGCAAAGTCATATTTAAGAGTAGATAGTTCAGGG
>Ga0208434_1000393_pt1 | contig 21561 bp, 20 predicted proteins | sample 13_taG_FD_184086 | JGI IMG/M metagenome (GOLD analysis project Ga0208434, IMG submission 184086) | Marine viral communities from the Subarctic Pacific Ocean - 13_ETSP_OMZ_AT15268 metaG (SPAdes) (version 2) | ecosystem: Environmental > Aquatic > Marine > Oceanic | place: Pacific Ocean | collected... | reverse complement strand
ACCGCGTGTACGTGCGAAGACATCACGACGTTCGTCTTCTAACTGACTTGCTTGGTTTATAAGTGGCTGGATAAGAGCAGGCGGCACGTTCATAGCAGAAAGCTGTTCTGCCGTAATCTCTTTGCCAGCAGAACTTTGAACAAGATTAGTAATGGTTGGTAGGTATTCAGCTATACGAGAGGCTATAGCAGACCTACGTCTGTCGCCCGTAAACATTGTCGTGGGATCAAATCCAATCTTGTCAAAGTCTACGCCGGGAAAGCGTTCTTTAAGTTGCTCTGACATCGCATTAAAGTCTTTAAGCTCATATCCATTGCTACCGGGGTCTTGATAGCCAAGCATAATGCCTGTAGCCGCACCCTCTAGGCTAGTTTGAAGCTGGATGTTTTTTTCTAATATGCCACGCTCTCGATCTGCGTCTGCCTGCGCACGGCGAGTGTCTGCTCTGTCTGTGATTGCTTTGAGCATATCGCCAGACGGCATACCACCGCGCAAGTAATTGCTACCGCCAGCCATGCTGTCGATGAAGGCTTGGAACTCCAGTGGGTTCGCTGTCGGGTTCTGACGCTGAAACTCTTGGAAGGCTTTAGCCAGTTCGAGGCGTTTGCGCTCGCCTGTATCCTGTTGCTTTCTGTACCCGTCTGAAAATCCTACGAAGTCTATCATCTCTACCCACCGAATAAATTGCCGAAGAAGTCGTTGGTACGTTGGTTAATTCCGTAGAACATTCCCGGCCCAGAAGTTTGGCCATAAGTCGGCGTTCCGTCTGTGCCTACACCCGTAATGCTGAACTGCGCACCTTGCGACTGATTGTTTAAGAACTTGTTGAACGACTGACCGAAGCCAGAAGAGGCTTGGTAAGAACGGTCGGCTGCGTTTTGCGCAGACGTTGCCGATGCGTTGTACAAGTTGTTTCCGATATTCATGGCGTTGGACATGTATGTGTTCGGATCATTCGTTGTTACGCCGTATGGATTGAAGATCGCGCTGTCGATGTTAAAGCCAGCGTTGTTCACCAAGCTCGTTGGGCGCGTATAATCTGCAATGCCCGGTGACATAGTACCTTGAACGGCTGCGGTGCCAATCTGTACTGGGGCGCGGAAGTTTCCTGCGCTCGATACGTTGCGGTTGTAAATTGCAGACGGAACCATCTGAGCCAGACGATAGGCGTCAACGGCTGATGCCGCCTGCGGAACCTTCATAAGTTGGTCAATGCCTGCGCCAGCGACGTTAGCTGTCTCGCCAAGAATGCCAGCACGACGTTTCATAATGCTGTCGACATTGCTTGTTAGGGCTGACTGCTCGCCAGTAATGTAGCGAAGTGCGTCGTCATATGCTCGGCTGCGTGCGTCTTGGTATTCCTTGGCGATGCGCTCGGTAATGTCGCCACGACGGGCTGTGCCTTGTGTGCTGCGATCCATGCCGCCTCGGATCAAACCTGCCTCGTTTACAGATGCAACACGGTCTGCTGCTCGATCAACGTCACCCTGATACTGGCTTGTACGTCTGTCGATCTCTGTCGCAATGTCTGCGCTTGTAAGTTGCTCAATCTCTGGAATGTAGCCAAGGCCAGCCGCAGTGTTTTGAACTGCGTCTTGCATGCCGTAAATGCTCTGCATGATCGCGTTGCGATCTTGTAGCTGCTGGTCTCTTTCTAGCTGGGCTTGCCCTTTTGCTTCATTGAACTGGTCAGTCAGAAACTCGCGCTCGATGCGAGCCATCTCACGCTCTTCAAGAAAGCGGCGCATGTCCTCATCGCGTTCGCCAGAGGCGATTGCTTTGACCTGCTCAAGCTGTTGTATCGCGAACTGGCGTTCGTCTTCTGCAATGTCTTGACGCTTCAGAAGGTTTTCTAAGTTGAACTGCTGTATCTTCGCAGCCTCACGGTCTTCCTTGACCTGACGCTCGATGTCTAAGCGTCTGTCTTCCATCAGATACTCTTGGTTCTGACGAAGTTGGCCTAGCTCAAACTCACGTTCTTGCGAGCGGAGGCGTCTGTTAAACCGCTCCATCTCACGCTGGTATTCGTTTTCTATGCGCTGCTCTCTTCGAGCATCACGCATCATTCCAAGGTTAGCTTCCTGCAAATCCTGTTGTTTGCGGAATTGGTAATCCTGTTGTGCGCGAGCAGCCGCAGCGTCGCGAGACGCTGATGCTGCACCTATCGCGCTACCTGCTAAACCTAAGACTGCTGAAAACATCTAGTTAAGCCCTCATTACATTTTGTGCGAACGCAGATGGTGCCAGTGTATTCGCGTACTCCTCCTCCTCTTGATCAGCCAACATTTGCATGTATGCCTGCAAAGTTACTGGATCAACTTGGGAGAAGTCTTGGAACTCAGGAACACCTGATGCACCCACGGTTGAAAGGATTTGCTCTTTAGCGATGCGGTCGCGCTCTGCCACCGCTTCTTCGTCACGCTCAAGTCTTTGCCGCTCTGAGTTCAAACGGTCTTGTGCAGACTGAATTTCATCAAGAGCTTGCTGCGCGTTGTAAAGTTCTACTTCAGCATTCAAAGCGTCAAACTCTCCTTGGTTCCCACCAAGATCGTCTGTGCCATAATATGAAGCATTGTTTACCTGTTCGAGCAGTGCTTGTGCGCGTGTTTCAAGAGCGTTGCGTGCCTCGTTTAGCTCGTTCATACGCGTCTCGATTGCACCTGCGGCTGTATCAAGTTGGCCACTGATGTCACCAACTCTGCCACCTGAGAACCGAGCAAGCTCACCACCTGCGTCTGTAAGCTGTGATGCCAGATTGCGCATGCCAGTCTCATCGTAGGCTTCGAGGTCTGTCAAAGCAGAACCTGATGCCCCGGTGATTTGAGACAGGATGCTATCAAGTGCTTCCTGACGCTGCTCATTCAACGAAGCCAGAGCCACGTCTGTGTCAGCCAATGCACCAGTCGTGTCGCCAAAGTCGTAGTCTAACTGCGATGTGAAGCCGCCAATGTTCTGGCGTAAATCACGAAGCTGGTCTTCCAAGGCGTCAATGCCTGCCGCACTGTAGATACTGCCAGTTTCTGCTGACCCTTCTAATGCGCGAGCTTGGTTGAGATAGTCACGTTCTGCTCGGCTGATACGATTGAGTTCGTCCTGACGCTCGCCAGACAACTGGTTTACATCGCGAAGCAAGTCGCTCAGTTCGCCTGTCTCTTGGTTAAAGTCAAAGTCAAGCTCGGATGAGAACCGACCAGCCTGACGATTGCGGTCTTCGATCTGGCTGATGAGGTCGTTGATGCCAGTCTCGTTTGCGATTGTCAGACCGCCTAAAGTATTGCGATAGGCGTCTGCGTCATTGAGCAAGCCTTGCTCGTAAGTATTGATGCGGTCTAGCTCTGCCTGCCTTTGATTGCGAAGATCGCTCAATCCTTGAGTTAAGCCAGAGTATTGGCTGTCGAACTGTGTGAACCCGTCTGGGAACATTTGATTGAGGATGGGAGATGAGAAACTTGTACGGCCAACATTGAGTGCGGAGAGGTCGCGCTCTAGTTGGTTCATCTGGTTCTCGTCTGCAATCCCCAGTTGGCCTAGCTGAGTGCTAAAGCCAGCGAGGCTTCCCAGCCCTTGGTTGCGATACTCGTTAATACGATTAACTTCGTTATCTCGCTCACTTTGCAAGCCGCTCAATGTTCCCGACAAGCCAGAAACATTGTTCATAAGGTTGTCATACTTGTTGGTATTGAGCTTCAACAAGTCTGGGATGTTCGTTATACCGACGTTCCCGTACTCACTCGCAACACTGCTTTCAAATGTCGGCTTCTCAAGATCAAAACTCAGGTTGCCCAAGCCTGATGAGAGATTTCCGATTTGCGTATTGAAGCCAGCGTAAGGGTTTTCGTTTGCTGCGGTTGTAGGATCATCATAGAGGTCAGCATAAGTTAAGCCACCAACGCCACTCGATAAGTTGGTGAAGGTGTTGCCAAAGTTTGTAAGGTTATCATTATAGCTTTGAACGGCCTCGTTATACTTGTCCGCTTTTGCCTTGTAATCAGCCTCGGTGTCGAGACGGATTTGTTTTTTCTCTGCCGTATAATCGGGTGGTGGAGCTGGACTGGACTTACCCATAACTTACCTCTCTAGCCATTTGCATTCTGATCGGAGTTGTCCGAAGACAATGCCATCTTTAGGGTTGAAATAAGATCGAAGCCGTCCTTCTTCTTTGAAGCCAAGACCTCGCAGAAGTTTGATCGACTTTCGGTTACTTTCGTTGACGAGCGCGGAAATTCTAATACATCCGCACTGGTCGAAAACGTACTCGTAGAGCAACTTGATGTAGCGTCTGTGCCACCAGCAGGGGTCTGTGGTGACGACGCTGACGTGGATGTCGTTGCCTGTGTATTCTGTGAACACGACTGCACCAACAAGATCACCGTGTCGCTCAAAGCCAAACGCTTGGAAGTTTGCCCATTGGACATTCCCTTCAAGTTTTGGCTTTGCCCATTTTGCAACGCGGTGTTTGTCATCTGTTATTACCTCAATCATTAGCTAGTCAGAACACTGACCGCCATTGTGACCTCAAGCGCAGAGCCTGATGAGTTGTTGGTTACGATAAAGCCAATAGATTTAGATGCTGATGTCGCATCCACTTCGATTGGCGTGCCGATGGTGAACTCGTTTACTGTTGAGCTTACGCTGTATGTACTTCCAAATCCTGTACCGTTGACCGCCACTTGAACTGAGCAAGTGCCTGATGTCGTCTGCAAGGATAAGCCGTCAATCTGTATCTTCTGCTTGAAGATACGTTTGATCGTGTATGTGGTGTTTGTCGGAGTTGTGACTGTGTCGTAGAAGCTGTCACTCGCCAGTAATGAAGGAAGCTGAGATGAGGGCAGCCGTCCTGTACTGTCGAGTGATGCAACACCATTGGCGGCACCCTTTTGGGTGACGGCAATCACAGACGACAAGTCGACTGTACCATATTCTAGCGCGGTTCCAGTGCCGTTTACTTTTACGAACTGTCCAGAGTTTGCCGTTGTGAATGTAGGCAGAGAGCTTTCTGGTGACGTTTTCAGCCACTGGGTGCCATCGTAGAATTTGAGTTGGTTTGGAGTGACAGACGTATCATGCCACAAGTCGCCCGTTGCAGGGCCGCTTGGAGAGTTGGCTGATACTGTGAGTTTTGCTTTTGCCCCAAGGTCTGTCGTCAAGCTGACGACTTTTGCCTGTGGGATAGACGCGTTGTCGATCTTAATCTTTGAGAGTTGGATCAAGCCGCTATCTGTATGAACGTAGTCTTCCTCGAACATCATGCCAGTAACAGCTTGGACAGATGTGTTCTCAACCGTGATGATTGAGATTGTGTTGCCAGATGCCACGTTGCTGTTGAAGGTTACAGTGTTGGATGACGGCGATGCCGTATAGTCGTTAGCACCACCCTCGCGCTGTAGGATGCCGTTCTTGTAAACTTGCAGCTTGGTGTTCTCGTCGTGGACAAAGGCGAACACAGCTTGGCTTGAAGTTGTGTCAGTGTCTGAGCGGTTAAAGCCAGTGATAGCTGTAGCACGTACCTTGAAAACGCTGACAACGTCGCCTGCGGATAAGCCGCTGTTGAATACAACTGCGCCTGCGCTTGATGATCCTCCCGAAGCGTTGCTCGTGTAATCGAAAGATGCGCCACTACGCTTTAGAACGCCGTCGACGTAAACCAGTAGTTCGTCTGTGGCATCGTGGGCGTAGTCAAAGCTAGTTTGTGCAGACGTAGCTGTAAAGTCTACACGCCCGAATAAGATAGGTGCGCCGATTGTACCAAAGTCTTGGCCAGACGGGCCACGCAAGTCTGCCGCTGCGACCAGTGTGATCCAGCCGTCTGTTGTGTTTGAGTATTCGCCGACGCGGTACTCAATGTCGCCGCCTGTATTCTTTTGAAGCTCGATAGGGCCATCGAAGTTACCGTTGGCATCAAATATTTTTGCAAGCAATTCGCCAACTGTGTTGTTACCCAACTCAGCAGCGTTAAGGTATCTGATGACACCTTCAAATTCGTTGTTAATGTTCCCGCTTGAGCCGTAGTTCTGGGGGAATTGTTGTCTAATACGAGCCATTTTATGTCCTCACGGTCACTGCGAAACCGATAATGCGAAGCAGACCACCGCCTCCTTGTGTTTTGATGCGGTACTGAGCCGCGCGATAACGGTGTGACCACTTGCGTTCATACTGTTTGGATAGTGGCACATCCTCGAAGTAGTTGTCGTCCGAGGTGTCATCTACCTCGAAAACTAATGAGCCTAGCGTTCGACCATCTTCGTCTTGGGCGTCCATGGTGATAGTGCCTTTGCCAGACGCCTGTATAATAACGCTTTGCGTCTCCTTCGTTTCTTCAAGGCTCCCATGCCAAAGCAGGGGGGTGACAACTTCCATATCGGGGGTAAACGCGTTTTCATTATCCTCCTCGACCTTGAGAACTTCGTACAATCCACCCGTCGTTCCATAGACGAGCTTGCCATTTAAGAATGACCCACAGCGTGCGTTGAGAAAGTCGCCAGTGTTGAACTTCGGCACAGCCTGACCGCCCTCTGGGTTCATAGCCAGAGTTAGGCGTTTGCAAAGCTGGCCTCCTGCTTGTGGGAAAAAGACGTGGTATTGCGCAGTGTCTTGGTCAAAGACCGCGCTCAATGTTTCGGGGTTCTCGACGGAGGCAAATAGCTCGCGATAAAGCAGGTCTATCTTGTCCGACAGGCTGTAAGAATACACGAGTATCCCGTTGTCCTCCGACCGTTTGATCGAATGGATACCAGACCGCGAGCAGTATAGGAGGTCTGTCCCTGCGTTCGCGATAGTATTGTGACTGATGCAGCCAATGTTGATGTTCGCGTTGTCGTCTATTACCCATCGGTCAATATCCGGGTCTATCCTGTAAATGATGCTTCGGTCAGCAGTGAACACCACGAGACGGTTCTGTTCGAAAGTCCCAAGGCCAGTGATCTGATCAGCAGTCCCTAACAAGTTTGCTACGTCTATGAAGCCAGCGCGTAAAACATTTGTGCTGGCTGGGTCTTCATCATCGGGGAAGAGTTCGTCTTGGTCTACCCTACTCAAATGCACCTGTGTTTCACGCCCCGGAATGCCAGCCACAGCCAGACGCCGCTGCACAGACGTGACGTATGCAGGCAACATATTATTGATGGAGGGAGACTGGTTGCGTGTGAACTGAATGCCGTTGTAGCGATACATCGGACGCGAGCGAGCAGCCAGATGTACAGACTGGTTGAAGACTGTGCTGGTAACGATAGCCGCCGTAGGGTGTACGTTCTCCAAGACGTGGTCACGCTCTGACTTAAAGTTCAAGCCAGAACCTGTTTCCTCCACCCAGCAGACTTCGTCTGAGCCAAAGAAGCGGGTGTGGTTTACCTTGAACTCGCCCTTGCGAAACTTGCATGAAGGGTCACGCACCATCTGTCCTCGCCAGTCAGACGAGGCGTTGTTGATCTTGGTGACGTGCTGGTCTTTGCCAGTGTCTAGGCTTGTGATGTCGCGAGAGGTGTCGAGACCTTGAAAGTTCTCGTAAGCAAAAGTCCTTGCCTTTATGCCGCTGCGTGACTTCGTCGTGCTAGTCATTAGTAGCTAACCGTCCCGTTGTTCGCGTTGGTTGTCCCGCCATTGATATTGGCCTTGTTGGTGCCGCCATCGACAACCTTCATCTGAATTTTGGTGTTGCCGTTTACAGACTGCCAGAGTTCTCGGTTGAGCGTGGCGAAGTATGTAGGCATGTACATCTGCATCTTCTCACTGCCTTGCTGGAGGGCGTAGTGATAGAGCAAACCTTGCACCATGATGATGTCTTTGATCTTCCGCACGTCTGTGGCCGACTGGTAATAGTCGATGGCCACGTTGTCGTAGTACGGATGAGCGCGGATGTCGTCGATCACCATATTGGCGAACTCGATAAACATAAGCATCACGTCACCGTCCACCGTGCCGGGGTGAAAGTCGCCAAACCGCCGCAACGCCTGCATGGCAAGCGTGTTTAGTGGCGAGTTGTTTTCGCGGATGTGGGGGTTTGTGTCGCTCTGTGCCATGAGTTACCTCTTACGAACAATCCGTGCGTTCATTACGAAGTGGTTCTTTTCGAAGCGTTCGACATCGTCTGCCTGTACTTCGTACTCTAAGCGTCCACTCTGGAAATTTCTGATCGGGCCAATGCCAGCGACGGAAAACATCGAAGGTTCTTTCTCGCGGCTCTCGTACCAAACTACTGCGTCTTTCGCAGGTGCAGTCTCAACCCAAGCCTCGTTCTCTGGTGTGCTGGGATCGTCTGCAATAAATGCGCCCGTGTCTGTGCGTGCGCGGGTCTTGGTTGTTTTCTTAGTCACAGTCTTTTTCGTTTGCGCCATAAGTTTCTCCTAAAAATTAAGGGGGCAAGATGCCCCCTTAATATCGCTTGTTTCAGCAGACTGGTCGTCCCGCTTAGTTTTTGCGTGCTGACCAGTTTTTGATGTAGGCGTGGGTTTTGTCTTGCAGAAGCTCCAGACCACATTCGGTCAGGTACTCGTGCTTGACGCTGTCCGCGTCTACCGCTTGACGGTTTTCCAATAGCTGGGTGTCGCGACCTTCGAGGTGACGATAAACCAGATATGGGAAGTCAACGATGATCATAGCGTTAGCCATGTTCGGGATTTGACGGAACTGCGGGTGCAGGTGAACCATCAAGTCTCCAGCGAACGTGTTGTAACGTGTCAGGTTGACGCCGTAGGCACCTTCCATTGCGGTTGGTTGCCAGCGATCTTTGCCGTACTGCTGCAAGTGGTTTGCAACATTTTCGCCAACAAAAGCGATCTTCTGCTTGGAGCCAAACTTGAAGACTGTGCTGATGAGCAGGCTGTCAAAACCTTCTTCAGTCATAGTCCCTGCGCCAGAACCACCGTAAGACGCGTAGTCTGTGGTGATGTCAACGACGTTGCTCAAGCTGTTCAGCAAGCCGCCAGTGTAGCGAGTTGGCTGTGCAGTTGAACCGTTGGCTTCGTGCTTTTGACCGAAGAACATTGCACGCTCGATGTCAGACATGTGGAGCTTCAGTGCTTTGGTCATCGCTTCGTCCAGCTTGTCGCCAGTCCGTAGGTATGTGCTTTGCATGGTGTTTGTTACCGCGAAAGCTGTACGGAAAATCTGGGTAAAGTTGGATGATACTGTTGCATCAAAGCTGATAGCAGTCGGAGAGGTTCCACCCTCCTGTGCGGCAAAGCCAGCGATGAACAGGTCAGCGTTATCAGCAATCTGGTGTGATGTGCCGCCAATGTTACGAGCCACAGTCAGCGTTGTTGCTGTTGTGTCCGCAGTGACGTGCATAACTTCGCCAGTTTCGCTGTTGACAACGATTGCGCCGTTGATGGCGAACTTGTTGTCGTCAGACGCGTCGATAGTAACAGACGTAGTAGACGTTGAGGCTACTGCACCGTTTACTTTCAGTTTGCGCTCCGGCAGTTCGTCGCGGAAGTTTTTGTATTCCGGGTCGTCTGTCGGCTCTGATGAACCCATTGCAAGCATCGCGTTTAGCGGTGCGTTACCGTTTGGTTCGAGAAGCGTGAATAGCTCACGATAGTTTTTTGGGCGGAAGTCGGAGGTAAACTCACCTGTTCCGCGCAGTCCTTGGATAGCAGCCATGATTGGCCTCCATTATTAAAGTTGCGGTTCAGCGAGCTACGCGGGAAAATCCATCGCATTGCCCTTAGTTTTTTAGCTGGCTGGGCCGAAGCGCAGCCGTCATTGCTAAGTGTAGTATAGGACGTACAAACTAGGTTATCGTCCCTATTCATAAAAAAACGCCACGGGGATTAGCCGTGGCGTAGTTAAGGGAGGAGGTAATGTCGAGTTAGACCATGCCCTTCTTCTGCATGGCCATAGCCGCGAGCTTGTCAAAGGTGTTTCCGCCTTCAGAAGCCCCCGCTTCTGCGCCTGACGACGCGGAAGGTGTTGAACCCATTGAGCCAGTGTAGGCTTGACGACGCTGTGCGATTGCACGCATGCGCTCCATCTCAGGGCTATCCATGTTGTTCTTAAAGTCTGTCATCACCTTGATGGTGAGTTGAGGATCGACAAAGTCTTCCATCGTAAAGCCGCGCTCTGCCGCAAAAACCATGAAGTCGTTGGCCTTGTCGTCTGGCAGACCCAGTGCGGTCTGTACTTTGTCGATGTTGTTCGAAATTGATTGGCGCATCGCATTGATCTGCTGGCTTTGTGCGCCCTGCATTCCCTGCTTTGCTGCGTCTGCAACGCCAGATGACTGAGCCAAGACGGCTTGAAGCATCTGTTGCGTCTGTGCAAGCTGCTGTTGCATCTGTGCCATACCTTGGCCTTGAGATGACATCATCTCTTTGTAGCCCGGAGGTAGGGATGCCGCGTTATCTTCTTCCCACTTTGACAGCATGGCGTCCATGTCGCCGCCCTTGAGAGCCGCAGTCTTGGAGTAGTCTCCAGACTTCTCGCCGTCTGTGTTGCCCATAACAGGGTTCGGTTCGCCAGCTTTCTGTAAGTTGACTAGCGTTTCTGCGACCTGCTTGCTGGTCATGTTGGGATTGGCACGCATGTACTGCTCAACCACGTCCATGACGGGCTTGTACTGTGCGTTCTTGTAGTTCATCGCGCTGTAACGCTCGAACGTAGATTTGATTTGTTGAGGTGTTAGTTTGCGATTGTTGCCGTCGCCGAAGTCTACCTCATAAATAATTGCTTCAGCGGAAATTTTATCGCCTTCAGTGTCGGGAGAGCCTTTCTCAGCCGCTTGGCCTTCTGCACTATCCTTCTTCTCTGGTTTCGGTGCGTCAGGGGCAGGTTGCGCCTGTTGCGGTTCTACGCCCATGTTTCTGGAGGCGATGCCATCTACCATCGCGGCCATTGCTTGGGGGTCTTGGGGGTTTGCCATTTTATTCTCCTTGCCCAGCCGAAGCGGGGTATTGTTTCAGATGTTGTATTATGAGCCAGTGGAGTTGTTGCTGTCGTCCACAGAGTGAAGGGCTACGTCACCCTCTAGTTTCTGTCGCAGACGTACAGGCAATTCCAACATTTGCTTCGCGGCCCAGATCGAGCCACGACGAAAGTTTATCTCTTCGAGTTCCATTGACGGGGTCTCTGCAATAGACATTGCAGACGCCAAGATTTCCTCGTGCATGATTTCTAGGACGATTGTCCAACCCTTGGAATTTAACAGGTTGTCGACCGCCTTTAACTTGGCGGTTGGCGTCATGTGCGTTTGGCTTTTTTGCCTTTACGAACGACTGCCTTGCCAGCCATGACTGCGCCATGACCCTTCTTGTTGGCAGGTGTGTGTACTGCCGAGCCTTTCGGGTAATACTTGTCTGCGTTACCGTTGTTCATGCCCATGTCATTCTCCTCTTATGATAGGAGTATGATAGAAGATACAGACGCACTGTTCGTCCCTATCTCGAATAATTTTCTATTAGTCTGTCGATCTTTGCGTCGAGCGCGTCGAGCCTGTCCATGACCCGGTTGATGTCACTGTTGACTTCGGCCTTGGTGATGTACTCTTTCGCCATCTCTTCGCGCGTTCGATTGATCAGAATTTGCAGACGCTTCTGCTCTTCGACATAGTTACGGAGCGTCCAACCGCCAAAGCCAATCATGGCGGTTAATGCGCCGCTCCATAGTATGTCGAACTGCATATCCATTATTCTGGGTCAACTTCCGACGCTACTTCCGTAGCCGCTTCTGCTTCAGCATTACGTTGTTCGGCTGTCTTAGCCCAACCTCTTGTGAAAGCATCTGCTACGATCAATTCCCGTGTTGCAGGAATTTGTACGCCTTCGTCCAATGCACGGGTGGTGTACATCTGCACGATTTCGTCGTTAGCAATTCTTGCACGGTTAGTTACCGCATTTTCAGCCCAGTCTTGTGGGTCTAAAGCGGCGTATTGTAAGCCTTTTAGCTGAGTGTCTGTTAGTGTGATTGTGATGTCTGGCATAGTTGCCTCCTACTACCCGATTAAATAACCTTGAAAAGATGTCCACGCATTACTTGATGATGCCCCCCAAATATTACCTGATGTGTCTGTAGCGTTTACGTTGACCCAATGCTCAACATAGTCATTTGCGTTTAGGTATATTAAACCGCTCACCTGTGCTTCATTATCATCATGTACGGCATTAGCAGCCCCGCCACTAGATAGGCTGTCTTTGGAACTGGTGTTGCCGTTTTTCCTGATATTTAAAGATATACGATATGCTTCAGTCGCACCAAAACCTTCAGCAATAACACTAGCGTAGAAAAAATATGTTCCTGCTACAGGCGCAACAAATCTACTATTTGAGGTGTTGAAATGACCCCCTATGTTAATATTAGTAGCAGAGTGAGTTATTTTATTATAACCACCGTAAGTCATTGCTAAGTCTGAGGTTAAGTAAGCCTTAAACACTGGCTGATACGGCTTTGTGACACGGCCAGAGGCGTCGACCTTTAATCTAAGCAGTGGGCTGTTATTTGAACTGGCTGTATAAACTCCAACACCGTAACCCGCATAGTCGGAACGAGATTTAATGTTCAAGTCACCGTAGGCTTGTGCAGTATGTGCTTGAGAGGAAGTGTACATCCCCGCCCCAGAGGGTAGCGCACTAACGTAATCCAAGGAAACTCCGTGACTGTTACTTGCTACTGTTAGTCGCTGTGGAGGCGAAACCGTGCCAATCCCAACATTACCGCCTGAGAATGCCATAACATCAACAGCAGAACCTGACGTTGCGTCTTGAAATAATAGCTTACCTGCGCCTTCACCATTGGCCGTTGCCGTTGGCCAAATCCAGTACTTAGCTCCGCCAGCATCAGTTCGTTGAATTTGCATTCCAGTATTATTTCCGCCGCTTCCGCTTGCAATGCTTAGTCGTGAATATGGCGAACTCGTCCCAATGCCAACATTACCCGCGCTAGTTACAACGAGCTTTTCATTAGAGCCAATGTTAACCGTGTTAGTTAAAACAAAATTACCAGATGATTGTTGGCTTCCGAGTGTCCAACTTCTAGTTCCCGCATCATGGAACCAAATGTAGCCATCTTGCTCGTCATTATATAGTTCTATGTTCCCTGAAACTGATAGCTTTTCGTTGGGCGTACCTGTGCCAATCCCAACATTACCTGCTGATGTGATGTGCATACGTTCTGTGCTGTTTGTGGCAAAACGCATGTAGCCATTTTTGTAACTCCAGAACTCAGTGTTTGTACTGTCATTACTGCCTATTAAAAAGTTAGCATTACCCGAGGCATCGTATCCGCCTAATTGTGTCCTACTATTAGTGCTTGTTTCTAATTTCAGGATGTTAGATGTGCCTTTAACATGCAAAGGATAATCGGGCGAACTCGTGCCAATGCCTAGTTGCGCCATAGAATAGTTGCCCGTCTCGTCGAGCTTGACGGGCGTGATTACGTCGTCTGCGAGTTCGGTGGTGCCGATGACACCGTCTGAGATCATGTCTGCGAGAGTACGGGCGCGTGTCATGGTTTATTCCTCTGCTGCGGGTTCTTCGACAACTTGTGCCGCAATGTGGGCTGCGTATGCGTCTTTGACCGCTTGCGTGAATACGGTTGTGCAGATGTCTGCTACGTCTGCGTCTTCGTCTGCTAGATCAGCGTCTGGCATAACTACATGACGGTGAAAGTTGCTGCTGATTTCTTCGCCATCACGCTTGATGATGTTAGCGGTGCGTACTTGCACGACAGGAAATGTGCCGTTGTGAACGACTTCGATTTTGTCGTTTACTGTTTCTTCTGTTAGTGCCATCGTTTATCTCCTGTGATGCTTGGACTGACTACCCTGTGATCCAACAGGGGTGGTTAATTTATTCTATATGAAAACGACCCACGAAGGTCAAAATTACTGTTAATGTCTGTATCATCAAAGTTGCCCTCTCTGATAGTTCTGTTCGTTGCGGCTATTTGGCCATAGATGTAAAGCTGAGGGTTGCTAGCCCTAGCACCTGCCTTCAAGTTGACCCAGTTTGTAGCTCCATTCGAGTAAAATAAGTCGCAATTGCCTCCAGCAAAATCTCCCCCAAAGCCTGATGTGTTAAAGGGTAAACCAGACAATCGAATACTCCCCGTTCCGCTTCCTTTGGCTGAAATGGCAACTCTAAACATACAAAAAACCAAACTGCCAACTTTGACATATCTACCAGATTGCACACTATAAGTTGCGGTGCTGCCGCCCGAAGAGTGAGACAAAGTAGGTGTCCAACTCCCCTCTTCATAATCGTCCAGCAAAGAAGAAGTTTGCCCACTACCCGCAGATGCAGAGAAGTCGATGCCTTGTCCGTTGGGGAAGGCTAGGTTTCCATTTACATTGAATCTAGCCGATTCTCCTGCGATACCGTCTGTACCTTGTTTAGTCGCAAAGATTAAGGTTCGACCGGGATTAGTGCCATTGTACTTTGACGCCTGTATGTATGCGTTACTATTATCTGCATACATAAGAAGTTTGGTGGTAGAGCCATCATTTATCTCTAGGCTTTCAGAGGCATTCGGTACGGTGAAAGGTGCAGGGTTTACTGCGCTAACCACAACACGACCAGTTAAATGAACATTATCCTTATCCTGATACGCCATTGTACCAAGGTCAGCATTAGATGGTACTTGATTAGGGTCTGTACCGATTAGTTTTGCCATTAGTTATCTCCCGCCCATTTACGATATGGGGTAGCTGGTGCAGCCACAGTAGGCAGTGCAGCCACCTGTTCCGCTGTCAGTATTTCCCGTAGGTTTGCATGATAGCCATCAATCGCTTCCATCTCAGGGTATTCCATCCCGTCATCGTCAGTCAGCATAGTGCCTGTCTCACGATACATGGTGCCGATGATGTCTAGCATGGGTGTGTCTGCGATCCACTCATAGGCACCGCTGGGGCCGTCCCAAGTATCCTCGTAGCCAAGGTCATCAGGGGCTACGTTCAGTGGGTCTTCAGTGTCATACTCTTTGTGCGCCAGTGATGCAGCTTCTAGGGCTTCCCAGAGTGCAGCTTCGGAGGTGGCTTTGAGGTAATACGTTGTCATAGCTTATGCCTCCGTCATTGCTTGCAGGGTGGCGTTGGGTAAGCGTTTAGGCCAGCAAGCGACTTTTTTGATATATCCGTTAAATTGATGATAAGCCGCATTTCCGCTTGTTCCGATATTTAATTCTGTAACTTGAGTAGGGTCTAGCTGCGTTAATGCCGCTGTTTGTTCCGTCCCAATTAAAGTGCCATCAACGTAGAACCGCTGACTTGAATTGTTAAAGCCCAACACGACTTTACTTGTCGTGTTGTCAGCCCAAGTCAGGCTCCCGTTGACGTTTGTGAATGACGAATTTGCCCGACGAGCGTGATACCAAAATTTCTTTGTGCCGCTCTCTTTAAAAACTCCTAGTCCATCAGCATTGCTATCACCAAACTGGAACAAATTGTATTGTCCCGTAGTGTCCCAACCTGCTGGGCCGCTGGTGCTTTCGACATAAATCGAACCGTCATGCGTACTCATAACCGTTGATGTAGATACGCTTGTTAGTTCACCGCTCCTAGTCACAGTAGACCCAGAGGTAGGGATGTATGACGTTGGGAATGCGCCTTGTTCTACTTGTACACCCCAGACATAAACACCGCTAAATCCGTCACCAGTAAATGAAATATTAGAACCACTATCAACAATACCTATGAGCCATTTATTATCTGAAGATGTAATTGAAGAAGGTGTTGTTCTTGTAACAGAACAACGGTACCAACCATTGCCCACATCTTCCATTGTTGATGTATAAGATCCTCCTATAACTCCAGAAGACCCAGTTGTTAAATTAAAATATACACCATTATTGGAATTACTTGATCCTATAATTGATAAAGTTATTCCTTCATATTCTCCTGCTTTAGCATAACAAGATACTGTATAAGTTGTACTAACGCTAAACATGGATCGTGCCACCTGATCCAATCTATGTGTACTGCTATCTGCAGTAGCAATTAGTTTATCACCAGTTAGAGTTCCATCTGGAGCAATAATTTGGTTTTGTGATTGAGTTGTTCTTACACTTATATATTCGCTAATTGATCCAGATATATATGATGAATACGTTCCCAGATTCGTCCGAGCTTCCTCAATCAGAAAGCCCTTGCTTTCACCTGTCACGGGATCGTGGTCAAACCGTGCCTCACCTGATGCCGCTGTTTGCAGTGTCGGTTGGTACTTCACGATGGGGCTAGAGGTTGTCGCTGTGTAGGCTGTGGCTGAACTGCGTTGTTCAGCTTGAAATCCCCACAGATAAACATCTCCAGCGGCGGCGACATTGCTTGTTGCGTTATCTCCTGCCGCACCTCTTATTAAAAATGCGTCACTAGAAACTTGGTGCTGCGAAGTAACAGTACACCGATACCACCCATTCCCTACAGAGGTCATAGTTGCATCATTAGTTTGATCTGTACCAATAATGCCATTACTTAAATCAAACCAAGTCCGTAAATATAGCCCCGGTGTTCCCGCTGCGCTTTCCGATATGCGAACTGAAATCCATTGCTTATCTACATATTTGGCATAGAATGAAAAAGTTAAGTAACCACCTGTTTGGTTAGGTACAACTTGATAAAAACGTGAAGTTGTTTGGTTAGTAAATGTAACTTTATCAGCCGTAGTCGTTCCATCGGGGGCGGTTGTATCGTTTTCAGTAAAGACTACGCCTCCGTTTGTCCAAGTAGCATCTCTAAGTTCTTGGCTATAAGTAACCAAATTCTCCTCTGCCTTAGTCGTAGTCTTACCATCCCAGTAAGTACCAGTGCTGCCACGGGTAAACGTGATGCGTGGATCAAGGGTCTTGCTGTTCGCAAAGTCTAGCAGGAGTGATGGGCGTACTGTTGGTAGGGCTTCAGTAGAGTTAATACCGTTAAAAGTAGGCTTATCTGTTGTGGCAACGCCTTGGTCTAGTGCCTTTACCGCAGTTATGTCGGTAAGTTCGCTGTCCATCAAGGCACCAGCAGCAGTGACGTTAGCCGTATCGGTTACGTCTGCATTGGTTTCGATGGTGCCGAGCTTTGTGCTTGGCTCGAAACGGGAGTTGCTGCTGTTATAAACAAGAACGTCATTATTAGCCAAGCCAGTGGTGTTGACGTCTGTAAGGTCGTTAATTGCAACATTTGCCAAGTTGAATGTGCCATAAGCAATCATCTCAAGCGTGTCGCCTGCGGCAGCAGGAGCAATCACGACAGACGTGCCGTTGGATGCTGTGTAATCACCAGCAGCCAGCTTTACGCCGTTCATGTAAATGTCCATGTAGCCGCTGTCGTATGCAAGCGTCTCGCCATTTGCGTCTGCACCAGTAAATGTGGTCTGACCTGATGTGGCTGTAAACGTAAAACGGTTGGCTGTGCCGTTGACTGCGGAACCAGCGTTGATCCATCCGCCAGACGCCCTAACTTTCAAAACGTCTGCAACCGTATCGAAATACAGGTCGCCAACGTCGAGAGCCGAACCGTCCGGGTCTTGCGTCGGTGCAGACGACTGTGCGCCGAGGTATGTGTTGTTGAATGCTGTTACGTTTGTTGCGGCGGTCGTGACGTCTGCGGCAATTCCTGCGACGGTCGTTACATTTGATGAGATGCCTGCAACCGTGGTGACGTTAGATGATATGCCAGCGACGGTCGTAATGTTCGCGTTGTTCGTGGCGGCTGTGGTTACGTCTGCGCTTATGCCTGCCACAGTTGTGACGTTCGCGCTAATGCCTGCAACTGTGTTGACGTTGGCGATATTGGTTGCAGACGTGTTTACGTTCGCGATGTTGGTCGCGACCGAGTTGACGTTTGCGATGTCGTTGCCAACTGTGTCCACGTTCGTGATTGAGTTAGCGACCGTGTCGATCTCTGACGTGGCTTCGTTAAGGTCGTCTGCAAGTGTGATAACTGCGGCGATGTCGTTGGCCACCGTCTGTAAGTTGTTGTTGTTAATCTCGCCTGCAACCGTGTTCACGTCTGCCACGTTGGTAGCGACAGTCGTGACGTTGGTGTTGTTGTTTGCGACAGTCGTGACATTGGATGCAATGCCAGAAACTGTTGTTACATTTGTTGCAACACCCGCGACTGTGGTGACGTTCGATGCAATGCCTGCGACTGTGGTTGTGTTCGCTGAAATGCCAGCAACTGTAGAGACGTTGCCGTCTATGTTTGCCACAGTTGTGACGTCTGCGGATATGCCAGCGACCGTGTTTACGTTCGATATGTTCGCAGCAGTGGTGTTTACGCTCGCGATTGCGGCTGCAACTGTGTTGATGTTCGCAATGCCAGACGAAACTGTCGTGACTGCTGTACTGGTTGCCCAATATTTGGCTGAGTATTCGCCAGTATTGCCGACTGTGCTAGAGGTTTTGATCGCCCAGTCTTTTGCGGAACCTGTTGTGGTGTCAATGCCCGTGCCGCCAACTGCGTAGGCTTTTGATGAATAGTCTGTGCTGACAACTTGGCCGTCAGTCTTGGATGCCCAGTCTCTAGCTTCGGATACGTCTACGAGCTTGTCTGTATTGGCAGATGCGATAACCGCCGCTTCGTCCGCGAATGTTGTGCCGGATGAAAGGCCATGGACGATGTAAACGTCCTTGTTTGTAAGCGTGATAAGGTCAAAGTTATTGTAGGTGGTCGATGCGTTGAAGGTGCCAGTGATATTGAAGAAAGTGGTGATGTCCGTCCAGCCAGCGTTGCTGTTGGCGAAGTTGCCTGCGCGGAACTGGATTTTGTCTGTGGTCTCGTCAAAGCGGAACTCAAAGTTGGCGGCGCGGAAAACGCCGCTGCCGTCAAACAGGTCGTCCATCAAATCAGGGAGCGTGCGGCTACCCTTCTCTGAGTTCTCCATATACGTGTCAAGAATGTGGTCGCCTGTCGTTGCGCTCCGAAACCTTAACTGTTCACCTGTAGGACGCGTAATACCCATCAGTCATAATACCCCATGTCTTTCATCAGACGTACTAACTTTGCCTTAGTAAGCGTGTACTTGTCGTCCAATGCGGTTGTGTTCGTTAGACCTTCAAGTTCTGAGATACGTTGGCGCATCTCTTCGATCTGAGATTTAAGGGCGTCAACTTCAGAGGTGCGCTGCTCATCGCGAACGTCTAAATCGCGCTGCTGTACGCGCTCAACCTCGCTGACATAGTCAACGACCTTCTGATCTATTGTGGAAGCTAGGGCGGTTTTCTTCTGGCTCATCGTCTCTTAGCCTCACTCATTGGTATTAGGTTGCCCTTCTGAACTTCGTTCTGGACATCACCTTGTGGTTGTACGGATGCACCGCGCATCTTCTCCATAAGCTGCATCTGCTGGCTGGGACTTGGCCCCTCTTGCTGTAGCTGCTCTTTGGAAACGCGGAAGCGGTCTAAGTCTGTAATGCCCATCGCGCGGATTGCCTCTTCTGCAATCTGGCCAGCGTTGTATTCCATGTTCAAGCCAGTCTGGGACATGATCTGAAGCATGTTCATCCATGTTTCTGCGTTGCGCGTCGGTTCGAGCGGGAGCGTGCCGTCTATCACGAGATAGTCGATGTCACCCTGTAGATTTTTTTGCACGTCGTAATCTAGGTAGCCGTCCTCAACCATGCTTGCGAGTTGGTTGGGCATGTTCTGCTGGTCTATCTTTATAGAGCCTTGCATAGATAGGCTGTCTTGGATGTTGGCCGTCATCATTCTGACCATCGGGCGGATCGTTGTGGCAGACATAATACGAGCCAAGACGCCAAGACGCTGGGAGCCAAGTTGTGTTAGGCGTTGTATTTCTGTGGCCGTGCGTATGCCGTCTGAGGTGGGCATGCCCTGCTGGGCGTCGGACGCTGCGCTGACGCGCTGCTTGAGTTCAGACATTGCACCAATGTCGTTGAAGTGACCGCGCGTTACGTCTGGGACTTGTGCAATAAAGACGCCGTCGCCCGGTTTACTACCGGGCAAGGTGCGGACTACACCCCATGGATTGCGGTCGATCAAGTCTGGGACTGACACTTGGGTCGGGTCAACAAAGATAAGGTTGTTGAGGGCTGCGCTGATGTTGTCGATGCGAGAGCGCATAAGATAAGTGGCGATGTCGTGCATCGGTAGAATGAGGTCGTAAAGGGATTGGCCGTAAGTTTTGTGCTGGTCTTGGTATAAACCGCCAATGACCGTCGGAAACTGCTGGCCGTATGGGTTGAGTTGGAAGCGCAGGACTACGTTCTCATCGAGGATTGTGACTACAAGAAAGATTTGGTCGATTGCTGGAATGCCAATCTCATGGCCAGAAAGACGAACCCACGCCTCGTCTACTACGCGGCTGTCGCCAAGCGTGAAGTAAGCGTGATCCATGCGCTCGCGCTGATTAGGACTGGCAGGGTCTATGGAAAGACCCCGCCCTTCTTCCTGATGCCACTTATGCGCGTTCCAAGCATTTCTGGGAGGCGAAACCTTGTGACGCAGGGCAGGGAACTTCTTTAGCTTTGGGTACATGCCAGAGTAGAGAAGGCTGTTGAAGCTAGAGTAGTCGGAGAAAACAATGTACTGCATGTTCTCCCAGTCGCCCCAGTTTACACGGGGGTCAGGAAAACAGCGGCGGGGATCGAAGTTGACTATTTGGTTCTGGTTTGACTTGGCGTCCCAGACGACCTTCGTCGGAGCGAAGCCATAGCGTATGCTGTCCAATAATAACTGTGCCAGACGTGCCTCTCCGGCGGTTCGCCGCATCTGCTGATGTAAAACACGCTCCAATATAAGCGAGGACTGTCGGGACTTTCGGTTGAGACCTTCAAGCTGGAACATGGGGTTACGGCCAGAAAGTGCGGCCATAAGATATGTGAGGACTGTATCCGCAATGGCGCGGGTGTCGGCGATGACTGCTTTTTCTCTGAAGTCTGTCGCGTCTGGCCGAACATATACATCGTGAGCGCGATCAGCTTCCTTCCAATGGTCATAGCGTTTCCTAATCTTGTGATAGGACATGTCGACCATCGACTTTACATAGTCGACAATGCGACGCTCCTGCTCATCGTTGAGAAGGTGCGAGATGTCTTCATATGCAACAAGCTGGTCGGCGAACTCAGAGAGATCGACAACTACACCCTCGTTAGGGCCAGCGGTGTATTCCGCGCTGCGATAGGCGGAACCTGATGCTGTTGTACGTGCTTTGGGGCCATTTACGCTCATGGACTAAAGATACCTTCTGTTGTGTGGTTGGTCGTCCCTACAAACCCCAGCCTGTCCATTTTGGAATGGCGTGACCGACGCGGGTTTTTAAGGATTTCCCGAATGCAGAAATGTCGTGGTTGTTAAGAGATTGGCTCGCGTCTGCGTGTAGTGACCACGCTTCAGGGCTGATGGAAGTTCGTGACAAAATGTCGATGGCCATAGTGGCGGCGTCGACTTGGTCGTCGTGGTTGCCGCCCGGAAATGTTACGCACTCGTCAATGAATGGGTCTAGCCAGTCGGAAGTGTCTGGAATAAAGACGCGTCCGCCCTCGATTATTGGCAGGATGGCGTTGACGCGTGCGACCTTGTCGTGGACTACTTTGTAGGGGATTACGGCCATGCCGCTCTCGCGCTTGAGTTCTTGGATGAGAGACTGGCCAGAGGCTTTGTCCTCGATGTACATCGCGCGTAAGCCGCGTCCGCGCC
>Ga0208434_1000392_pt1 | contig 21577 bp, 26 predicted proteins | sample 13_taG_FD_184086 | JGI IMG/M metagenome (GOLD analysis project Ga0208434, IMG submission 184086) | Marine viral communities from the Subarctic Pacific Ocean - 13_ETSP_OMZ_AT15268 metaG (SPAdes) (version 2) | ecosystem: Environmental > Aquatic > Marine > Oceanic | place: Pacific Ocean | collected... | reverse complement strand
GGTATCAACGGACCCCGAAGGGTCCGTTGGGTGGGTCAGACTCGGTGCTCCAATTCGTCGAGGCGGTATTCTATGGCCGCTTCGCGTTCCTTGAATGTCTCGATCAGGTCTTCATAGTTCTGCGCCATGCACCCATGCCGAGCCTCCAGTTCAGCGATCCGGCGGTCCTGCGCGAAGATGCGCCGTTTGGTTGTCGCCATCTGTTTATCGATCTCCTCGATGTCTTCCATGCGCGGAATGAGTTGGTAGTCACTGGGCTCCTCCTCCGTGTCCCTTGCCAGTGGCGAATCAGCCGAGTATGTCGCCATTGGTCGGGCCGTCATTGGCAAAGAGTGCGGTCGGTCGGTCGGTATGTTGTTGATGAAATGTCTGGCGACCATCAGGCCCCCAAACAAAATGATGAGCACACCCATTACGATCCAGTCTTCAGTATTCATGTTTCTCTCTCCTAGATGATGGGGACCCTTGCGGGTCCCCGTTGGTGGTTAGACTTTCAGTGCGGCCAGTGCCGCTACGATTGCATCCTGTGCCGGGCGCATCCGTTCCTGCACATTGGCATCCGCCAGATCCTCGATGGATTTTTTCGCGTCCTCCAAACGCTTGCGGAGTTTCTCGATTGGGTCGGCTACTTTCGTGGTCTTCGTCTTGGGGTTGACCGCTCGGTCCACTGCATTGCGTAACCGCCGCATATAACTTCCGGGCCGCCCGTTATGCGCGTCATAGGCCGCCTGTTGACTAGCAGTGCGTTCCTTCGCAGGTATAACGAATGCCCATTTGCCATTCGTACCGGGTTCCCTGCGGAGCACCTTTTTGACGGGTTCCAATTTGACAGGCCATGATTCAATGATGGCGTTACGGATGCCTTCGTAGAAGGCGAGCCGCTCCGGTACCTCATTGTCAATTAGCTTACGGTCGATGCCAAATGACTCGATTAGCGGACGTGTGGGGTCGCACAGCATGTCAGGCGTAGCGCCTGCCTTTACCATCTTCGCCACGGCGTCCGCCTTTTTGGCTTCGCCCTTTTCAGTGTCGGACTCGCCTTTCATGAATCCAAGCACGTTATCAGTGATGCCCTCACGGGCCGCTTCGATTGAATCGTTCATGTTGCTACTCTTTAGTTGTGAATGATGTCTCACGGTGTCGCTGCGAGACAGGACGAACTATCGCATAGTCAGACGTGACACACAATAGATAAACATGACAGGATCTACCTAATGACACTGTCATTAGCATTTCCCAGACCGCCGACCCTACCCGCCCCCTATACACCCCTAACTCATATGGGACTCCACGTTCCTATGTATTACTAATCTCCACGAACAATTCGTATTTTTCTGAGTTGGGGCCCCCACCCCCTCTATATAGGAAGTACCCCCGGTAGGAGTCCCAACCTCCTTGTATAGAAAATAATTTTTCTATATAAACGCTCACAAATACTCACCCAAATGGGTGATCTGATATGGCTCTGGTACTGCAACCCGAGATAGGGGTCCCTTATAGCGACGATGTGCCCTATACCGACCTGCGAAAGTGGGCGGAAGCGGCATGTAACACGGCCCAGATGCTGGAAGAGCATGGGTTGGACCTCACTGCGACCAAGGAAGATGAGGAGTTCGCGGCCAAACTTGCGCTGGTGTATGCCGAAAATCCCGAAACGGCTACAAAAGCGGTCAGGTCAAGGGCAGCAACTGCGGTACCTCCCGCCTCTTTGGAATCAACTAAGAACATACTGAACGAGTTCGGCCATTCCGTGGTCGAAAATGCGGTTCAGGTACGGCATTTAGTCACTAACAAGCTCTTGGAAGAGACCGAGAACCCCGATCCGAGGGTGCGGATTCGTGCATTGGAGCTTTTAGGCAAGATTTCGGACGTAGGACTGTTCGCAGAGAAGTCTGAAGTGACTATTACCCACCAGACAACGGACGAATTGCGGGAAAGGCTTCGGGCTAAGCTGGCAAGAGTGATAAACCCGCCACTTGAGATCGCCCCTGCGGCCATAATCGACGGTGAAGTGGTCGATGTGGACGAAGAATTGGGCCTGACGGCTAATACCTCTAAAGGTATAGGCGGTACGGATGAGTGATCCCGCTGCAAGTTTTTCGGACGAAGATTTATCGCAGCTTTTAGATAATATTGACGCTTTTAACGACACTGAAGTGGCTGAAATCTACCAAATGGTGGATGAGCTTGAGAGTCGTCGTGCCAATACCGCCGCATACACGGATTTGGTTGAGTTTTGCAAGCGTATGCAGCCCGATTACATCGTGGGCAAGCACCATAAGATCCTAGCCGACCTTTTGATGTCGATTGAGCGCGGGGATAAGGACCGTATTTGCGTAAATATCCCGCCACGCCACGGAAAATCGCAACTTGTCTCGATTATGTTCCCTGCGTGGTTTCTGGGGCGTAATCCGGGTAAGAAAGTCATGATGGTGTCCCACACCACGGACCTTGCTGTGGATTTTGGCCGTAAAGTTCGGAATATGATCGCGTCTGAGGAGTATAAGGAGATATTTCCTACGGTTGCGCTCGCGCAGGACAGCAAATCTGCGGGTAGGTGGAATACTAATGTAGGTGGCGAGTACTACGCCTGTGGTATCGGCTCTGCTCTGGCTGGTCGTGGTGCGGATTTGTTGCTGGTGGACGACCCCCACTCTGAGCAGGACGTTATTAACGGCAATTTCGGGGTGTTTGAGAAAGCCTACGAGTGGTTCACCTTCGGTGCCCGTACCCGTCTCATGCCTCAGGGCCGTGTAGCGATTATTCAGACCCGCTGGCATATGGACGACCTGACCGGACGGGTGACCAAGGATATGGTTCAGCAACCTCGCGCCGATCAGTATGAGGTAGTGGAGTTTCCGGCGATATTGGAGGTGCAGGAGGACGAGGAGTTGGTTGAGAAGCCGCTCTGGCCTGAGTTCTTCGATTTGGACGCGCTACTCCGTACCAAGGCGTCTATGCCGACATTCCAGTGGAATGCCCAGTACCAGCAGCAGCCTACGGCAGAAGAAGCCTCTATTGTTAAGCGGGAGTGGTGGGGCTCATGGGAACCGGACGATCCGCCCTCCTGTGAGTACATTATTATGTCGTTGGACGCAGCGGCAGAGACCCACAACCGTGCTGACTACACGGCACTGACTACATGGGGTGTGTTCTTCAACGAAAACGAAGATGCCTACAATATTATCCTGTTGAACAGCATCAAGAAGCGGATGGAGTTCCCTGAACTGAAGAACCTCGCGATGGAGGAGTACGCTGAGTGGGAGCCGGATGCGTTCATAGTGGAGAAAAAATCTGCCGGGACGGCGCTGTATCAGGAGATGCGGAGGATGGGCCTGCCCGTCTCTGAGTACACTCCGCATCGGGGCACTGGGGATAAGTTGGCGCGGTTAAATTCGGTAGCGGATATTGTTGCGTCAGGACTTGTGTGGGCACCTCCCACCCGGTGGGCAGAGGAGGTAATTGAGGAGATTGCTGGATTTCCTTTTATGAGTCATGATGACTTGGTTGACTCCACAGTCATGGCGCTTATGCGCTTCCGTCAAGGCGGTTTTATACGCTTACCCACAGACGAGCCCGACGAACTTCGCTACTTCAAACAACGACGTGGTAGTTACTATTAATGGCGCTTATACCAGAGTTAGAAGCCCTTATCGCTAAGGGGTCTCCCGAAGTTAGGGGGGTGCTTACTAAAGCAGCGAATAAGATGTCTGAAGACCAGCAGAAGGGTTTTTTGGCTTCTCTGCAGCTTGGTGACGCAGAGTTTCAGACGAGTATAGCGCCTTATATGCCTAAAGGTTCTACGATTGATCCTTCTCGCGCTAGGTTAAGAACTTACGGCCCCGGTATTGCTGATGAGTACGGTATTAACATAGGGGGAGCAGCCAACCCCCACTCTGAACCAGTCGCTCTTCCTCCTCTTATAAAGGATGGGGTGGAGTATGAGATGGTGTTTGAGCCTAATACCGTAAATGTGATAGAGGCGGTGAATGCTAACCCGCGTATTTGGGCGCATGAGTATCGGCACCTTGAAGGCTCAGATGCGGGTCCCAAAGCTAATAGAGGTGATCGTGAGGCCGTTAACCGGGTTCAAGACTTGTTAGCATCCCAGAATAAACAGGATTTGGTAAAGAATGTGCGGGGTCTCGCAGAGTCTCTAATTGCCCCCTTGAAGGCTCAGATGCGGTTCACGGAGCTAATAGAAGGCGACTCAGAAGATTACGAGAGGTATATGGCTATCCGTAGGGCCACGACGGATGCGACGGAAGAAGAGCTTGTTGAGTATGCAAATTCCCTTTTAGAGGAAGAGCCCCTGCGGCGTGTGCTACTTAAGAATCCTAAGTTGAGTAGTTCAAATCCGTACAATTCGGGTATGTACTTTCAGGAACACCTTCCTGACATGGCGCGTGGGAAGTATTTTCGTGAAGACACTAGACCTTGGTGGCAACAACTAACAGGTACAGGTGAAAAACCTTTGTCTATAGAGTTGCCTAGGAATTTCCGTAAAGGTGGGCGTACAAGATTAATTTAGAGGCACGTTATGGCTATTGAGAAAGGACTGTACGCCGCTCCTACCGGACTCGGCATTGCTGAAGAAGCTACAGATCTTGAAATTGAGATAGTAGACCCGGAAGCGGTCATGTTGAGCGACGGGAGCATGGAGATAACCATTGTTCCTGACGCAGAAGAAGCGGACTTCATGGAGTTCGACGCCAATCTTGCAGAGGCCCTTGACGAGTCTCAGTTGCGTGCCCTCGCACAGGATGTGACTGGGCATGTTAAGACCGACATTGATAGCCGCAAAGAGTGGGCGGATACCTTTGTTAAAGGGCTGGAGGTACTGGGGTTCAAGTACGAGGAGCGTACAGAGCCTTGGGAAGGTGCGTGTGGTGTTTATTCCACAGTGCTGGCGGAAGCGGCTATCCGGTTCCAAGCCGAAACTATGTCGGAGACTTTTCCGGCGGCTGGCCCCGTTAAGGTTAAAATTCTAGGGCAAGAGACCAAAGCCAAGCTGGAAGCCTCGGAGCGGGTGAAGGCGGACATGAACTATGAGCTTACTGAGCACATGGTTGAGTACCGTCCGGAACACGAGCGGCTGTTGTACAGCCTTGGGCTGGCTGGTAGTGCCTTCAAAAAAGTTTATTTTGACCCGAATCTTGGCCGACAGGCCGCTATCTATATACCTGCCGAGGATGTCATTGTCCCTTACGGTGCGAGCCATATTGAGACGGCTGAACGTGTTACGCACATCATGCGTAAGACAAAGAACGAGGTACGGAAACTTCAGGCGTCCGGGTTCTACGCGGATGTTGAATTGGGTGACCCCCAGCCGTACCACACCGACATCGAAGAGAAAAAAGCCGAAGAAGGTGGGTTTACCCTCAATGATGACGGGCGGTACACCCTATATGAGGTCCATGCGGATCTTATTATCGATGGTGTTGATGACGACGATGATATTGCTAAGCCTTACGTTGTTACTATTGAGCAGGGTAGTAATGAAGTTTTAGCGGTACGCAGGAACTGGGACGAGACAGACCCACTGACCCTGAAGCGGCAGCACTTTGTCCACTATGTATATGTACCGGGTTTCGGCTTTTATGGGCTGGGGCTGATACATATCATAGGGGGGTACGCCCGAGCGGGAACATCGCTCCTACGGCAATTGGTGGACGCAGGCACCCTGTCTAACCTTCCGGGGGGTCTGAAATCCCGTGGGTTGCGTATAAAGGGTGATGACACCCCGATTGAGCCGGGGGAGTGGAAAGACGTTGATGTGCCGTCCGGATCGATCCGCGACAACATCATGCCCCTTCCTTATAAGGAACCGAGTCAGACACTGGTCGCGTTACTGAATCAGATAACGCAGGAAGGCCGTAGACTCGGGGCCATCAGTGACATGAATATTTCTGACATGTCTGCTAACGCGCCGGTAGGTACGACGTTGGCCTTGTTGGAACGCACGCTCAAGCCTATGGCGGCTGTACAGGCTCGTGTGCACTACGCTATGAAACAGGAGTTCAAGCTCCTGAAATCGATTCTTGCGGAGTACGCCCCTGTTGAGTACGGGTACGAGCCCCTCCGAGGGGAGATAAGCGCAAAGCAGGACGACTACGCGATGGTCGATGTGCTGCCTGTCAGTGACCCGAATAGTTCTACTATGGCGCAGCGGGTGGTGCAGTATCAGGCTGTGCTACAGATGTCTCAGTCTGCTCCGCAGATATATGACCTGCCCCAGTTGCACCGCCAGATGATTGAGGTGCTGGGGGTTAAAAACGCAGACAAATTGGTACCGACTCGTGATGATGCTAAACCGGCTGATCCAGTTAGTGAGAACATGGACGCTCTGGTTGGTAAGCCTCTCAAGGCATTTCTCAATCAGGACCACGACGCTCACATCACTACACATACATCTTTCATGCAAGATCCAATGGTTGCTCAGCTTGTTGGGCAGAATCCTCAGGCGCAAAAGATCATGGCTTCGTTGCAAGCGCATATCGCTGAGCACTTGGGCTTCAAGTACCGGAAGCAGATGGAAGAGAAATTGGGCGTTGCGTTACCGCCGCCTAATGAGGAGCTACCGGAGAATATTGAAGTAGAACTGTCGCAGCTACTGGCTAAGGCGGGTACACAGTTAACCCAGACTCACCAGAAGGAAGCAGCGCAGCAGAAAGCCCAGCAGCAGGCGCAAGATCCTGTGTTACAATTACAACAACAGGAGCTTCAGATTAAGGCGCAAGAGGTACAGCGTAAGACCGCTAAGGATCAACTTGATGCCACTGTTAAGCAGCAGGAACTGCAGCGCAAGGCACAGAAGGACATGGTTGACAGCGTAGTTGAGTCTGAAAAGCTGGCTCTGGAGCGTAAAGAACTTGAAATGGACGCCGAAAAGGAAGGCGTTAAGTTTGCAGCAGACCGACGCCGGGACCGGACAAAACTGGATCTGGAGTTAGCGAAGATGGCTTCATCTATGGCGAAGCCTAGGAATACTAAGGATACCTAGTGGCGAAAACCCTCTTTGAGGTGCTTACGGATCGGATAGACGATCAGATCTCATCATCCACTGAATTTTTAACCGCTGGTTCCGCGAAGGATTTTGCGAACTATCGGGAAGTTGTTGGGCTGCTTCGGGGTCTGCAGTCCAGCAAGGCTATTGTAGAAGACCTCTCGCGCAATTACGGTGATAATGATGAGTGAGGCTAACGTCGCTTCTTTGACTGAAGAGGAGTGGGAAGCCCAGCTACCTGTTCCTGTGGGCTACCGGGTTTTAGTGGCGCTCCCTGATATTGAAGAGCGTTACGAAGGTAGTGAGATCCTGAAGACAGAAGGGGAGAAGAACAAAGAGTTTATCCTCTCAATCCTAGGTATCGTCCTAGATATGGGCGAAGACGCCTATAAGGACCCTGATCGTTATCCTAACGGACCTTGGTGTAAACGGGGCGATTACGTCATGTTTCGCATGAACACCGGGACCCGATTCAAAGTAAACGGGAAGGAATACCGCCTTATGAACGATGATTCTATTGAAGCGGTTATCCCTGATCCTCGTGGGATTATGACGGTCTAGGAGGCGATATGGCTTTTCAAAAAGTTGAGTTTGAGTTCCCTCACGAGTCGGAGTCCGACAAAGATGAGGTTGAGATTGAAATTGAACCCTCCAGCGCCACGGTTATGGGGCAGGAAACCAAGGTCGAGTCTGAGGCTGACAGCAGCGAAGACTATGAACTAGAAGTCGTTGACGACACCCCCGAAGCGGACCGTGGTCGAACTCCTTCTGAGCCTCCTGCAGAGGTAACGGAGGACGAACTTCAGGAATATTCAGAGAAAGTCCGCCGCCGTATCCAGCATTTCAGCAAGGGCTACCACGACGAGCGTCGTGCCAAAGAAACGGCATTGCGAGAACGTGAAGAACTGGAACGGATGACTCAACAACTCCTAGATGAAAATAAGGAGTTAAAGGGTAACGTCAACAAAAACCAGACAGCCCTCCTTGAGCAAGCACGTAAAACGGCTGAGTTTGAGCTTGATTCCGCGAAGCAGGCATATAAAGACGCCTACGAGGGGGGAGACTCAGATGCCGTTGTCGCTGCTCAAGACACGCTAACTACGGCGAAGATTAAAGCTGACAAGCTGACTAACTTCAAAGTACCGGCTTTACAGGAAGAAGAAACTCCGGTACAAAGCGAAACAACTACCCCGCCACCGAACGTTGACCCTAGATTGGTTGCTTGGCAAGAACGCAATCCTTGGTTCAACAAAGATACTGAAATGACGGGCTTTGCGATGGCGGTGCATACAAAGCTCGTTAATGAAGACGGAGTAAATCCCGTCTCCGATGAATACTACGAGCGTCTCGATGCTCGGATGCGAAGTACATTCCCTGAAAATTTTGAGGGGGATGAAGAGGTACGAAAACCGAAAAAGCGGTCAAATGTGGTTGCCCCCGCTACGCGGAGCACTACTCCTAAACGAATTAGGTTAACGCAGACACAGTTGACACTTGCTAAAAGGTTGGGTTTAACCCCTGAACAGTACGCCAAACAGGTTGCAATTGATATGGGGAAACAGAATGGCTGAAAATCGGCTTAATCGAGAAACTTCTACCCGTGAAAAAACGTCCCGTAAAAAGGCTTGGTCGCGCCCCGAGGTGCTTCCGTCACCTCATCCCGAGCCGGGGTATGCATTTCATTGGGTTCGCGTAAGTACTCAAGGTCAGATTGATGCCACTAATGTGTCCTCAAAACTCCGTGAAGGTTGGGAGCCAGTAAAAGCCTCAGACCACCCTGAGATAACTATCGTTGCCGTAGAGCATGAACGCTTTAAGGACAATGTAGTCATCGGTGGGCTCATGCTTTGCAAGGCTCCAGCAGAATTGGTCGAAGAACGCACGCAGTACTATGCAGATCAGACTCGTGCCCAGATCGAATCTGTCGATAACAACCTCATGAGAGAGAACGATCCTCGTATGCCCTTATTTAGTGATAGGCAATCGAAGGTCACTTTCGGTAGTGGAACATAAATCTTTAGGAGGATGAGCTATGGCTTACCCGACAATTGATGGGCCTTATGGGCTTGTTCCGGTAAAACTGTTGAGCGGCACCCCTTTTGCAGGTGTTACACGGCAATACTCTATTGCCAGTAACTACGGTACTAACATCTTCAATGGGGACGCTGTACAACTAGTTACCGGGGGCACGGTTGAACGTGATACGTTTGACGCTGCCATGACCCCTATTGGGGTTTTTCTTGGGTGCGCGTTTACGGACCCAAGTACGTCACAGAAAACCTTTAAGCAGTATTATCCTGCAAGCACTGTAGCCTCAGATATTGTGGCCTACGTTGCGGATGCTACGGATCTTCTGTTTAAGGTTGCAGTTGTGTCTTCTGGCACGACGATTGGTGATTTCGCAATAACGGACATCGGAGCTAATGTTGCTGGAGTGGATAACACTGGCAGCACGGTTACCGGTAATTCCAAGTGCGCGGTCTCTGATACTTCTGCGACTACGAACACCTTGCCATTCCGCATTGTTGCGCTGGTTGAGGAGACGAAGAATTCATCTGGTGGTTTTACTGAGGCTTACGTTAAATGGAACGCAGGCCACATGTTTGACAACACCACTGGCATATAAGGAGTAGAGTACAATGGCAATTTCTCGCGCCCAGCTACTTAAAGAACTCCTTCCCGGCCTCAATGCGCTGTTCGGGCTGGAGTATGCTAAGTACGGTGAAGAACACGCCGAAGTTTTCGAGTCTGAGAGTTCAGATCGCTCGTTTGAAGAAGAAACGAAGCTGTCAGGATTCTCCGCTGCCCCTGTTAAGGACGAAGGTAGCGCCATCGAATACGATGCGGCACAGGAAGCGTGGACGGCTCGTTACAACCACGAAACCATTGCTATGGGCTTCTCAGTTACTGAGGAGGCTATTGAGGACAATTTGTACGACTCGCTTTCGGCTCGTTATACAAAGGCCCTCGCTCGTGCAATGGCGTACACCAAGCAGGTTAAGGCAGCAGCTATTCTGAATAATGCCTTCTCCTCTGGTACAACGTACGGTGATGGTAAAGAGCTTTGTGCAACCGACCATCCCTTGGTTTCCGGTGGCACAAACTCCAACGAGCCTGCAACGGCTGCTGATCTGAACGAGACTTCTCTGGAAGCCGCCGTAATTCAGATCGCTGGATGGACTGACGAACGTAGCCTGCTCATTGCAGCTAAGCCACGTAAACTCATCATCCCGCCCAACCTGCAGTTTGTTGCTACTCGGTTGCTTGAGACCGAAGGTCGTGTTGGTACAGCAGATAATGATCTGAACGCCATCCGTAGTAATGGGGCTATCCCTGAAGGGTATGCCGTTAACCATTACCTGACGGACACGGACGCTTGGTTCCTTATGACTGACGTGCCTAATGGCCTGAAGCACTTCACGCGGACTCCGATGTCCACCTCAATGGACGCAGATTTCGATACGGGTAACTCCCGCTATAAAGCTCGTGAGCGTTATAGTTTCGGGGTAAGTGACCCACTCGGGATTTTTGGTTCGCCGGGAGCGTAAGCTCCACAAGGGAAGGGGCGCTTGTCGCCCCTTTTCTATTTCTATAACATGAAACTGTTCCCTGACAGGTACGTCCTGTGCCTGACACTAGCCACGACAGGAGAAACACATGGCTAATACGACTTTCAACGGCCCGGTTCGTTCTGAAAACGGGTTTGAGCAGATTACAAAAAACGCCACGACTGGGGCTATTACCACCAATCTCGATGTAGATACGAGTGGTAACGTCACCACGACAGGGTACGTTTCTTCCTACGACAACGTTGTGGACATCACGGATGCTACCTACAGCGTGGCTTCTACCCAGTCCGGTGCAGTATTCACGCTGAACCGTGCCGCAGGTATTGTGGTTACGTTGCCTACAGCAGCCGCTGGTTTGAGCTACACCTTTATTGTGGGTACGACGTTTACTGGGGCAGGTCAGATAAACACCGAGAATACGAGTGACCTTTACTCTGGGTTTGCTCAGATTTTCGATCCGGCAACGGCTACGGACGTAAATACGTTTATCCCTGACGCCAGCAATGACGATACGATAGATCTGGGAAGCGCCGGTCAAGGTTGGCTTGTCGGAGGCATCATCAGGTTGAAAGCCACCACTGCCGCAGTCTGGCATTGCGAGGCATTCCTGCACGGGGACGGTACGCTCGCAACGCCTTTTGAATAAGGATTTTTTATGTCTTCTGACATTCAATCGACCTTTATCGAGGCCGCTACCGCTGACAGAGATGGGGTTTGTGCTTCGCAGACTCCTTCTGGTGCGGCTAATTTAACCATCAATGGTGCATTAGCCAGCGGTGGATCGGTGACATTTGACCAGCCTAGGCAGGTCACGGTGTACGGTGGTAGTGATGAGTCTGGTAAGACTTTTACTGTAACCGGCACAGATGAAACCGGAACGGCGGCTTCTGAAGTAATTACTGGCCCTAATGCCACAACGGTCACTAGTACGGGCTATTTCGCAACCATAACTCAGGTTGCTTCTAGTGCGGCTACGGCAGGGGCTGTAGAGGTAGGGTCCGGTGCGAATATCGCTGGGCCTATATTCCGTGGGCGTTTGCGTCTCAGAGGTTTGTACGCAGTAAATACTGCTACAGCAGGGACTATTACGTTCAGAGAGACTTCTGCAACAGGCACTGTTCGTATGCAGTTCAATACTGTCGCTTCCGCGAATACCACTCAGTATCCGGATGTTCCGGATGACGGGATCGTGTTTGCTAGTGGGGGGTATGTCCTGTACGGACAGACAACGTTGTCGTCCCTAACCCTGTTCTATGCGTAATTACTACAAAAAACCTGCGTGCCCCACCTTTTCTGGTGGGGGTATGCCTAAGCGCAATAAGCGTAACTTTAGGCCCACGAAGGCCGGTGCTGGTATGACCAAAGCGGGAGTAGCTGCGTATAGGCGTAAGAATCCCGGTAGTAAGTTACAGACAGCAGTAACGGGTAAAGTTAAGAAGGGGAGTAAGGACGCCAAGAGACGTAAGTCGTTTTGTGCCAGATCTGCAGGGCAGATGAAGAAGTTCCCTAAAGCCGCTAAAGATCCTAATTCTAGGATACGGCAGGCCAGACGGCGCTGGAAGTGCTAGGAGACGGGTGGCTTACCTACAGAGCAACATACCTTATTTCAAGTGTTGGGTAAGGAAGGAGTACACACATAATCACCTGAAATATCATGGCGAATTTATACACGCTATGGCTATTGCGGTGACAACGATACCTTGTAGGTGTTTAAGTTTTCAGCTCATTTTTACTGGAGCTGAGTCTTACGATGAGGACGAGGTTAATGTACACGGTGGAGCTATGTGGGCCAGAATGCCTATTACAGCGTTAGTTGGGGACACCCCGTTAGAGGATTGGCCCGAACCTATGCCTGTTTGGGCGGCTCAGCCGTGGGATTGTTCCTCGCGGACGCATAGTGTGTATACCTTGGACCGTGCTACCCCCACACCTTGGCTCGCCAAAATAGACGGTGAGATGTACCCCGCTAAGTATTACTTTACTGTGGATTACACAGAGAACGAGATAGCGGACGACCCTGCACAACATAAGCAGTCGCATGTACTTGAGTTGCTAGACGCAGGGGAGTGGACGGGCAACATAGTTGCCCTGCCGAATAATCGGGTGAGAGTGACTCATCCTGCATGGTTTGAAACCGGGGAAGGTGCACCGGATTTCAAGCCGTCCCAACATATCCATTACAGTAAGTCCGATCTGGACTATACGTTAGATATTAATCAGGTGTTTGACAACCTGTATAACGATGAGGACTCTTAGTCATGCCTAAACTACCTGCTTCTGTACTTAAAAGGCGCAGAGAGGCCAGAGCCAAACGTAAAGCGGCTTCTGCATCGAAACCCCCTTCTCAAGGGGCTAGATTAGCTTTCAAAGGTCCAGAGGTTCCCCCAGCAAAGCCGAAACCTCCTGCTCCAAAAGCACCTGCAAGAACATCGACACCTCCCTCTCAAGGGGCTAGATTAGCTTTCAAAGGTCCAGAGGTTCCTCCAGCAAAGCCTAAGTCTAAGCCTAAGCCCGTCCCTAGGGCACAACGCGAGGATGTTAGTCCGCGAACCGAGACCCTAAGAGGTAAAACCCCCGCGCAGTCAAGAGCGGCAGGTGCCAAAAGACAGGCTGCTATGCAGGATTTGCAATCCAAGAAATCTATGATTGCAAAACCCGAAACACCGCCATCCTTGCCTAAAAAGAAACCGCGTGTTACCGGTAAGGGCACCGGTATGGCGGATCGTAACGTAGGTAAGAAAGGTTCTGAAGATGGAAAGGCCAACGTTACGAGAGAGCAGTTAGCGGCGACCGGGGTGGGGCTGACGGCGTACTTAAATAAGTACGATGAACTCGGCAGGCGTCCCACAAAGGCTGATTTTGGGCCTGCGAAGAAAATGCGCGGTGGCGGCATGATGAAGACCAAAGGCTATATGGCCGGTGGGAAGATGAAGACCAAAGGCTATAAGGCCGGTGGGAAGATGAAGACCAAAGGCTATAAGGCCGGGGGCAAAGTTCGTGGTGCAGGGATAGCCCGAAAAGGCGTTCGTCCCGCTAAGATGCGTTGATGCGTAGATACTACAAAAGCGGCGGTAAGATATGTGCCAAGGGTAAGGCTTGGGCTAAGCGAACCTTTGACACGTATCCGTCAGCGTACGCCAACATGGCAGCGTCGAAATACTGCAAAGACCCTAAGTATGGCAAAAGTAAGAAGGCACGCTAGTGGGCCAGTTACGTAAATGGCGGGAACAGGATTGGGTCCGTATCGGTACTGATGGGAAGATTAAAGGCCCGTGCGGTACTTCCAAGGATACGAAAAACCCTGACCGCTGTTTGCCTAGGAGTAAGGCCAAAAGTTTGTCGAAGACACAGTTATCCGCTACTGCTAAAAAGAAAAAGCAGGAGGGAGGGAAAGGTAAGACAGTGGTTAAGAATACCCCCGCTGCGACAGTAAAGTTGCGTAGCGGAGGCTTAATCAAAGGTAAACGCTCTATAGCCCGTGGGTGTGGAGCAGTAAAAGCAGGGCGACGTAAAAAGACGTTGTATATCTAATGGCTACATCCGGTACGACAGCATTCAGTTTAGATTTTACTGAGATCGCGGAAGAGGCTTGGGAACGCGCAGGCCGTGAGATGCGGTCTGGGTATGACCTTAGGACGGCTCGCCGGTCCATGAATCTGCTTACGATTGAGTGGCAGAACCGTGGGATAAACCTGTGGACGATTGACGAGGGGTCTATAGATCTTGTGGAGGGTACGTCTGAGTACGACCTCCCTGCGGATACTATTGATTTGCTGGAGCAGGTTATACGTACCGGAGACGGTAATGTATCTACACAATCTGACCTTACAATCCCTCGTATCAGTGTCAGCACCTATGCGTCTATCCCGAACAAATTATCCAAGGGGCGTCCTATTCAGGTATGGATAGAGCGGCTTCGGGATAACCCTAAGATAAATGTCTGGCCTGTGCCCGATAGCGGGGATTACAAATTTCGGTACTGGCGTATGCGCCGTATCCAAGACGCAGGTGATGGTGTTGAAACCGCAGATATGAACTTCCGGTTTATCCCCTGTCTGGTAGCAGGGCTTGCGTACAATATTGCGATGAAGGACCCTGAACTCGCGGAAAGACTTCCTTTTCTTAAACAGGTCTATGACGAACAGTTTTCGTTAGCTGCTGCAGAGGACCGAGAAAAAACCCCTGCTAGATTTGTACCACGGGCGACTAGGATCTGAAGTGGCTGCACGTTTTGCATCAGGCAAAAAGGCCCTAGGCATATGTGACGTTTGCGGGTTCCAGTATAGACTCCACAAGTTAAAATCACTTGTAGAGAAGGGTAGGGACACTAACGTTAAAGCCTGTCCTGAATGTTGGAACAAGGACCATCCTCAGTTACGTCTGGGGGAGTTCCCGGTAGATGATCCACAGGCGTTACGAGACCCCCGCCCGGATAGTGCGGAGTTAGAGCCGAGTCGGGATATACAGTGGGGTTGGGCTCCTGTGGGAGGTGGACGGGACCCATTTGGGCTTGTACCGAATAACCTAGTAGCCTCCGGGGCTGTAGGAACAGTAACAGTGGTAACTACCTAGGAGGTGGTTATGAAGAAGTCGAAAGGTAAGACGAAAAAAGCCGGGAAGGGTGTTAAAACCTCTGGGATTAAAATACGGGGTACCGGAGCGGCTACTAAAGGCACTATGGCACGCGGTCCTATGGGCTAGTTATGAATTACACTGAGCTTACAACGAACATCGAAGATGTATGTGAGTCATCCTTTACGGCTGACCAATTGGCTATGTTCGTCAAACAGGCTGAGCAGCTTATTTATAATTCTGTTCAGATCCCTGCGTTACGTAAAAATGTAACGGGAACGTTAACCTCAGGTAATAAGTATCTATCCGTACCTTCGGACTTTTTGTACAGCTATAGCCTAGCAGTACTTAACAGCAGTGGGGCCTACAGTTATCTTCTGAATAAGGACGTTAACTTTATTCGCGATGCGTATCCCACCCCCGCTTCCACAGGGCAACCCAAGCACTATGCGTACTTTGACGATACTACGTTCATTGTAGGCCCCACTCCCAATAGCGGTTACACAGTAGAACTTCATTATGGGTATTACCCGACTTCTATAGTCAGTGCAGGTAGTACTTGGCTAGGCAACGAGTTTGATTCGGCGCTCCTGAACGGGGCGTTAATACAGGCTATACGGTTTATGAAAGGTGAACCGGACGTTATTGCGTTGTATGAAAAGCTCTACGTGCAGTCTATTGAACTGCTGCGTAATCTTGGGGACGGTAGACTCCGTGAGGATACTTATAGATCTGGGCAATTCAGAGTAGCGAGCTTGTAGGAAGTTATGTATGGCAATAACACAGACCTTATGTACTTCGTTTAAGAAGGCTCTGTTTGATGGGGAGGTGGACTTCAGCGCCGACTCTTCTCAGACTTTTAAGATAGCCCTGTACACTTCCAGTGCGGATCTCAGTGCGTCTACTACGGCGTACGCAACGACTAATGAAGTTTCTGGTACCGGATATACAGCGGGGGGCAACACGCTAACAGTTGTTGCTCCTACTACTTCCGGTACTACTGCTTATTTGGATTTTGCAGACACCATATGGAACTCCGCTACTATCACAGCTAGGGGGGCCTTGATCTATAGATCTACTACTGGGAACCCGGCGATAGCTGTTTTAGATTTCGGGGCAGATAAAAGCACCACTGGGGGAGCTTTTGAAATTAAGTTCCCTGTGGCAGACGCTAGTAACGCAATAATCAGGTTAGCCTGACAATGGCTAGTTCCTCTACAACATATACCGCCTCGTGGGGGTCTGGTTCGTGGGGGCAGACTGCGTGGGGTTCTGACCGTCTTACTATCGATGTTTCAGGTCTGGCTGCTACTTCTGGTCTGGGGACTGTCCTTGTTAATATATGGGGTAGTGTTTCAGATAGTCAGACCCCAAGCTGGGGAACTATTGATGATTCCCAGTCTGTAACGTGGGCGGCTGTCTCAGATAGTCAGACCCCCAGTTGGGGAACTATTGATGATTCCCAGTCTGTAACGTGGGCGGCTGTCTCAGATAGCCAAACCCCAAGCTGGGGAACTATTGATGATTCTCAGTCTGTAACGTGGGCGGCTGTCTCAGATAGCCAAACCCCAAGCTGGGGAACTATTGATGATTCCCAGTCCATCACATGGTCAGTTGTTTCTGACAGCCAGACGCCTAGCTGGAGCACAGTAAGTAGCTCCCAAAGCCCTGAGTGGAGTTCGGTGTCTGATTCACAAACTGTTACATGGCAAGTAGCGGCATAAAGGTACCCTATGGCTACACAATACACATCGATACTTAAACTCGCGCTTCCGGTTCAAGGTGAATTAAGTGGGACATGGGGCGACGTTGTTAATAACAATATAACGTCTATGGTCGAAGAGGCCGTTGCAGGACGTTCGGTTATTAACTCGTGGTCCGGTAACTCGCATACCTTGACTACCGCAGACGGTACTACGGCTGAAGCAAGAGCGGCTATCCTTGAATTTACGGATACATCTACGGATCTGTCTGGCGCTGCGACTGTTATCTGCCCCGCTGCCTCCAAGGTATACGTTTGTAAGAACGGTTCTGGGCAACAGGTTACTGTTAAGACAGCTAGTGGTACTGGTATCGCCATACCCAACGGAAAATCTTCTATTGTTTTCTGTGACGGTACTAACGTAAATGAAGCAGTTACCAACCTTACGGCTTTAGATGTTAGTGGGGCCGTCACTGCTACTGGAGTTATTACTGGCCTAACCGTTGAGGCGACTGGGGATACTGCGGCTGGTGACAACGCTGCAATGGGTTACACCAGCGCGGAAGGTTTGATCCTTACGGGGCAGGGAAGTACAAACGATGTCACGATCAAGAACGATGCTGACGCTGATGTTCTTGAGATCCCAACCGGGACGACAAATGTAACGGTTACAGGAGACATCATCGCTGCAGGTACTCTACAGGCTACCGGCGATACCGCTGCCGGGGATGATGCAGCTATCGGCTACACCAGCGCAGAAGGTCTGATCCTTACGGGTCAAGGTAGTACAAATGATGTGACGATCAAGAACGACGCTGATGCCGATGTTCTTGAGATACCTACAGGGACAACGAATGTAACAGTTGTCGGGGACATTATTACTGCAGGCACGCTACAGGCTACCGGGGATACCGCTGCCGGGGACGACGCTGCAATCGGCTACACCAGCGCGGAAGGCATCATTATTACCGGTCAAGGTAGTAGCACTGATGTCACGATCAAGAACGACGCCGATGCGACAGTTATGTCTATCGCAACTGGAACGACTCAGGCTACGTTTGCTGGGGAAGTTGTAGCGGCATCGTTAGATATTTCTGGGAATATCGATGTAGACGGTACGACCAACCTAGATGTTGTCGATATAGACGGTGCCGTAGATATGGCATCTACGCTTACCGTAGCGGGGGTATTGACCGGGGCTTCATTAGATATATCTGGTGATATTGACATAGACGGTACGACCAACCTTGACGCCGTAGACATTGATGGCGCTGTCCAAATTGACAACACAGTGACAGTAGGCGCAGACGACACCGGCTATGACGTTAAATTCTTCGGTGCTACAGCTAGTGCTTACATGCTTTGGGATGAAGATGTTGACGACCTCATCCTCGCAGGAGCGGCACGTATTGTTATTCCTGACGGGCAGTTAGTACTTGGGAGTACGGCGGTTAGTTCGACAGCCGCAGAGTTGAACATCCTTGACGGTGTAACCAGCACAACTGCTGAGTTGAATATCCTTGACGGTGTAACCAGCACAACCGCTGAACTAAATATCCTTGACGGTGTAACGGCTACCGCGACTGAGCTTAATTACTCTGACACTGGTGCTGCTGTAGGTACTGTAGTCGCCAGCAAAGTTGTAACGGTGGATGCTAATAAAGATGCGTCCAGCTTCCGGAACGTCACGCTTACCGGAGCGCTTACCGCAGCCTCGCTAGATATATCTGGTGATATTGACGTAGACGGTACGACCAACCTCGACGCCGTAGATATTGACGGTGCTGTCCAGATTGATAACACGGTTACGGTCGGCGCTGATGATACCGGTTACGACGTTAAGTTTTTCGGTGCTACAGCTAGTGCTTATATGCTCTGGGACGAAGATGAGGACGACCTCATCCTTGCTGGGGCTGCACGTATTGTCATCCCTGATGGGCAGTTAGTTCTCGGGAGTACGGCTGTTACAGCTACCGCTGCAGAGCTTAACGCTATTGATCTTGGCGGCTCAGTAGGGACTGTAGTAGCCGGTAAAGTAGTCACAGTAGATTCCAATAAAGACGTAGCAAGTTTCCGAAACATCACACTAACCGGAGAACTTGATGCAGGATCTTTGGATGTATCTGGTGATATAGACGTAGACGGTACGGCTAATCTTGATGTAGTAGACATCGATGGTGCTGTAGATATGGCGTCTACACTGGCTGTTGGTGGTGTAGTTACTGCAAACGCGGGTGTAGTTGTAGACAACATTACAATTGACGGTACTGAAATTGATCTGTCTTCTGGTGACCTTACACTAGATGTTGCTGGTGATATTAATCTGGACGTAGGCGGTGGGGATATAAGTCTTCAAGGTTCAGGTTCTGAGTACGGAAAATTTAATTTATCAAGCAATAATTTAAACATTCACTCAAGTATTTCAGATGGTGATATTGTTTTTAAAGGTAGTGATGGTGGGTCTGCAATTACCGCCCTTACTCTTGATATGTCGGCAGCAGGCGCTGCAACATTCAATGACAAAATTATCGCAACTGAGTTAGACATAAGCGGTAATATTGACGTAGACGGAACAACCAACCTAGATGCTGTCGATATAGACGGTGCTGTCCAGATTGATAACACGGTCACGGTCGGCGTAGATGACACCGGTTACGACGTTAAGTTCTTCGGGGCCACCGCCAGTGCTTACATGCTCTGGGATGAGTCCGCAGATGATCTTATTCTGGCAGGCGCAGCAAGAGTTGTTGTTCCTGCAAGCGGATTAGTTATTGGCAGTACCGCCGTGACATCAACCGCAGCAGAACTCAACGTCCTTGACCCAGCCCTTAAAGAGAACAGTTCAATTTGGATTGGTTCTGATCCTTCTGGAACCACTGACACAGGTTCAAGTTACAACGTAGCCATAGGCGTCAATGCACTGGATGCCGTCACCACGTCTGGATACAACACGGCAGTGGGCGCTGAAGCTCTCGGAAAAACGACAACCGGGGATTTGAACGTCGCGTATGGTTACAAGGCGCTCACAGAAAGCACTGTCGGAGATCGCAACACGGCAGTGGGCTATGAGGCATTGCGTGATGTGGAACCTGCCTCAAAAACCGACATGTACAACGTGGGGCTTGGGTTTAAGGCGGGTACAAACGCAAGCGCAGGGACCGATTTCACAGGAGTAAAAAACACTCTCTTAGGAAGTTTCTCGGGAGCAGAAATTACAAGCGGCGATTCAAATGTCGCGGTTGGCTATCAGGCCGGGGGCGGAGCAAGTGGTTCCGCGGTGACTGGCGATAACAATACAAGCGCCGGGGACAATGCCCTCGGGGCAGTTACTACTGGGCATTCCAATACGGCAATTGGCAAGAATGCCATGCTCAATTCGACTGAAGCGACGTATGCAACAGCGTTAGGGTTTGCAGCACTCCAAAACACTACTGCGGGATCGGGCAATGTCGCCGTCGGCGGCTTTTCGATGCAGAACAATACCACCGGAGACAGGAATGTCGCGGTGGGGTATCTGACTCTGGATGCCAATCAGCAGGGCGACCGTAACACCGCCGTAGGCTACGAAGCTCTGACCACCATGAACCCGTCAGGGAATGCGGACACGTACAACAGTGCGTTCGGGCACCGCTCGATGGCGTCCATGACCACCGGGACTGCAAATACGGGGCTAGGTTTTGGAACGCTTGAAAATGCGACGGTGGCTAACAATTGCGTCGTCATTGGAGGTGGTGCCGGACAACGCATCAACATTAACAGCGAGCCAGACGGGCACCAAAACACGCTAGTCGGCTATGCCGCTGGAGATGTCATTGAATCAGGTCAAAAAAACCTGTGCCTTGGATATGGAACGGACACCTCTGCGGCTGATTCTGATTTTCAGATTGTCATCGGATACGGCATTGTCGGCGGCGGGGATAACACGGTAAGAATCGGGACATCTGCCGGGAATGCGACGCTTTCACTCGACGGGTCGGATGAGTCGTGGTCTGCGGCTTCAGACAGTAGGCTCAAGACAGAAGTTGCGGACTCTACTGCCGGATTGTCTTTTATCAACGATTTGCGTCCGGTGACGTTTAAGTGGGATTCCAAAAACGCAATCGATCCGTCGTTGTCTCAATATGACCCGGATGACGACAGTCCTGTCATGGGGTTCGGGAAAACAAATCACGGATTTATAGCTCAAGAAGTTAAGGCTGCGATTGACGCGCATTCCGAGATTGCTGACGGCCACAACATTTGGAGCGAAGACCCTGACGGCACGCAGCAACTTGCCAAAGGAAACCTTGTCCCTATGTTGGTTAAGGCTATTCAAGAACAGCAGGTATTGATCGAATCGCTGACGGCAAGAATCGCCGCGCTGGAGAGTTAAAAATGGCAGAAGAACCGCGCACCCGGACTACTGAGCAGAAAGCTCAAGACTACATGGCAATGGGTCACTCAGTTGAGTTGATTGACAAAATCAGGGCCGACTCAGACCCCGGATACAAAAAAGATAGGACAGACGAAGAACTCAAGGACATCGTTACAAGGCACGTCGGCCATCTTGAAAACATGGTCTCCCGTGAGGACTGGGGCTCTGAGGATATGACAGCATCAAACGCAGCGATCATTAACGGAAAGGCGTATATAGCATCATGAGCGAAGAAGCACAGCAAACTCCTGCAGTTGTTCAAATTGATGGAACTGACCACAACATAGAGGATCTGAGCACTGACGCTAAGATCC
>Ga0208434_1000386_pt1 | contig 21781 bp, 22 predicted proteins | sample 13_taG_FD_184086 | JGI IMG/M metagenome (GOLD analysis project Ga0208434, IMG submission 184086) | Marine viral communities from the Subarctic Pacific Ocean - 13_ETSP_OMZ_AT15268 metaG (SPAdes) (version 2) | ecosystem: Environmental > Aquatic > Marine > Oceanic | place: Pacific Ocean | collected... | reverse complement strand
ATATAATATAGAAATAGGTGGCTTTTCCCTAAATTGGGCTAAAAATTGGCTATTATTTAACCCCAGGGCGGTTTTTCTCCCCCGCCTAGGCCTAACTTTTTCTGATTTTTAAGGCTTTTTAGCAAAAAACACCTTTTATATCACATATAGACCACGATTTTCAGAAATTACAGTTTAGACCTTTAATAACCGTCTAAACACCCTTTTTCGGACATATAGACCAGGTTAAAAAGTAAAATAGGGGTTTATATGTCTTAGAAAGGTATAAACGCGATTTCTGAAGTGTAAAGAGACCACTAAACCCCCCTCAAAAGTGGCTTAAAGGGACGCCTATTATTATATTTATAAATAAACGAAATGAATTTTAATAATATTACCCCCCAAAATAACTCCGAAAATAACGCCCAAAGGGATCTATCTAGTATTTTTGATATTAACACGATTAATTATTTTACTTTAAGAAATATAAAAAATTTTAATGATAATAGTATATCCCAAAGTTTAAAAAAGTCTATATACAATGTTTATCAAGCTTTAGATAATTCAGATATAGGGCATCTATTAAGGTTTGTTAGTGAGAAAAATAAAAATAAATTATTTAATGAATATGAGATAATGACTATAAATACCGAATTACCTAAACAATTTTTAGAAAAATTTGCTATTTTAGTTATAAAACGTAAAATAAGAGTAAAAATAGTTTGTAATTATATTGAGCATTTTTATAAAACAGGTTATGACCTTGATAGGTGTGCTTATTCTGATTTATGTAATATTATTGATGAATTATTTGTAAAAAACCCTGAATATAATAAAAGGAATATTAATGTATTGTTTAGAAGTATATTAAGAGAATATTGGGAAGATTTAGGCTTTCAAACATATTCAGATTATAAAGAGTCTTTTAAACATATAATTGATAATGCTAATTATAGATACTTTAATAAATATTAAAACTTTAAAAATTAAATTATTCTATTTTATATCATTAATTATGATATAAAATTAATATTATTATATATTATTATTTATAAATATACGAAAAGAGGTTTAAAGAATAAACGATTATATATTTTATAAAAAAACGAAATGAATTTGAATAAAGAATTTGACATAAAATATAATAATTTCCACAGTTTAAACTTTACTGAAAATTTTAAAAATAATTATTACTCTAATAAATGTAAAGATTATATTAAAGAGCTTTATAGTTATTCAGTAGAAGATTTAAAAAAAAACATTAGACACCACGATTGTGACGATAATAAACAAATTTTTGAAATATATTCAAAAGATCCACAACATTGGACTATACAAGATAAAACAAACTTTATAAAATTTCAATTATATTGTCAATATGAGGAGATAATTATAGAGTGGCATTGCGATCAAGCGGATGAACAAGAAGGCATACCTTTTAATGATCTTAAAAATTTTATTGAACTTACTTTTATTATAAATCCGACAAAAAATAGAAAAAATCATAATATGATATTTAGAAGAGTTATTAAAGATACTTGGGATTATTTTGGATATGAAGAAGAAAAAGATTTTTTAAAAGACTTTAATGAAATAATAACTAATTCTAAATATAGATACTTTAATAAATATTAAATAAATAATTAATATATATAATATATATATATATGAATTTTAATAATATAATAGAAGATATAGGAATATATCATTATGCTTTAGTTAGTGGGCGTAAAAGTTCAATATTAGCAAGTGGTAACGAATTTAAAGAAGTAAAAGAAAACACTTTAAAAAAGATTAAATTAAAAGGTAATAAATTAAATAATTATTTATGTATAAAGTTAAAATTATTAAAAGTATCTGATAAACTTATTGAATTAGACCAAAAAAGCAAAATAAAAAAAATAGGTGGTCCTATATTAGTTGAAATAATATTTAATCAAATAATAGAAGGTAAAATAGTTAAATTAAAAAACTATCTACAAAACAATTCAATTTATATAACTAATGATTTTTTAAAAAGTAAAGAATTAAATAAAAAAGTATTAAAATTAATATGTTCTTCTGCAAATACTGGAAAATTAAATAATAAATTATTTTCTATAAATATAATAGATGATTTATAAACATTTAAAGATTAAACTATTTCAACATTTATAAAAAATGTTAAAATATAACCAATTATACTATCTTAAAAATAAAGAAAAAATTAAAGAACAATCTAAAAAATATAAATTAGAAAATAGTGAAAAAGTAAAAAAAAATAGAAGATTATATAGAATAAAGAATAAAGAAAAAATAAGAATTTATAATAAAGAATATAAATTAAAGAATATAGATAAAATTAAAGAAAGTAGAAAAATTTATTATAATAAGAATAAAGATAAAATAAGAAAATATAATAAAGAATATAGATTAAAAAATAAAAAATTATTAAGTCAAAAAAGAAAAGAAAAATATAAAGATTATAATAAAATAGCACTAGAAAGTGACGACGAATAAAATTAATTAAATTATAATAATAATAATTTAATAAATTTAAGCAATATAATAAAATACATAATCAAACAAACTATCAGACCTCTGAATATTCCACTGATTTATTATAAGAGACTTATAAGGTCTATCCCAAATATTATTTAATAATTTATAACCCTCCTTTTTATTTCCGTCAATAGTAAGAAAATTTTCTATTATATATCTTTTTTTATTATAGTTATTATTTTTAAACATAATTATATGTGTAGCGTTTAGACGTAAACTAGGTCTAGCTTTTGAAATATCTTGTAGTATCAATATAATACATATATTTAAATGTCTAAAATTAGTAAAAGCTCTTTCTAAAAGTGAATTGTGGCGTAGACTAGAACCAGTCGTTCCTATAACGTCATCTAAAATTAAGAGCACTTTAGGACGTTTATTTTGTTTAATAAATCTCATTTGAACTTCTATTAAATTTTTTATAACTTCATTTATATTTTTAGCCTTATATTGATGTTTTTTAGGTATTTGTTTAAAATCCCCACTTAAGTGTGATGTAGATGAAATTAATAATATTTTAGAATAATTTTTTTTTCGGTCTAATAAAGGTATAACTTTATTAATTAAATACGTTTTCCCAGAACCTGATACACCGTCTACAATAATACTTACTGATCTATCAGGTATATCATTATGCCAATCATAAGATCTAAACATTTATATATATAATAATATAGATTTTATTTTTTTAAAAAAAATATAACGTTATATTATATAATGTTTAAAAAAGTATCTTTAGTTAATCTAAGAAAACTTATAAAAAATGAAGGTTTTAAAAAAGATCCAGAATTAAAAGGATATTCATATAAAAAGAAGAAAGTATTATTAGAAGTATTAGAAAAAAAAAATATTTCAGAAGAAACAATTAACAAATATAGAACAAAGAAAAAATCTAAAGTAGTACCTAAAGAAGAACCTAAAAAACAAACTAAAGCAAAACCGGAATATATTATAAAACATTTTTTAAAAGGTGGTAAAATGAAAACTGATAGAATATACCACAATAAAGAATTAGCTATTAAATACTTTGACAAAGTAGTAAATAAATCACATGATAAATGTGTACTATTTATGAAAAAACCGGGAAAAATGAGAATTATAAAAATGTCTAAACATAAGAATAAAGATTATTCAAAGACTTATGAAAAAGCTAAAACTTTATTTAAAAAAAAATATTAAAAATAATATCTATATATTAATATATAGTAATGCCAGTTCTTTGCCTGAAAGTAGATTCAGATGCCTCAAAAATAGGCAAATTTATACAATATGAAATTGTTCCCCAACCTTTAAGACTTACAATGATAGCCTATCATTTTTATAATCCCGCAGACAATACACCTCTTTATGATCCTTACACGAAATCTTTAAAAGTTAGATTACCTTTTTTAAATTCTCATTCTTTTGTGACTAATTCCCGAGGTTTAGAAACAGGTATTGATATACCAATATGTATAGAAAATGCTAAACCGTGTAATGTTATAACCGGTTTAGATCTTACTTTTGAACCAACAAGGCCAATTTCCGTCAACATGGTTCAGGGTGAAATATACCACCGGGTTAACGACAATTTATTAGAAAAATATTCGGGATATTATACAGATCCTAATGATTTGACAACAAAAGTAAATGTTGGTGTAAGTATAAGCCTTTATTTTGAGTATGATATTTTACAGTTTGATAATTAATAAGACCTTATAAAAATTTAAATTTATTTAATAAAAAAATAATGTTTATTAAATATATATATAGTTTCATGGATTTCTCATTAATCAATTTAACTTTAAAAAAAGACAAAACACTTGACGATATGTTGTCAAAATATTCAATTTCATTACAGGCTTTTAATTATTTTTATAGTAATAAATTAATAGATAATGTAACATATTATACTTTAAAAAATGATACTAGGATTTTAATAGGTTTAGAAGATGTTAATAGTGATAAAAAATTTTTAACACCGGCTTTTGATCTTGTAGATGAAATAAAAAACAAAGACCCTAAATACGGTCTTATGAGTATAAGGGATTGGTCAGCAAACGGATTAAAAGAAATTAAACAAAAATTAAAAGATTCAGAAGCAGATGAAGGAAATTTTTATTTAAATAGTGTAGTTCAATATGATCAAATTGTTAGCACGATAAAAGCGACTTATAGTGAATATTTTAATTTAGGAGTGGTAAAAAATCAACCTTTAAAAGATCGTTATAAAAACGCAAGTAAATATAAAGTAGGTTATGTTTCAAAACTTGGTCGTCAATTAGGTGGTAAAGGTTCGGGAAGATTTCCAAAAGGATCAAAAAACCCAGCAGGAAAAAAAGACCCACCTGCAGCAGCATCAGGAGCAGAAACAAAACAACAAGACGTTGAAGCAGTAGCAGGTAATACAGTTAAAGATGCAAAAAACTATGAAGAATTAAAACAAAAAGCTAAAACATTATTAGGTATAAATTTAGATGAAAACACAGATTTAAACGCTATCATAAACACAACTTTAGACGCAGTTGGAAATTTATTAAAAGAAGAATCTAATTCTAATTTTTATAGTAAAGTAACACAACAATATAAAGATAATGTTAACAAACTACAAGAAAGATTAGAATTATTAAAGCAATTAACAAAATATAAATATAAAAAGGCAATAGTTCCAAAATTAAAAAATGATTTAACACCAGCTTCAAATGATTTAAAAGGATTTCAAAACACCTTAATAGGTATAGAAAAATTAAAAAAATCACAGAATCAAAAATTACCAGCTCTTCCTGATCCTAAACAAGATTTTACAAGAAATGACCAACAATACGCAAAAATAAAATCAGATATAGAAGAAGATATACAACAATTAGAATCAGAATTAGAAGAATACGCTTTAGAAAATAATTTAAATGTAGCAGATAATTCAAATCAATATATAAATGCACTTAACCAACAATTATTAAAACTAGGTTCTTATATTCAACAAGTTAACAATGTTTTAGGAAAACAACAACAAGCAGCAAGAAATGCACCAATTCAACAACCCGGAAGCATAGCAGCAACTGCTGGAAGTTTTGAAACTGCTTCAGCTTTTAGTAGTGGAGGTTCTAGTAGTGGCAGCAGCGCAAGTAGTTCAGAATTTACAGACGCAGGTACAGTTATAGACAATACACAAAATAGAGCAGCAGTAGGTAGTGGAATAGTTTCAGAATTAAGAAACTATCTTAAAAGATATCAAGAACTACCTTTTTATTCAAAAACAGATGAAGCTAATACATTACAACAAGATTTACAGGATGCTTTAGCAACTGATAGAACAGGTAAATTTATAAGACCCGATAAAATTAATCAAGAAGAACTCAGAAAGCATATAAACTACTTCGCCAAAAATATAGGAATAGCAGGTAAAAGTAAAGACCAAATAAAGAGCAACCAAGAAAAAGAACAAGCTAAAGACATGATAGATCAAGCAGTAAAAGATGCAAAAGAACAAGATAAAAGAGAAAAAGAAGAAGAAAAAGATGTTAAATTATCAGAGTTAAGACCGGATATTAATGAAGGAAAAGACCTTTATGAAGGTATAGACAAAGGAGAAAAACAACTTAATAATCAGAGTCAATTTTTAAAAAATCAAGTAAAAATAAAAGATGAAGAAATAAAATTATTAAAACAAAAATTAGACCAGAAAAAGAACCAAGATTTTAATAATCAATTATCAGGTATTGCCCCAGTCTTTAGAAATTTTTTAAATATTCAAATCGGTGATGTATTCCAAGAAGATTATACAGATTATGTAGATAGTATTTTTTAAAAATATATAGATTTATTAATTTTTATTTAGTAATTATAATTAAATTTATTTTCTAATTATAATTATATATAATGAGTTCAAACGCTTATTTATTAAGTAATTCACAATCCCCAGCACTAAATGCACTCCAAGTTAAAAGTGATGCATTTTCTGAGTTCTCGTATAAAATGATGCGCAGTCTTGGCGCAAATATTGCTAAACAGAGACGAGAAATTAAATTTACCCCAACAAAAGGAGGTACTTCCAGTATAGATTTATTAAAATACGGATTAGTATATAATGTATATTTAAAATTAGTTGTTTTAGATTCTGCAGCAACAGTAACAGCAGCAGTAGGCGCTATTCCGCACCTTTTAAGGTCTGTTGTTTTATCTTCTCACTCTAGAGTAATTGAAAGATTAGATAGAGCACAGATTATTAATTATATTTTAGAAAAAGCAAGCGGGCCAAATGCTTCAATTTTAACATACTCAGGAATGCAAGCACTACCAGCAGGAGCTGCTGCTAATAGTCATATATTTTATATTCCTCTCCCTTTTTCTTTTTTTCAAGGAATGTCAAAAGTTAAAGACGCTAACCACCTACAAAATTTAAATATTAGTATTCAATTCGCTACACAAGATGAAATAGCAAATGTAATTACTGCAGGAGATGCAGCTAATGTTACATTCGGCACTGATACCTGCCTTGTTCAAAACTACTACGAGATGGACCAAGCAAGCACTAACAAATTATTCGAAATGACTTATTCAAAAGCAGGATCTGCCCCAACTAATCAACTTTACACCCAATCATATAGAGAACCTATTCACGTTGGAACAAATGCAGGCACAGTGCCAATTACTTTTTCAGTGCCAATTAATACAAAAAATGTCGTCGTAAGATCTTACATCGTAGCCAGACAAAGTTTAGCAGGAACAAAAGAAAATGCATTATTACCAATTACTAAAGTGGTCTTAAATCTGAACGGAGTAGAATTTTTCAGTGCTGAAGCAGACGCTATGAATTTTGAAAAGATAGTTACGTCTGATCACTACCACAGAATTCAAAATAATGCAACAGCAGGAGCTGCCGGAAGTAACTTTTATAATATGCAAGATTTTGATTTTAGATTAATTGATATTCCAGCCTGTGACAAGTTCTCAGGAGGTCTTTCAGTAAAAAATACTTCAAATGCTGAATACCTTGTTACAGTTATCCCAGATGCAGGCAATGATGTTCATATTGAAGTGGTTCATGAGGTCTTAAATATTGTTCAAATTTCAAAAGCAGACGGATCTATGACATCTGTTTTATCTATTTAAATTAAGAATAAAAATATATATATATATATTTTCTAATAATATATATATATAAATGTCTAGTTATTTCAGAAGACAACAACGACATCACGATATGCATATTGATGAATTAACGATTCATAATAAAAAAGATTTATTTAATTTTAATAGTATAGGGGAACAATTAAATTTTACTATGAAATATGTTCAATTTAATGACAAATTCCGTCTATATGTAGACGATGATGTTTTAATATTTCAAAAAAAAGTAGGGGAAAATTGGGTTGATAAATTAAGATTAAGTTAATAAAAAAATTTATAAAAATATTTAGATTTTAAAAATATTATTTTCTTAATACTAATATATATAATGACGTCAGTGAATGACCTAGGAACAATGCTCGCCAGTGAGGCAACAGTTAATTCTTTAAATGTTCGTTTCGGATCAGGTACCTCTAATTGCTCTTTAGAAATTGCAAGTGAGCCTGCATCAGACTATACTGTAAATTTACCTTCCAGTTCTGGAACTTTAGCTTTATCTTCAGAAATTGAAAGTCTCCCTTCTGCAACTCAATCCGCTCAAATTTTAGTGGCTGATTCCTCTTTTGATTATCAAGCAGTTGATGCTAGTGGTGATGTAGCTGTTGATACTTCAGGAAGTTTTACAATTCAGGACGATGCAATAACAAATTCAAAAATCGCAGATAATGCTATCAATTTAAATAAGTGCGATTTCGCACCAGCTACCGACGGGAATGCTGAAGCTTCTAAAGTTGTGGTCTTAGATGCATCTCGAGATATTGATAATTTAAATCAAGTAGATGCTGCACAGATGAATGCCAGCACTGCAATACAAGCCCCAATTTTTGAAGTCGGTAATAGCACTGATAGGTGGAGAATGAAATTAAACGCATCTAATAATTTAGTATTAGAATATAGTTCTGATTCAGGGTCTACTTATTCGGTAAAACAAATTTTTACAAACGCATAAATTTAAATTAAAAAATAAGTATATATATAAAAAATTTTATCTAGTTATTTATATATATATATGAGTTTAGAAAAATTGAACACTGAACAATTGAAAGAATATAAAAAGAATAAACCACTTTATAAACCTGTAGTTTCAACACGGGAAGCTAAAAAAGGTATGACTTATGTGATGAAAGACGGTAAAAAGCGACTAATTCACTTTGGTGATAAATCTATGAGTGATTATCGACTTCATAAAGATGAAAAGAGAAGAAAAAATTATTTAGCTCGTGCTACAAAAATAAAGAATAAAGCAGGAGAGTATACTTATAAAGATAAAAACAGTCCGAATTATTATAGTGTTAAATATCTTTGGGCTGGTTAGAAAAATAAAAATATATACTTTATATATATAATAATATGCAAAATCTTGATCTAAGTTTTAAACATAATTTATTTACTGACGAAATAGTTCAAATACCTTTAAAAGTTGAGACGATAAAGACGACTTCCAGGGGTGCAATAAATTCCGGTACAATTTTAAATGACCCAATCTCAAGGGGTAACCAGATATTAGCAGATAGAAAAACTACAGATAATATTAAAAATGAAATCTACCGTTCAGTGCTAAGAGCTGACAAAAATGTTCAAAAAAGTTATAAAGAAGACGAGGAAGGACCACAAATGAGACCTGTTAAAATATTAGAAGAACAAGAAGACAAACAAAAGAATGATCTATTAGATTATAAAAACTATGAAACTAATATTCAAATGTCTAGATTTAATAAATATTCAGGGAAAAAAGTGGTAGATGCTGAAATAAAAAAGATTGTTAATGAAAAATATAAAGGATTAGTAAAAAGTTATTATAGAGGGGTCCAGGGTGATGATATTTTAGGAGGTATGCAAAAAATAAACAATCTTAAGAAAATGCCTAATATTGAACCTATATATGATAATCCTATTGATGATGAAATACATAAAATTGAATTAGATGAAGCTAATTTAGTTGAGTTACCTTATAAAAAATTAAAAGATCCGCGGTTTATTAGAGGTATACCAATGCCTGAAGAAGTTGCCAAAGAATCAAAGAAATTCTTAAACCTTGAAGATAATAATGAATATGACGGATTAGATCGCAATACGGTCTCAGATTCTAATTTAAATATAGATTTCGGTAATAATTATGATATTACTAATTAAATTTAAAATATTTAATATAATTAAATTAAATATTTAAAATTGATGTTTTAACTAATTCCTTTTTATTGTAATAATATTTTGTTATAATAAGTCTCTTATATTTTTCTAAACACTTTTTCTTTTTACTATTTTTTTTTAGTCCGCCTTCTTCTATTTTTCTGGTGAAGTCATATAATAGGTCTCTTTTTAATTTAAACCCACTTTTATGCATTTCAGCAACAGAATCAAAATTACTTTCAAATAATAAATTTGTTTTTTTATCATCATAATATACTTTTATGTTCCACTTAATACGCATTTTAATATAGTATATAATTATTTCTTTAAGTATATAAACGAAATATATTTTATTATAAGCTAAAAGATTGGACGACATCACCACTTGAATGATATGTAGTTTTAATAATTTCTAGTTTTTTATACTTTTCTATTGATTTTTTCTTTCTAGAATTTATGTTTAATATTCCTTTACTTTGCCACCTTGGAAAATCATATAAAAAATTTCTACTTAGTCCTATCCAATCTTTTAATATATCTTTTACATTTTTATATTCTTTAGTAAATAATAATATCGTTTTATCATCATCTAAATAATATTTTATAATCCACTTACTTAAGATCATTATATTTATATACTATATATTTATTTATATACTTTAGTTTATTTAAAACTACTTAAACATTTTCGTATATTATATAATTATAAAATGTCTAATATACTAAATAAAAAATCTTTACTTAATATAATGACTAAAATAAAACTTAATAATAGAAAAAAAAAAATAAATATATATAGTAAAAGAAAAAATAGATATATAATTAATCCTAAGTTAAAAATAGCATTAAAAGAATTAATAACCACTGATCAAGCTGATGAGGATATATTTAATTTGATGAAATCTCTTAATATATTATATAAAGAGGATACTAACAAGTTTGTTAAAAGATCAAGATATATATATAAAAAAAACAATAAATTAAAAAAACAAAAAAATTTAAAAAAATATATTTATGATGATTTTAAAATTTATAAAACTGACACAAATATAAAAGAATATTTTGAAAATTTTATTTTAAATAGTAGATTTAAAATTGACACTATAAAATTAAAAGCCGGATCTATACGAGAACTAAAAGATATATTAAATATTATTAAAACAAATGTAACCGATGAATTATTAGAGATTAAATATAATGATGTAACTTATATATTAAACGCTAGAACAATAATAAATTTATTAAATATAATAGAAGGAAAAACAACAGGAAAAACAATAAAAAAATCAGATCAAGAAACAGTTGACTATTTATCCGGTAAAAATGAATTTACTATTCGTAATGTTACAAGTCAATTAAAATTTATGAAAAAATCACCAGGTTTTTTTAAATATTTATTAAATAAAGACGTTGACATAAACTTAGAAAGATACCAAATTTATAAAGAGTTTAATAAAGAAAATTATAATTTAAATTGTTTATTATACGCTTTAAAAGCTGGAGGATTAGAAGAAAAGAAAATTAATAAAATTATAACAGAACAATATATTAAAAGTCGTAAAATACCACAATGCAAACTTGAAGATATTTGTATAAAATTAAACATTAATATAGATTTGTATAATGATAATAATAATTATAAACATATTAAATATCCTAAAAAAAGAAATAATAAAAATAAATTATTTAAAATAGGAGCATTAATAGGTCATTACTTTTTGATTGAAGAAACTAAATATACTAAAAATTTTTTAGATGAATCTTTTGATAGTAAAAAAAAATTAAATTCTTTTTATTTAATAAAGTTTTTATTAGAAAGAAAAGAAATATATTTTAAAAGAAAGATTACGCTTAATAATAAATTATTATGCACCCAATTTTATGACAAAGTAGAAGATATCAACACCTTAGAACCTATCGGAAAAAATTATAAACCTATAGAATATAAACCAGCTAAAAAAATATATAAAGACGATGACATATATTTTGCAGATTTTGAGACGTATGCAGCAGATAAAACATTAATTCATATTCCTTATTTATGTTGTTTAAGGCAATATAAAAAAATTAATAATAAAGAGTATAATATTAAAAAAAAAAATTATCAAGACTTAGATGTTCAGACTTTTTACGGAGAATCATGCGCTGTCAAAATGCTCAACTATGTAGTCAAACAAAAAAAAAAAAAAGTTTTAATATATTTTCATAATTTAAAATACGATATCACATTTATTGACAAAATATTTGGGCTAATAACATTAAGTAGAACTAAACCAGATAATAAAATAATAATGCAATATTGTAAATATAAAGGGGTTGAAATATGTTTTAAAGATACAGTTGCACTTATTCCTAGACAATTAAAAAAATTTAGCACGATGTTCAATATTGAATCAGAAAAAGAAATTATGCCTTATAGTATTTACAATTTAAAAAATATTCAAGAAAAATATATAAATATAGAAACTATTAAAAAAAACTGTATAGAGTTTAATAAATTAAATACAATAATAACTAAAGATAATATTGAATATGAAAGAGTATTTGACACTGAAAACTGGAATAGATTTTTAAATAATTCTAAAAAGTGGGATTGTATTATAAAAGATAAAGTAAACATTATTAAATATTCTAATATTTATTGTCAATTAGATTGTAAAGTTTTAAATGACGGTTTCACAGTCTTCAGAAAAATGATTAAAAAAATTACAGATTTAGATGTTGTAAATTATTGTACTATATCATCAATCGCGGATACTTATATGATAAAAAATTTAGCATACAAAGGTATATATGCTATTAGCGGCGTCCCTCGTGTATTTATTCAGAAATGCGTGGTCGGTGGTAGAGTTATGACAAGGGATAACAAGCCTCAATATCCTAAAAACAAAAAAATAGCAGACATTGATGCAGTCAGTCTTTACCCTAGTGCTATCGCTCGTCTTCCTGGATTTCTTAAAGGATTACCTAAAATTATAAAAAATTTTGATAGAATTAAAGATAAAAATAATTATTATTATTATGCTAGAATTAAAATAAATAAAGTAGGAACAGCTAGACATATGCCCTGTATTAGTTTTATGACTGATGAAGGACTTAGAAATTTTTCAAATGATCTAGAAGGTAAAATTATTTATATTGATAAAGTAGGATTAGAAGACGCTGTTAAATTTATGAATATTGAATATTCTTTTATTGGCGGATATTATTTTAATGAGGGGTTTAATAAAAAATGTATTAAATTAATTAAAAAATTATTTCAAGATAGATTAGATTTTAAAAAAGAAGACAACCCTATTGAAGGAGTCATCAAATTAATTTTAAACTCAATTTATGGTAAGACGATGTTAAAAAGTTTTGATTCAGTTGAAAAAATAATGTATAAAGATAAAGGAGAAAAATATGTTATAAGAAATCATAATTATATTAAAGAATATAAAATAGTTAATGATTATTATTATATTAAAAAATATTACAGTATTGGAGATCATTATAATCGTGTTCATGTTGGTGTGCAAGTATTAAGCATGAGTAAAAGGATTATGAATGAAGTAATATATACTTGTGAAGATAATAATATAAAAATTTATTATCAAGATACTGACAGCTTACATATAGACCAAAAACAGATGCAAAATATTAGAACTTTATATAATAATAAATATAACAAAGAATTATACGGGAATGAACTCGGGCAATTAAATAGTGATTTTGAGATGAAAGGATGCACTGAAGTATGCGCTATTAATTCTATATTCCTAGGGAAAAAAATGTATATAGACCACTTGAGAGGAAAAGATGAAAACGGAAAATACAAATACCACTATCACATTAGAATGAAAGGGGTGCCAACAAATTCAATATATCATTACAGTGAATTAAATAATGTATCATGTTTAGACGTTTACAAAAATTTATACAATAAAAAAAAAATAAGATTTGATTTAACATGTGGAGGATCTTGTAAAAAATTTGAATATAATAAAAAAGGGGATGTATTATTTAAAAAAGATTTTACCCGATTAATTAAGATTTAATTTTAAAAATTAATATATATATTTATATATATATATATTAATGTCAAAAGATAAACAAGATATAAAACCAGAAATTAAAAAAGAAGAACCTTTAAATATTATAACACCCTCTAAAATTAACGGAATATTTTATATAGAAAATAAAAAATATATTATATTAAAAGATAGAAATAATAATAATAATTATAATGTTTATAAAATTGCAAATAACGGAAGATTAAATAAAGTAGAATCTACAATTAATAACAATATATTAAATATTCAAAATCTTTATAATATTGATATTAATAATAATAAATTAAATATACAACCTTATGACGTTGATTTTAATAAATATAAATATGATTTTGTAAGAGACCCTAGAAAAGGACTAATAGAAAAAGGTGACAATTTTTATTATGATATGCAAAATAGAAAATATATTTTAACTAAAGATAATAATAATGAAATATCTATTTATAGGGTCGGATACGGGAATAAATTAACTAAATTATTATTAAAGGGTAAAGAGGTATATAACGAAAAAAATGAAAAGATAATGAATATAGATTTAGATAATAAATTTTATTATTTAGATGATAATAAAGAGAAAATTTTAGGATTAGATAGAGATAAAGCAAAATTAATTACAAATGAATTTAGCCCTAATTTATATAAAAACGATCAAACAGGTAATGATTATTTACTTACTAAAAAAGAAGGAAAAATAAAAATATATTCTGTTGATGAATTAGGAAGATTAACAAATTTAAAATATAATATAGGTATAGACGGTAATATAAACGTATTTGATAAAAATGAAAAATATTTATTTGATTTTGACCCGGATGCAGTGGCATATATTTCAGATGATGATAAGTATAATAAAAATATAAAATCAGTTAATCCTAATTATAATATTAATGAACTTAAAATAGGAAATGATTATAAAAACTTTTTAACTAATTATAAAATTAAAAAAATTTCAGATAGTAAATTTATTATTATTAATACAGAAACTAAAAAATATACAGAGGTAAGACAATTTTTAGACGGTAATTATCGATTGACAGATACAAGAGATATAAAAGACCTTAATAAAGCTCTTAAATCTAACGGAGAAGAAGGATTAGGCCAATATTTAGGCACTACTAAAGATCAAGTTTTATTAGATTTACAAAGATTTATTACAGTCAATAAAGGAGAATTTAATGCAGATGACAAAGACTTTCAAATATATCGTCAAAATCATTATGACAGCTTACACTCTACTATTTTATTCGGTGAACAAAAAATTGCAGATAATTATATAAGGCAGCAATTAATTGATACTAAAATAAATTATAATAGATTAGATCAAGAACAAATTAAATTTATATCATATAAAGCTCGTCAATATTTAATACATAACGGATACGAATTTAATAAAAAAAATATAGATAATTATTTAAATAATAATATAGGAAACGATTATAAAAATCAATTAGATTATTTAAATACTTTAGATAAAAATAATGAAACAAAAACTTTAAAATTATATAATGCTAATGAAAATACAAGACAAGAACATATATTAATAGAATTAAATAAAATAAATAAATTAAATTTAAATACACAGCAGATGAACAACTTGGCATCAGATGCTTATGATAAATCTAAAGATATAAGTGATTTTAACTTAGATAATTATTTAAATAAGTATTATCAAGATAATGCGCAGCAAACAATTACAGAAGAAAAACAAGATCAAAAAGATGCAATACAAGACGCTGAAAAAGCACTAAACACAGATAAAAAAGATGAACCAGATAAACCACAACCTACAAGAAATTTACAAACTTTAGAAAGTGCTGAACCAGTTGAAGAAGTCAATACTTTAACACAACAAGCTGAAGCAGTTCAACTAGTGGACGCTAAAGATGTTGATATAAAAGTTGAAGAACTTGACCCTTATAGAAAACTTAAAGAAGATAATAAAGAATATAAAAAGATTGAAGATGCTCAGGGTTATGTATTAAATACTTTTCAATACGAACAAATAGCACTATCTTATGAAATTGATAAAAATGAACGAGGGGAAGATTTTAATTTATATTATACTAATATTAAAAAAGATTATCCTAATTTATTAAAAGTATATTTAGAAAAACAAATTAAAATGAGTTTCTATGATTTTGTTAAAAACTTTAAAAATATAGACTATAAAGACTTTGATAAATATATTTTATTTGGTGAAAGTGCTTTTGTAGGTGGTATTGATAATATACCAATATTTGAAGAAAATAATATAAAAAATGATTATTCTTTAGATAAAATATATAATAATGATAGTTACCCCGGTTTAGTGTTGTCTAGTTTATTGACCTCTGAAGCGTCTAAAGAAAGTAAATTAGTTAAAAATAATAAAGGAGTACAAGAAAAGGTATATTTAAAACATTCAGAAGAATCAATAAAAAAAAGAATAGGTAAAAAGTTTTATAAAAATAAAAAGATTAATATAATACAATTTAAATATTTAGTTATTGTTTCATTGCTTGCTATGTTCAGTATTAAAAAAAAAAATTATGATCAGGAAGAACTAATTAATATAATTAATAGAATTATGAATAATATAAGTTATTCTTTGTTTTATATTTCACAAAATAGAATTGATTTAATTAAGAAAGATATTTTAAATATATTCAATGACTTTCAAAACTCTAAGAATGAGACTTTTAAGTTGGTTAATTCGTGTTTAGATTATTTATTTGCAGATTTACCACAACAAAGAAAAATTAATTTTTATACTTTACATAATGAAGATATTAAAAATGATCTAATGAAATTAATGCCAAATATAGAACAACAATTTGAAAGCAAAAACAAAATGAGGGAATTCTTTAATAATTTTTTTAGTGCTAAAAATCAAGCAGAAACTACTAAAATATTCCAAGAATTTAATACACACATAAACACAGAAAGAAAACTGACTATAGATGAATTTAAAAATAATTTTAAAGACGGAGTCCCAATCTTTGAAGCTCCTAAAGATGAAAAGGGAACGACTTATAAAGTCAGAAATACAAGAACAGGGGAAATAGTTGAAAAAGTATTTATACCAAAAGATGATACTAAACCAGCGAAAACAATATTTATAAATGAGGAGGGTTTGAGGTATGAAAAATTAGAAGAAAAAAGACAAGATTTAAATGAAAAATTTAAAGAATTAGAAGAAAAATTAGATGAACCAGAAACAGAAGATGACGAAGAAATTTTTATTGATTCAGATGAAGAAATACAGCAACAAGAAAATAAAAAAGCTTTAATAGTTGTAGATACTCCTGATATAGATAAATATGTTGATCCTAAAAAATTCTTTTTAGTTACAGATGAAACAAAATTAAAACCTTTATATAGAGCAGTAGTTATAAAACCTTTTTTAAGAAGGTTTAAAAGGTATATGTCGTCAGATGAATATAAAAACTATAGGGCAAAATTTCAACAAGTAATGACAGGAGATTTTAATAAAATATTTATACCTTCTACTAAATTGCCAACATTAAATAAAATTATTAATAGATTAAGTCAACAAGGTAAAGATATATTCAGAAATAGAACTAATAGTTTTATTAATCCGAATGATCCAGATTTTAAAAATTTCATGTATATTTATGAAAATATAGGCTTTAAAGGGCGTTTCGTACTACATAAAAGGTTTAATATTTCAGATGATTTTATACAGACTCTACCCGAAAAATTAAAAACTTTTCAACAAGATCCGCAGTCTTTACAAGTTGATGAAGAAAAATATATATATAATAAAGAAGAAGTAGAAAATGCTGAGAAAAAAGATATAGATTTTAGTAATAGTAGAAAAAATAATTTATTACCTAGTATTAGTGATTTAAGATTTATGAATTTAGCTAATTTTAGTTATACTTTAGAAGGTTCATTATTAACAAGAGCGAGAATGCGAGGACAAAAAGATAAATTTATAAGAAGAGAAACAATTAAAAATAAATATATAGGAATGAATGAAACAATTCAATATAGTTCAGGATTAGGTAGAATAGATTTAAATAATCCTAAAGTATTAAAAGAATATAATGAAATTTTAAAATTATTTAATATAAGTAATACAAAAGTATATTCTAATTCTAAGGCTGAAATCGTAATTATTAAAGGTAAAGATAAAATGTTAATTAGTTTTAGAGGCACAGATTGGACACAATTAAGAGACGATATTGATGATATAAACGTATTTGAGGATGAAGGCTTTCATCTAGGATTTTATACTAGAGCTAAAAGATTGTTAGAAATCTTAAAAGATAATAAAAATATATTATTTAATAATAAAAAGAAATTACCTATATATATAGCTGGTCATAGTTTAGGAAGTTCTACTTCTTTGATCGCTTCTTATTTAATGTTAAAAGAATTTAAAAATATAAATATTCAGGTTGTTGCTTGGGCTTTACCTAAATTTTTTAAATCTAAAACACCAGAAGAAACAAGAAAAAAAATGAATAATTTTGACTTAATATTTAATCAAAAATTTAGTTGGTATAAAGTGTATAATGCACATAATGACCCAGTTAAAGATGTGCCACCTTACTTTTTAACACCAAATCAAAATTGTTATTTTATGTATGAAGACAGAATAGAAATAGATAATACAAGCCCAGTGACGTTTGTGAAATTCGGAAAAGATGCATACCAATTTATTCGTCGGGCTAGTCATTCATTATATCCTAATTATCATCAGTTATTTTTAAAAAATATTAAAAAACCGGTAACAATAATAAAAGAAAACCCTTTATTAAAAGAAAGAGATATTAAAATTGATGATAGAACAAAAATTATTAATAAGATAAAAAGTCAATTTAAATTTTTATCTGATAAAAAATATGATGTTCAATTTGAAAAAGATATTACACAATATTATTTTGATGTAAAAAATAAACCTATGCCACTAATTCCAAATATCGAGGGATTTAGTAAAAGAATATTAAATAATCAAATTAATAATATTTATAATGTTTATTTAGATTTCCAACAACAAACAGGTTCCAAAGATGATGAATTTTTAATAAAGAATGCATTTTTTAAAGTTATATCTGATAGTATTGATGAAAGAAGAGGAAATAAAAAAATTAAAAAAGAAAAAGATATTGTAGAGATGCAAGTAGGTGCAGGAGGTAATGTAAATTTAGGAGGTAATATAGAATTATAATTCTATTTCTTTTAATTCTATTTCTTTTAATTCTTCTTCTTTTTGTAATAATTTTTTAACAACTAATAATTCTACTAAACTGTTTTTTTTACATTTGCTAACACCAATACATTCTGATATTATAGCAACTACTGAAGAAACCCCTGCAACTATACCAAGAATAAGCTCTACAGTAGTATCACATTCAAAATTGTCGTCTAAGTTTAGCATATTCGTTTGATTCATTATATATTAAAAAAGTATATAATAATTTTTAATTTTTTTCTTAATTATATTATATATGCTTTTCAGTAACGAATTTATACTAAGTTATATAGAAAAAGAAGTTGAAAGGATTGAATCTAAACACCTTAGGAAGTCTAGTGTATATCAATATGCTTTATATAGGTATCAAAAAAAATGTATCTTTAGTATCACTCGTAAAAGATTTAAAGAAACAAAAAACTACATGAGGAAAATGCTCTTAAGACAGCTATGTTTAAATTTATTAGAAGAAAAATATAATAAAATTATACATGATATACCAACAGCAACTTATACGCGAAATTATAATAATTTTTAAAATATTATATAGTATTATATGTATAAAAATAAAATAAATATAGGTGGTAAAAGTGTGCCTAAAAGTTATGTGCCTACGTCTTTAAGTAGTGCGGATAAGAAAAAACAAATAGAATCAATCAAAAAAGGTACAAAAAGACCACAATTAAAAAGTTTCAAATCTAAAAGATCTAGTTGGGTCTCACAATTTGAAAAAAAATATAATAGAAAAATAAATGATTTAAAGTGGATATCTAATAATTTATATAGACGTAAAGGAATTGCACAGACTTTAAGAAAAGGAAAGGCTGCTTATTTCAGCTCAGGATCAAGACCTAATCAAAATATGTTTTCGTGGTCTTATAGTCGTCTAGCGTCTGTTTTATTAGGTGGACCAGCCAGAAAGGTAGATAAAAAAATTTGGGAAAAATATAAAGTTAAAAGATGATTTAAAGAAAAAAACCGAAACTATTTATATATATAATGTTATATTATATATATATGTATAGTAACAAATACAAAAAAGACCGAGCTTTTGGTTTAATGTGTGAAGAAAAATGCAAAACCAAAATAGAAGACTATTTAAATACTAAATTAAAAAAGACAAAAGGTAAATACCACAATTTTGACTTTGTAGATAAAAAAAATAAAATATATGTAGAATTAAAAAGCAATCGTTGTTTATCTACACAATATAAATATTCTATATTTTCTATTTACAAATTATATTTTATTCAAAATAACCCTTCTTATAAATATTATATAGCCTTCAAATTTATAGATGCTCTTTTAATATTCAAATTTAAACGTCATAAAATATTCTTTAAAGATTGTGGCAGAACCGATAGAGGTAAAAATGAAATTAAAAAATATTGCTGTGTATACAACTCTCATTTAAAAAAGATTGAATAAAAATTTTATGTTTTAATGATTTTTTATGTATTGAAAAACCTTTTTTTAAAATATTAGAACCACATAAACATAAAAAACGCTGTTTAAAATCATCTTCATGAATCATTTTATATTCTAAAGATTTTAATTTTATTAATTCTTTATTATTATATTTATAATCTCTACTTCTATTTATTATTATATTTTTGTTTCTATAATAATAACTTCTATAATATTGTTTTATATCTTTGGTTTTATTTGTTTTAAAACCTTTTTTTTTTTTTTTCTTTTTTAAAACCTTTTTTTTAATAGGATATATATTTTTATTAAAATCAACTTTTAATATATTCATATAAAATAATTAATATAATTATTTTATATAATTTACTTATTTAATTTAATTTTTAAAGTTTTAATATTTATTAAAGTATCTATAATTAGCATTATCAATTATATGTTTAAAAGACTCTTTATAATCTGAATATGTTTGAAAGCCTAAATCTTCCCAATATTCTCTTAATATACTTCTAAACAATACATTAATATTCCTTTTATTATATTCAGGGTTTTTTACAAATAATTCATCAATAATATTACATAAATCAGAATAAGCACACCTATCAAGGTCATAACCTGTTTTATAAAAATGCTCAATATAATTACAAACTATTTTTACTCTTATTTTACGTTTTATAACTAAAATAGCAAATTTTTCTAAAAATTGTTTAGGTAATTCGGTATTTATAGTCATTATCTCATATTCATTAAATAATTTATTTTTATTTTTCTCACTAACAAACCTTAATAGATGCCCTATATCTGAATTATCTAAAGCTTGATAAACATTGTATATAGACTTTTTTAAACTTTGGGATATACTATTATCATTAAAATTTTTTATATTTCTTAAAGTAAAATAATTAATCGTGTTAATATCAAAAATACTAGATAGATCCCTTTGGGCGTTATTTTCGGAGTTATTTTGGGGGGTAATATTATTAAAATTCATTTCGTTTATTTATAAATATAATAATAGGCGTCCCTTTAAGCCACTTTTGAGGGGGGTTTAGTGGTCTCTTTACACTTCAGAAATCGCGTTTATACCTTTCTAAGACATATAAACCCCTATTTTACTTTTTAACCTGGTCTATATGTCCGAAAAAGGGTGTTTAGACGGTTATTAAAGGTCTAAACTGTAATTTCTGAAAATCGTGGTCTATATGTGATATAAAAGGTGTTTTTTGCTAAAAAGCCTTAAAAATCAGAAAAAGTTAGGCCTAGGCGGGGGAGAAAAACCGCCCTGGGGTTAAATAATAGCCAATTTTTAGCCCAATTTAGGGAAAAGCCACCTATTTCTATATTATAT
>Ga0208434_1000381_pt1 | contig 21977 bp, 26 predicted proteins | sample 13_taG_FD_184086 | JGI IMG/M metagenome (GOLD analysis project Ga0208434, IMG submission 184086) | Marine viral communities from the Subarctic Pacific Ocean - 13_ETSP_OMZ_AT15268 metaG (SPAdes) (version 2) | ecosystem: Environmental > Aquatic > Marine > Oceanic | place: Pacific Ocean | collected... | reverse complement strand
CCGTGTTGCGTGTTTTGCGATACCAGTACATTGTGCCGTGTTGCGCCTCTACTGCGAGTCGCAGTAATATCATTTGCAATGTTACACGTTACTACACGATACCAGTAAGTCGATGCGCGTTGCGCTTTGTTACTTTTGCAATGTTACCTTTTTTTTGTAATGTTACCCATTTGTTACCAAATTTTTCGCCAAAAAGTAACAAAGTATTATTGTGTGCGATGGTGTGGTATTTCATTCTACTGCGAGTCGCAGTAATATAGCAGACGTGTGGTATTGTATAACCTTTTCTATCTATCTATCTATTTATTTATAATGTTACCTTTTACTTAAAATAGCTGAAAGGTTTTATTCGAGGGCACTCTCGCAGAGTTCATCTCAACATCAAAAAACAAAAATAAATATCACCTTACAAAAACGCAAAATTTGGTAACAAAGTAACATTCCGCGTCACCACTGAGACACAGCCGAAAACAAAAAGTAACATTGTGGTAACATTACCGCAATTCCGTAACATTCAAAAAGTAACATTATCACCAACCTACACAATCACACACTCACCATAACGAACCCACATAACTTGACATTAACACTCACTTGTGTCATAATAGTCAGGTAATCGGGTGATAACTCGTTTACAGGTTGTGTGTTGCAGGTACGTTTACTGCGACTCGCAGTAACTCAATTTACGGAGTATCAATTATGAAAAACAAAAAGTTAGACTTCGACAACAAAAGCAGTCTGTACTACATGCTAATGGAACATGCAGGTGTTGCAGATGAAACTGACGGACAGCGACTCAAGGGTTGCAGTGTAGATCAAATGTTCGATGATATGTTTGAGCAACAAGAGACTTCACGTGCGGTAGATGCACCCGAACCCAAATACAAAAGCGAGGGTTGGAAATATGACTAATACAAATCATTCTTCATTAGTACATGACGTGCTGACGCATTTTGAGGCTGAGGCATCTAGGGCTAATCACTACTTGGACACAGCCACACTGTATAAGTTCTTACTGTACGTGCCAAGTGATGCGTTGGTAGAGTATCTGTTCACTATATACGGTGATGATTATCCGACAGCCGATGCACAATCTAAGTCTACGGTAATGTTTGATTTTTGGGACAAGTACATGAGGTGTGACGATGAGCCATCTATATAAAGAGTGGCACGACATTGTGCGTGAGTATACCAAAGAGCAACAGCCAGTGCATGACCGCTACTGGCATGAACGTGTGCGACTCAATAAAGAGTACGCATTACAACAATCTACTGCGAGTCGCAGTAAACAATCGGAGAAACAAAATGACAAATAATATTGAAGTACCAAGCCTAGCATCTAGTGCGATGCTTACCGAGTTGAACATCAGCGTGTGGACAGGTCGCAAGAAAGACAAGCGCGAGTCCAAGACAGTCGCCAACCAAAACTACGCAGACAATGGCGTGGTGTCAGTCAATAAGATGTTACTGGGTGACTGTGACAAGCTGAAAGCGATCAACGAATTGCGTGGCAAGATACGCAACCACATACACTACCCGATGACTATGCCTTGGTCTGACAGTGGGTTGAGGTTGTTACCGACAGCAGTTTACTTTGACTATCACCAACAGATGACCAATGCGATTGATGCGTTTCAGTCACTGGTTGATGAGTTCATTGATGACTATGACTTTGCAGTGTCGCGTGCGCAAGCCAAACTGGGTAACTTGTTTGTACATGATGACTACCCAACAGCCGAGCAGATACGCAGTAAGTTTGATGTGCGTGTCAATTATACACCGCTACCTGATGCGGGTGACTTTCGTGTTGACGTGGGCAATGAGGCTAGTGTTCAACTCAAAGCCGACTATGACAAGTTCTACTCTGACCAACTGAGTAACGCTATGGGTGATGTGTGGAAGCGTATGCATACCGCGCTAACCAACATGAGTGCCAAGCTAACTGACAGCAACGGCAAGAAGCAAGTATTCCGCGATACGCTAGTCAGTAATGCGTTATCAATGGTTGACTTGTTGAGTACCTGTAACGTGACAGGTGACAGCCAGATGGAAGCGATGCGCCTCAAGTTAGATGGTGCGTTGCGTGGCATTACGCCCGAGGGGTTACGTGATGACGAGTTCTTGCGTGCCGAAACGAAAGACAAGGTAGATGACATTCTCAAATCTCTACCATCATTGGATATGTAACATGGAAGCAAGTGTATCGAACATGGAGCGGTGGCGTGGTAACACGTTGTTCCGCGTCAATGACAAGGGTGTGCGGGTGTTACTACGCAAGCGCACCAAACATTTACCAAAAAGTGTTTTTAACCATAAATGTAGAACACAATCGAGGAAATAATTATGAACAACTTATATGCAAGTAGTATTGATGAAATCGTAGACCTTATAGCTAACGTGGGCAAGACACGTACTGTACTAGTCGAGGGTGATATGGGTATCGGTAAGTCTACGTTACTCAAGATCATGGCTAAGAAATACCCTGAGCATGTACCCTGTTACTTTGACTGTACCACCAAGGATTTGGGTGACTTGTTTCTACCCAACATCAATGGCGCGGACAAGTGTGTATCGTTCCTACCCAATGAGCAGTTTGGCGTACACCTAGACAAGCCACAGTTACTAATGATTGATGAGTTCGGTAAGGCTAACCCATCAGTTAAGAATGGTATGCTCGTTGTGATGCTCGAGCGTATGATAGGCAACAAACAAATGCACCCTGACAGCTTAGTGTGGGCGACTACCAACCTAGGTGCCGAGGGTGTGGGTGACTTGTTACCACCACATGCACGCAATCGCATTATCACAATACGTATGCGCAAGCCTAGTTCCGATGAGTGGATAGGTGACTATGCTATCAACAACAACGTGCACCCATCAGTGATGGGGTTCGTGAAAGAGTTCCCGCAAGTGATGCAGTCGTTCACTGAGGTGGACAACCCCGATGACAACCCATACATCTACCACCCCAAGCGACAAGCCAATGCGTTTTGTACTCCGCGTTCGCTCGAGTGTGCATCTGACATACTACACCAACGTGAGCATCTTACTGATGACACGCTAACAGGTGCGCTAATGGGTACTATCGGTGAGCGTGGTGCGCTCGATATGATGGCGTTTGTTCGGTTAGCCGACAAGCTACCCACCCTTGAGTCTATCAAGACTGACCCTAGTAACGCGTTAGTACCTGACAGTGCCAGTGCAGTGTGTATGGTTGTTTATCGCGCACTATCTACCCTTGAGCGTGATTGGGTTGACGCGTGGCTTACCTACATGAAACGATTGAGTTCTGAGGCTCAAGGTATGTTTGCTATGGGTGTCAAGCCCGCATCATACAGTAAGCGGTCACTCGTTATGCAGAACAAGCAGTTCACCAAGTGGGCTATCGACAATAACTACATGTTCGCAGGGGACAAGGAGTAAATCATGTTAGCAGTAGCAACTAACCTTACAGCCGAGCAACGACTGAACAAAGCAGTGGTAGCTATCATGGGACACCCGCGCTACCTTGCCTTGTCTGGTGTGTTGATGGTCGGTGATCGTGGTGTACGTGATGACATACCAACAGCGTGCACCAATGGTCGTGATGAGTGGTATGGTCGTGCGTTCATTGAGGATATCAACGACAAGCAGTTACGTTTTGTTGTGTTGCATGAGTGTTACCACAAGATGTACAAGCACCTTACTACGTGGCAACACCTGTACAAAAAGTGTCCAATGTCAGCCAACAAAGCGTGTGACTATGTAATCAATCAGCAACTCGTTGATGACAATGAAGATGGGTTCATTGAGGGTATTGACGGCATGTGTATCGACTCCAAGTATCGAGGTTGGGACAGTGCGCGTGTGTTCGATGACATTTATAACGCCAGTTCGAATCCCGATTCAGGTGACTCACAGGGTAACGAGTCAGGAGATGATGGCGGACAACCTTCCCCTTCGTCTCAACAGTCTGACCAACAGCCGTTTGACGAGCATGACTGGGAGGGTGCGCGGAGTATGACTGATGAGGAGAAACAAGGTCATGCCAAGGAGATTGACGATGCCATACGTCAGGGTGCTATCACCGCAGGAAAAATGGGTACTGGGGGTGAGCGTACAGTAGCAGATCTACTCGAGCCACAAATCAATTGGCGTGAAGTGTTGCGTGAGTTCATTACTGATACATGCACTGGCTCTGACTATGCTACATACAATCGACCCAATCGCAGACTGCTTCACACAGGTATGTATTTTCCTAGCGGTATCACTGAGCACGTTGACGAGTTAGTGTTAGCTATTGATACGTCAGGCTCTATCGGTCAGCGTGAGTTATCCGCTTTCCTTACCGAGATCAAGTCTATCTGTGACACTGTACACCCCAAGTCTGTACGCATTATCTATTGGGACACCGAGGTGTGTGCCGAAGAAGTTTACAGTATAGATCAGCTTGACACCATCGTGACATCTACCAAGCCCGCAGGTGGTGGGGGTACTGATGTTAACTGTGTAACAAGTTACATGACAACCAACGGCATCACCCCGCAAGCCGCTATCATACTGACTGATGGCTATCTGTATGGTGGTTGGGGTACGTGGGCATGCCCAACACTGTGGTGCATACTCGACAACAAGGGTGCTACAGCTAACTGTGGCAAGACTATCCACATCAACTCAGGAGATATGTGATGAGTGAATCATTTGGCATGGGCATGGAAGCCGTACACCGAAGAATGGAATGGGAAAGGGCGGTTGATGAGGTACAACGTGCAGTCGAGTTCCGCCTCGATGCTATGCAAACACGTTACGACCCATCAACCGAAGAAGATAGAGAACGTCTTGCTCAAGCATGGGCAAGAATCTTACAAGGTTAATTAAGTTCTACACTGTAGAACAAAACATGAGGAAATAAATTATGGCTATGTATCGTTACAACCTAAATAGTTTCAGTGATGTTGTAAAACATTACGACAGTATCAAACCAATCCGAGGTACAGACATACGACCCCTTGGTGATCGTGCGCGTAAGTGGGAGCATATCGTCAAGGTTAATCGTAACAAGTATGTACTGACTCACATATTACCCAGTGATGATGCGCAGTATATCTACCAAGAAGATCGTAAGGGTATGATTGCACGTGCCCCTATCACATGGTTACGTGACCCTCGCACTGGTATCGAGAGTATCCGCATACGCAACGGCAGTGGTGAATACGCGCACACATCAACGTATTCATTCATTGACCGAGCAACACCCGACCCTATGTACTTCACCATTGACAATGGTAAGCAGTTCATACGTGCGCGTAACATGAACAACATAATACAGACACACTTCTTACCCAAAGGTAAGTGGGTGCATGAGCGGTACTTCACCACATGGAATGCCGCACTAGGCAGTAACTCGTGGCTTGCCTCACAAGACTTTACCAAGAACGATGACAAGGCGTATCTTGAGTTCGAGTTACAAGAGTTCAAGAATCCATCTACAGGTGAGTTGGATACGATGTACAAGCTAGTGCATGGGCAACACAAAGAACCTGTAACTCGTTATCGTATCGACAAGCAAGCCAAGAAGAAGTACGGGCAAGCATGTAAAGACCTTGTTGAGTGGGCGTGGACAATGAAAGACTTACTCGTTGACTCGTACCAACACAGTTGGGAAGTACGTCAGCAAACCAGAGATCAGGCGGGCAATGCTATAACTGAGAAGTCCGCGTTCTGTAAGATGTTACTCGATGAAGCTGACGAAAGGCGTACACCTACAGTCTCTTGGATACTGGGACACATGTCTCTTTACGACTACCAAACACAGCGATCAACAGTAACCGATGACCCGCAGAAGTTCCGCAGACAGTTCAACAATCAAGTGAACGAGTTAGCAGGGTTCAAGACCAAGCACAGAGAATTCATTGAAAAGGATAGATCAGTATGACTATATATAGAGATAACCGAGGCAACAAGAGAGATGTATGGCTCGTAAGTGATATGCAGGAGAAGAAGACCCAACAGGTGCGTGATAGGGAACGAGCGATAATAGATCATAATGCACCACAGCGTGTGGAGTGGGATTTGTTTGTGAAACAGGCGACAGCACATCTACCGAAAGATGTTAGGTTTTTTTACACCAACCCTAATCTTACTAGGTGTAGGTTGTACTTGCCTAATGACTTCATGGAGATGGGCGAGTTGTTTATGGAAGAGTCACTTAATGGTGATGGTACAGTGCATGAAAGGTTTTATCATGTAACTAGTCATCATATAACTAACAATCGGTACTGTCCTTGGAATAGTCCTTGGGAGCATCGTACCCGAACGAGTAAGTCGCTAGATAAAGCGATCAAGAATGCACGTACAGCATTGCGCCCTAACTCGTTAGCTGAGGTAGCTAGGGTATCAGTCGATGATATGAAGGATTGTATAAATGATCTGCGACAAACGGCTCGCCTGAAGTTCCAACAAGCAACGAGTAAACTTGGGTTCAATACGTTTTACGTTGACGACCCGCTACCGCCCATACTCGATGACATAGTACGTCAGACTGAAATGGGGTTGGTGCGTTTGAGTGATGAGGTAAATGACCTACTAACTGAGTTCCACAAGACTAGAGACAGACACAAGCATGTAGACCAGACCGAGTATGCTAGGTTGTGTTGGGTGCATACTAATCATGTGGGCGATCAAGTGGTTGAGACGCACAGAGTGCGTGTGGGTAGTGGCTCGTTACAGGGAGACAATGGTAAGGGTATCACTTCATACGACAAGAATTTCTGTGTCCCTGACAAGGCAACGTACTGTAACAACGTACCAGAAGATATACAACATAAGGTATCTGTGTTGAGTATGTTAGATGAACGTGAGTATGTGGAAGAAGTTGGCTATAAGTATACAGATAGTGTATATTACATATTCGAAGAGGAGCGATAACATGGCTATGACCCCCGAAGGTAAGGTTAAGAAGAAGATTGTCGCCTACTTAAAAGAGATCGGAGCGTATTACTTTTTCCCCGCGACAGGTGGATATGGTAAGAGTGGTGTGCCTGACATAGTAGGTTGTTATAAAGGTAAGTTCTTTGGTATCGAAGTTAAGGCAGGTAAGAACACTGCTACTGAGTTACAGAAGATGCAATTAAAACTAATATCTGAGGCAGGTGGTATTGCTACAGTAACAAATGAGCACACGATTCATACGTTACGGTATCTACTTAATGACTTACCTGAACCAGACCCAAACCAATTAGAGTTAGATTTATGACTGAGTTAGTATCAAACCCTGTAGTAAAAGCAGAGTTAGAATGTATAGATGTAGCGATACGCAAAGAGCGTAGTCGTGTGTGGGATTTGGAAGATGAGACTGGTGATGAAATACACTCTAACTGGTTAGAGTATTTGTGTCGTGCTAAAGCGCGTGGCGTACAGCACATTGTATTAAACTTTTGAGGAGAGATAATATGAGTAAATTAAGGAAGTTCACCAACGGTGAAATAAGCCAAGTTTTAAGTTTGGCAACGGAGTTGTATGTCAGTGATAGACGAATGAAATGGGACGCGAACGACTGTCTTAGTATAGCGCGTAATTTTGTTGCCAAGAGCGCACTTATGGTAGACGAAATTAAAGATGAAGGCTACATGATTGGTGATGATGGCAATTCACATGCACGTATATGCGTAAACAATGACGGTACTAGTTCCTACACTGAGGAGATATAAGATGGAAGATTTTAAAATAGATAGAGAAGACACTTTTACCAAGCGCGATGTGGCAAGAGTGCATAATTTAGCAGAAGACTTATACAAGGCATCAAAGGCAAACCCTGACGATAGTGGGTACATGAGCGTTGAAGATGCTTGGGATTACGCGGTTGGATTTCACTCACACGCCCTAGCAATGTGGGACTGCTATGATTTTCCTGAAGATGAACAAGAGGAGAAATAAAATGGTAGATGCAAGCCCCCAAGATTGGGACGAGTTACGAAAGAATCACCCTAGACTTGTTAAGAAGTGGGAAGACTTTCGTGAGCAGTACCCAGATATGCAAGTTGATGACATGGTAGAAGATGTAGTCAACAACCCTAATCATTACAATACAGGTGGCGTGGAATGTATTGAAGGCATTGAAGCAAGTATGTCTGAAGACGCGTTCTTAGGTTATCTCAAGGGTAACTGTATGAAATACCTGTGGCGTTATGAGTATAAGGGTAAGCCTACTGAAGACCTAAAGAAAGCCCAATGGTATCTTGACCTATTAATAGATAGGATAGAAGAGTAATGGATTTAATTACTGTAGATTTTGAGACGTATTACGACAAAGACTTCTCGCTACGTAAGGTAACAACGGAAGCCTACATTCGTGACCCTCAGTTTGAGGTGATCGGTGTAGGTGTTAAGGTTAACGATGGACAAACTGAATGGGCGAGTGGTACACATGAACAGATCAAGAGTTACTTACATACTTTCGATTGGGCAGACGCTATGCTTCTGTGCCATAACACTATGTTTGACGGTGCTATTCTGGCTTGGATATTTGATGTGCGTCCTCGCGTCCTTGCTGATACTCTTTGTATGGCTCGCGCATTACATGGTGTCGAAGTTGGTGGATCTCTGCATGCACTTACTCAAAGGTATAATCTCGGCACTAAAGGGACAGAAGTTTTAGATGCTAAGGATAAGCATAGGTTAGACTTTACTCCTGAAGAGTTGGGTAGGTATGGTGACTACTGTGTTAATGATGTTGAGTTAACATATAAGTTGTTTATGAAAATGGCTAAGGGATTCCCTAAGCAAGAGATGCGTATCATTGACATGACGTTGCGTATGTTTACTGAACCAATGCTAGACCTAGACATTGGACTACTCCGACAACACTTAGAGAATACCAAGAAGATCAAAGAAGACTTGATTGAGTCTAGTGGAGTAACGCGTGAACAGTTGATGAGTAACCCTAAGTTCGCCGAGTTACTGGTATCAATGAATGTCGAGCCACCTATGAAAACAAGCCTGACTACAGGCAAAGAAACCTACGCGTTCGCTAAGAATGATGAAGCGTTTAAAGCACTACAAGAACATGACGACCCTAGAGTACAAGCACTTGTTACTGCACGTTTGGGTACTAAGAGTACGCTAGAGGAATCACGTACTGAGAGGTTTATAGGTATTGCTAAACGTGGACTAATACCTATCCCAGTGAGATATTACGCGGCACATACTGGCAGGTGGGGTGGCGATGACAAGATTAACATTCAGAACCTACCCAGTCGTGGTGCTAATGGTAAGAAGTTGAAGTCCAGTATCATTGCGCCAGTAGGTTACACACTAGTAGATTGTGATTCCTCACAGATTGAAGCGCGTGTACTTGCGTGGGTAGCAGGACAAGATGACCTAGTTGAAGCGTTTGCTAACAACGAAGATGTATATATTAAAATGGCATCTAAGATATACAACGTCAAAGAGGAAGACGTTACCAAGGAGCAACGGTTTGTCGGTAAGAGTACGATACTTGGTGCAGGGTATGGCATGGGTGCTGTACGATTCGCTGAGCAGTTGAAGTCATTTGGTACTACTATAGATGTAGAGGAAGCGCGTAGGATTATATCCATCTACCGAGAGGCTAACTGGAAGATAAGTCAGTTCTGGCGTAACTGTCAGAATATGTTGGTAGAGATGTCACGTGACAAGCCAATCTCATTCGGAGCGGAAAACATAGTTAAGAGTGTACGCACACAAACAGGTTATGGTGTTGAGTTGCCTAGTGGTTTAGTTATGCGTTACGATGACTTGGAGTTTGAACAAGGCGAACGTGGTGTTGAGTTTAGTTATAAGACAAGACGCGGGCGCACAAGAATCTATGGTGGTAAGGTTACAGAGAATGTATGCCAAGCCATTGCTAGATGCATCATGGGTGAACAGATGTTGGCTATAGCTAAGAAGTATAAGCCTGTGCTTACGGTACATGATTCTGTGGTATGCTGTGTACCTGATGATGAGTTAGACGAAGCTAGACAATACATTGAAGCGTGTATGAGTACGACACCTTCATGGGCGGAAGGTATGCCTATAACGTGTGAGTCTGGCATTGGCAAATCTTATGGAGACTGTGAATAATGTCTAAAGATAAAATTGAAGATGCTATTAAAGAAGTAAATGAAGCGGCGGATAAAGCTATTGAAGAAGTTACGGAAACAAAGATGGAAGTAATGGCATGGTTGAAACAGACCCACTCTTTTACTTACGCTGAGTTGTTAGTAGTAGCATTGGGTGTAGTAGTAATAGTGGCAACCGCAGGTAACATCTGATGAGTATTGCACCGTGGTCATTCAGCAAAATTAAATCCTTTGAACAATGCCCAAAAAAGTTCTATCATCTAAAGGTAGCAAAGGATTACAAAGAGCCTCAGACCGAGGCTATGTTGTATGGGACTGCGGTGCATGAAGCCGCTGAAGAGTATGTAAGAGATGGGAAACCGTTACCCCCAGAGTACGACTACATAAAGGCTCCGCTTGATGCGTTATGCTCAAAAAAGGGAGAGAAACTCTGCGAATTGGAAATGGGGTTAACGGCAGACCTAGAACCTTGTGGGTTTTGGGACGACAATTGTTGGTATCGTGGTATAGCAGATTTAGTTATACTAGATAAAGAAAGCAAGATTGCTTGGGTGATTGACTACAAGACAAGCAAGAACACTAGGTATGCCGATAAAGGTCAGTTAGAATTAATGGCACTGTGTATATTTAAACACTTTCCTGAAGTTGAGACTGTACGTGGCGGGCTTTTGTTTGTAGTATGTAACGAGTTAATACGTGAAACGTATGGCAAAGAACAAGCTGGTATGATGTGGGAGAAGTGGTTATCTGACTACAATCGCATGGAAACCGCATTTAAGAAAGATGTATGGAATGCCCACCAAAGTGGGTTATGTAAGCGACACTGTTTAATCACCGAATGTGTGCACAATGGGAGGCACTGATGAGGAAGAAACGAAAGAAGCAAGTCAACGCCCCTGTTGGCAGTGACACGTTCGAGCGAAGAATGGAACGCCAACGTGCTAGACGAGCGTTTGATAAGAAGAATGGCAAAGCCGCGCGTAAAGGGAAAGACATCAGCCATAACAAGATGTTGAAAGATGGTGGCAGTAACAAGGACGGGTATAAGCTAGAAAGCCCCAGTAAGAATCGTGCAAGAAATGGGCACAAACCTAAACCTAAAAAGTAACTTGGAGAATGTAATGAAGTATTTAATAGCTGTAACACTTTTTGCCTTGGCAGGGTGCTCTACTTTTAATGCTACTGTTGATGGAGCGCAGGGAGTTATAAACGACACCCTTAAAGCTAGTGGTAACGGTGTAGCAAATGTAACTTCCGCGGTAGGTAAAGATGTAACTGATACTGTTACTTATGTAACTACAGGTGTGGCATCAGGAATCCGCAAAGTTACAAACGCGGAGTAAGAATTCACTCTCGGACGCTTAGCTTGATGCGTCTTTAAACAAAATGGAGTAGGGGACTATTTCCTCCCTTGAAGGACACTTCATAAAATCAAGTTAGTTTGTCAGGTTATGGTGATATTGTTGCCCTGTTCATACTAGACCTAGCCCCATCTACGAACGAAGCGGGGCTACATTAATCGTAAGCGAAGACCGCTTTACGAGGTTAACCTATGGAGAATAAAAATTGAAGATCGTAGATAACAGGGCTTTATTACTTAACTTACGTAATCCGGGTAAAGTGACGAGTTGTATACCAAAGAGTAAGACGTTATCAGAACATGAAGTTATAGTCAGTTGGGGAGTTGACGAAGTGCAGGTATTAAGAAACATTGGTATCAATGCACCCTCACCAATAGAAGGTAGGTACGAGTGGACAGGTAGGTATGACCCATACGATCACCAGAAGACTACTGCAAGTTTCTTCACGCTAAATAAGAGAGCCTTCTGTTTTAATGAGCAGGGTACAGGCAAGACAGCCAGTGCTATATGGGCGGCAGATTACTTACTAGAGCAAGGTAAGATAAATAGAGTATTAGTTATATGTCCTCTATCTATCATGGAATCAGCGTGGCGCAATGACTTGTTTAGTTTTGCCATGCACCGCAAGGTAGACGTAGCCTATGGTTCAAAGAAGAAGCGCAGAGAGATAATTGAGAACGGAGCAGAGTTTGTAATAATAAATTACGATGGTGTGGAGATTGTACAAGACGTAGTTAAAGAAGGTGGGTTTGACTTAATAATTGTTGACGAAGCTACACACTATAAGAACGTACAGACTAAAAGATGGAAGACGCTAAACAAACTAATGGATAAAAGCACGTGGCTTTGGATGATGACGGGTACACCTGCGGCACAGAGTCCTACCGATGCGTATGGCATTGCTAAGTTAGTTAACCCTGTTGGAGTACCGCGTTTCTTTGGTACGTTTAGGGATATGGTTATGCAAAAGATAACTAACTTCAAATGGATACCGAAAGAAAATGCTACTGATGTAGTGCATAAAGCATTGCAACCTGCCATACGGTTCACAAAAGATGAGTGTTTAGACTTACCACCTATGGTATATGTGCATCGTGAAGTAGATATGACCCCCCAACAAAAGAAATACTATAAAGAATTGAAGAGTAAGATGATCATGCAAGCGGCAGGTGAACAAATCACTGCGGCTAATGCGGCAGTTAACATGAATAAGCTACTACAAATATCTTCTGGTGCTGTTTATACCGATACTGGTGATTCATTAGAGTTTGATATAACTAAACGGTATAAGGTACTGCGAGAAGTAATTGATGAATCTAGTAAGAAAGTATTAGTATTCGTGCCGTTCAGACACACCATACAGTTACTCACTGACAGGTTACGCAAAGATGGTATCACTACTGAAATTATTAATGGCGATGTACCTGCACCCAAACGAACAGACATATTTAAACGGTTTCAAGAACAAGATGACCCTAAAGTTTTAGTTATCCAACCACAGTCAGCGGCACACGGGGTAACACTTACAGCGGCTAACACGGTTGTATGGTGGTCGCCAACCAGTTCGTTAGAAACGTACGCGCAAGCTAATGCTAGGGTGCACAGGTCAGGGCAAGATCAAAAATGTACCGTTGTTCACCTACAAGGATCGCACGTAGAAAGACGTGTTTACTCGTTACTAGATAATAGGCTAGACGTTCACACAAGAATGATTGATTTATATAAAGAAATACTTGACTAGCCCACAATCATACGCTATCTTGACTGTCCCTTTAGTTAAGGAGCGAAAGATGAGCGAAGGAAAAATGAACGCTGAGAAGCTAACTACTGTCTATTTGAAGATAAAAGATAAGCGTAGTGAGTTATCAGCAGAGTTTAAAGAGAAGGATGCTGAGTTATCCGATCAGCTAGATAAGGTGAAGCGTGCTTTACTGGACTACTGTGAAGATCAAGGTGTCGATAGTGTAAGGACTTCTGCGGGATTGTTTTACCGTTCTGCTAGAACACGTTATTGGACTAGTGATTGGTCTTCTATGCATGAGTTTGTACTTCAGCAAGAAGCACCTGAACTGCTAGACAAGCGTGTCAATCAGAGCAATATGAAGCAGTTTTTGGAAGAGAACCCCGACCTTGTACCTAAAGGTCTTAACGTAGATTCTGAATATGTTGTATCAGTGAGGAGAAAGTAATGTCAGATAATTTTGTACCAATTGGTGATGTAGCGGATAAGTTTAGTGTATCTAAGCACACCGTACGTCAGTGGTTACGTCAAGGTAAGATACCCGAAGACTTATATGTAAAGATAGGTAACACTTATCGTTATAACCTTCAAGGGATTGAAAACGCCTTTTTGAATACCAATAAAGACTCGGTAGTTCAGGAAGCTGTAAGTGACTTTGAGTTTAACCCTGAAACCCTAGATGAGGATTTCTAGTGAAAAGGTTAAGCATACGTGGTGGTGTATTTACAGATGTTGATGGTGGCGAACAAACTACTATTGGCGAAGCTGTAAACGTAATCATTGTGAATGCCGCACCTGTGTCTAGATCATATTTTGGTAATCAGTTTGACCCTAATAAGTCTACTGCCCCAGTATGTTGGTCAGACGACACACAAACACCATCCCCGAATGTATCAGAAGATAACGTGCAAGCACGTAGGTGTATGGACTGCACACAAAACGTACGTGGTTCAGGAGAGAATGGTGGCAGGGCTTGTCGGTTTCAACAGCGCCTTGCAGTTGTATTTGAGGGAAACCTCGATGAGGTGTATCAGTTGCAGATACCTGCCAGTTCAATATTTGGTAGGGTAGTTAATGGTAATATGGGCATGCAAGAATATGCTCGCTATCTATCTGCGCACGATACATCAGTTACTAGCGTTGTCACAAACATTACGTTTGATAAAGACAGCGTTGTCCCAAAACTTTATTTTAAACCTGTTCGACCTCTCGACTCGGGGTTGGGGATTAAAGTATCAGAGATGGTGGTACACGAAGACACTAAACGTGCTATCACATCATTCGTCCCTGTTACTAATGAACCATCACCCTTTGGTAGCGTGGAAGGTGGGTTTGATATAAACGCGAATTAATTTATTTAAGGTAAATAGTTATGGCTAATCAAAATAGCACTTTTATGATACAAAACGTTGAGGCTCAGTGGCCTCGTATTAACAAAACATACAAGTTCGATAACGCTGAGAATCGTACTGTACCATGTGACCCATTTGAAGATGGCGCTAAATACGAGATGAAGTTTCGTATGACCAAAGACCAAGCTAAAGAATTATACTTGGGTATGTGTCAGGCGTATGAAGCACGTAAAGAAAAAGGTTGGCCTGAGAAAGTTGAGATGCCATTCGCCAAAGATGATGATGGTATGTATACTTATAAAGCTACCCTTAAAGGTGCTTATGGTAAGGAAGCTACATTTAAACCTGTACAATATGATTCCAAAGGCGTTAAACTACCTGAAGATTTCATGCTTACTACTGGCAGTACAGTTAATGTTGCGGTTATATTTGTGCCCTACAACATGCGTGAAGCAGGAATCTCACTGCGTTTGAAAGCGGTACAGGTTATTAAGTACGTACCAATGGAAGCATCATCACCTTTCTCCGCTGTTGAAGGTGGGTTTGAGTTCTCTTCTGAAGATAATCCTTTTGAAGTTGTAGAAACTAAATCAGCAACTAATGTTATTGAAGCTGAGTTCGGGGAAGAAAAAACTCCTGAACCTAAAAAAGTCAGTAAAAAAGCAACACCAAAACCAAAAAAGTCTGACGCTGATATTGCATCAATCGTAGACGACTGGGACGACTAGTCCAAAAAACTTAGCTAGGTATTACCGAAAAGGGCGCGTCATGCGCCCCTGCTATCTCCACCCTCGGAATTAGGAATGTATTATGGAAGCAGAAGTATTTCTCGATAAAGTAACGGGGAATGAAGGATACTACTGTTTATTTGCGGTCAAGCTAGGCCAAAACGATAGACCACAAACGTTTCATACAACGTATGATTCGTTACTACAAGAAGCACGTAAGCTAGATGCTCGTGGGTATAGCCCATACTTTGCACTGGCTACGTTTGAAGAAAGTGGTTCTCGTGTAGCTGACAACGTAAAACAGTTAAAATCTTTCTTTATGGACATCGACTGCGGGGAAGGCAGAGATTATCCAACCAAGAAGGAAGGTCTTCAAGCCCTACAAAGATTTTGTAAAAAGGTTGAATTACCTCGCCCACTACTAGTTGATTCTGGCAGGGGGGTACATTGTTACTGGCCTTTGTCTGAAGCTGTTAGCAGGGACGATTGGAAGCCTGTTGCAGATCACTTGAAACAGTTGTGTAAGAATCATGGGTTTACAATTGACCCATCAGTAACTGCCGATGCGGCTAGGGTACTGCGCATACCAACGACACACAACCACAAGACTGAGCCACCATCCCCCGTTGAATTTTATAGTGAACACGTACCTGAGCCTGTAAGCCTTGACGCGTTTGCTAAGTTGATTGGTGCTGACCAGATACCAGTACCTCAGAAAATAGAGTCACAACCTGCCACCGCTATGATGGAAGCGTTGATGGGCAACAAGCAACACAAGTTCAAAGATATTATTACTAGAGAATCTAGCTGTGCGCAGTTGGTTGACATAGTAGTTAATCAAGATGAGTGTAGCGAACCTATATGGCGTGCAGGATTATCTATTGCTAAGTTCTGTTCTGATGGTAAGAAAGCCGCCCACGTTATGTCTAAGAACCACCCTGAATATTCTCCAGAACAGACACAGGATAAGTTCGATAAGATTAAAGGGCCTTACCTGTGCTCCCACTTTGATGAGTTTAAGCCTGACGTATGTACACAATGTCCGCACTGGGGCAAGATAAAGTCTCCCATATCGTTGGGTAGCAGTGTAAGAGAAGCTACGCCAGAAGATAATGTAGTAGAAGTACCTGCGTTGGACTTACCGAATACTCCTACTACTACGTATGTGATTCCGACATACCCTAAGCCCTACTTTAGGGGCGCTAATAATGGTGGTGTTTATATACGCACATCTAACGATGAAGGCGAACCAGACGAAGAACTTATATACCACAACGACATTTATATCGTGAACCGTATTGTAGATGTAGATCTTGGTGAAGTTGTGGTAATACGTTTACACCTACCACAAGATGGCGTGCGTGAGTTCACTGTACCTCTTACAGCTATAACCTCGCGAGAAGAATTTAGAAAGCAAATGTCCATGCAAGGCGTGGCAGTAACAAAGATGGATAAACTTATGACTTATATGACTACTTGGATTAACGAGTTACAGGCTACTACAAAAGCCGACAAGGCTCGCATTCAATTTGGTTGGACTGATGATAACCATGATGCGTTTGTTGTAGGCAATCAAGAAATATCAAAAAATGGTGTTAAGAGTAACCCACCATCACAGGCAACAGCAGGTTTGATGAGCGCGTTTAAGCCTAAAGGTTCTCTGGAACAATGGAAGGATATGGCTAATTTCTACAACAGAGATGGCTTTGAGTTACATCAGTACATGGTAGCTACTTCTTTCGGTTCACCCCTTATGGCGCTTATGCCAGTCTCATGTTCGGGCTTCCACGTGCATAGTAAGGACTCTGGGTTAGGTAAGACCACCGCTATGTACGTAGGAGCGTCTGTTTGGGGCAACCCAAAGCAGTTAGTAGTTGATGCCAAGGATACTCGTAACTCAGTTATGTTGCGTGGTGAGGTATACAAGAACCTACCTTTATATATTGACGAGTTAACTAATGGTAAGGGTGAACAACTATCTGACCTTGTGTATCAGTTAACTAGCGGTAAGCAACGTAATCGTATGTCAGGTAACTCTAATACAGAAAGGACACGTGGTGAGCCTTGGAGTTTGTTATCTGTATCTACAGGCAACACTAGTGTGATAGAACGTATCAGCACTTTCAAGAATGCCCCGAAGGCCGAAGCGGCTCGTATGCTAGAAACTAGGGCAGTAAAGTTATTTGATGCATCTAAGACTAAACACCTTACAGATGCATTCGCTACTCGCGCTGAGAACACGTACGGTACAGCAGGAGTTATCTACATGCAGTGGGTTATGGATAACATAGAAGAAGTACAACGCCTGTTAATAGAAGTGCAACAGAAGTTAGATAAAGCCGCAGGACTTACAGCACAAGATAGGTTCTGGTCAGCAGGCGCTACTGCATCGGTTACAGGTATGTTGATCGCTAAACGCATAGGGCTAATTGACTATGACACTGAGAAGTTTTTTAAGTATGTTCTTAAACTATTACAAGAGAACCGTGCTACGTCTAACGATCTAATGTCTTCTACGGCAGATTTATTGAACGACTTTGTGCACGAGCATTGGGGTAGCATACTAAAAATCAAAAGCACTGATGATATGCGCAAGGGCCACGGTAATGGTATGGACGACTTAGTAATACCCGAGTCTGACCCTCGCAACAAGCTAGTAGGAAGGTATGAGACTGATGTTAAGAAGTTATACGTGATACCTAAAGTGTTGAAATCGTGGTGTGGTGCGCAACAGATAAACTACACTTCTACGATAGAAGAGCTTAAAGCTAAGTTCAAGGGTAAGTATGTAAAGATAAGGCTTACTAAAGGTACATCAACAAAGATGCCTCTAACTCATGTGTTCTGCATAGATTGTTCTGCGGTTGATATAGAAGAAGATGCGGAAACTTGATGACATAGCACCTGATGGCGTACGGATTATTGTACGTTGGGACAAGATGGGAGTTGGCGCTTCAGTGTTCGTGCCATGCATAAACGCACGCAAAACACGAGAACAAGTTAACGTGATATTCAAAAGCAAAGGCTGGAAGTATAAAGCCAAGACCACCATAGAAAGTGGTAAGTTAGGAGTACGTATATGGCGTACAACATAAAGTTTTAGGATACGGAGTAGCACTTCCCCTTCGCTACTCTGTTACTTTCCTTCCTCCCTGATGTTCCGAGGCATCGGGGAGTTTTTTTAAAAGCCTCTAGACCAATTTTCGTTACTTCTTTCTATGTCGTTCCTTAACCTGTCGTTGACAGTCACACCATTTACCATGCTAGCGCTAGTCTCGAAATGGCGTTTTACGGATTGATTTAGCTGGTCGTTGGATATAGCCGCCGCGGGATGCTTGCGGTTGAACTCGGCAATGTCATTAATTATGTCTTTAATCGCGTCGGGGTCTGATCTACGCACCGCTTGGAAATACTTCTCACGTAAGTCAACCGCCTTAGCTATAACCGCGTTTTCTACTTTCTTGTTTCTAGCATTCTTAGCCTGCCTAAACGTGTACTCGGTAGGAGCAAACCCAAACGCTTTACCCATTAACTCGCCAGTGCTTAGATCGCGTAGCACATAGTCCTCACGCCTAGTCTTAATACCGTCGTCCATAGAGTAACGAAGGGCCTTCTTAACATTCCCAAGTGCAGGGGGCAGTATACCCTCAAACATTTCATGGTAATTTCCCTGACTGTAATCGCCAGCGGCTCTATAAAACCTATTTAGGGTACTGAGGAATGGGCCACCAAGGTAGAAACCTATTCCCTGCTCTAGGCTTTCACTGTTACTAAACCTGTTCTCATTTATGATTAAGTCAGTAAGTTTTATCCTAGAGGCAACGTCTGCACCAAGCACTTCAGACACAACACCTTTAAATGGCCCTTCTTTAATAGCTTTCCTAACTATAGTGTCTACATCGTCATCATCATCATTTAGGAACATGTCAACGACGGTTCGCACAATACCATATATAGGAATACCTGAAACACCGGCAAAGAACAAGGCACTCATATGTATGCCAACTAACTGCTTAAACGCCACGTTTCTTTGTTCCTTGCCTTCTGGAGTCTTAGCAAACTTATTGGCCATCATTATTTTATATGTCTTAAACAACGTGTAGTACATCTGCAAGCCAAAGCTCTTATACATACCCGCCACACGTCCCCACCCTTCTTGCGTGAGTCTAGGGGCGGTCTCTAGTACAGCACCACCATTTGTTTGTTGTGTTATATACAACGCTTCCCTAGCAGCAAACTTACGAAGTTCCGCAGTTGACGTTTTAGGGTCGATAAATTTACCGTCAAACTCACTATAATACTTTTCACCTGCTTTAGCCTTGTCAACCATTTGCTTACGCACCAAGTTGTATGTAGCTATAAGGGTAGATTGGCGGTTAAACCGCTCCGCAGCGTTAAAGAATATGGCTGAGCCATGAGTGACTTTATCTAGCAAGTTACTCTTTTCGTTTATACCTAGCTCATCCATGAATGACATGGAGTATAGTTGTCCGTTAGCGTTCGCTTCTTTAATTAGGGGTATAAGATCTTTCAGTTGCTGTATTCTTGCCGCAGCCTGTTCCTTACTTATAGCAGTGTCTTCTATTTTCTTTATCTCAGAAGGCTTCAATGTAAACACGGCCTCGTAGCCGGTACCTTCTTGGTCAAAGTAATCTTTAATGTTAGCGTTGCCACCCAACATACTGCCCGCAGAAGTGAACGCATCTATAGACTCTGATAATCCAAACCTACCACTTAGGAATGGCACTATAACTAGTGGTATTTGTGACAAGTTAACAACCGCAGACGACACGTTAAAACCTAGCGTGTACAGGAAGGCAACCTGATTGAAGTTTTTTATGATGGTTTCTGTTTCTTTATTCTTTGCTCCAGACCTAGCAAACTTAGCCCTCTCTCGTAATACGTTTCTTACTTCTCTCACGTCAGGGTCTTTCTTAATAAGCTCGTCGGCTTTGGCTTCTATTTGCTTTTCAATGCCTTTAATTTTAGCGGAGCTTTTTATCTTGGCAGTTTGTATAGCTAAGCTAGAACCTTTAGTCTCTAGTGCGTACCCTGCGTCATGTATGTAACCCATTGTCTTTTTACGTCTTCTAAACGCTTTAGCAAAAGATGTTTCAGGTAACTTATCTATGAATAGCTTTAATACTTCTTCCTGTACACCCGCCCCAACGTTTGCCTTGTTAAGTATTTCTAGTACTTCGCTAGTAAATGAACTACTTGGGGCATTGTCATATCTAGAAACGTCTATGTCACCTTCAAACGTCTGGATAGAATCCACGTCTTTGTCATTCGTTAACTCCTCAGCAAACGCATCTCGCTCAGCTTTGTTAGCGAACATCATAAATACTTGCTCATAAGAATTTTCAAGCTGCGCATTAAACGATATTCTATAATCGCCTTGACGAACTAAAGGGAAATAAACATCTAACGCACCACTTGCCAGTAGTTTGTTCTCCAGCTTTTTCTTTATTGAGATAGCCGCTTGTTTGTCTCCATCCACTATAGTATCAACTTGCGTGTTGATAGCATCTAACAGTTGTTTGTACATGTCCTTGTACGCGTCTCTCATCTCTGTGAACAGAGCTTTACCTTCCGCGTCTAGTTTGTTCCACTGTTTTTGTTGCTCTTTCCATATAGCTAACTTCTCTCCAGAGTAAGCGGTCGCAGGCTTTGTCGGGTCTACTTGGTGTATAGTCGCACCAAACTCAGGGTTATATATCACACTATCTAGTATGACTTTTAGCTTTTTGTTGCTTCTAGCCCACTTGTTGTACTTCTTTTTAACTTTTTCTATCTTGGCTTCGTAATCCATTTGTAAGCCACGTTGCGCAGTTATCGCCTTATCTAGCTGTAATCCTAGAGTACCAAAGCCCGCGGCCCTAGCCATATCCCCCATAGACTGTCCTCCATGCAGCTTGAAGTATATCTCTCTAGTCTTGCGGGGCACTGTTTCTGTAGCAAACTTATACGCTGATGCCGCCCAACTGTTGTCTGCTATTGCACCTTTATACTTGTCTGTAGCTTTTGCAACCTCTACAGTTAGGTTTAATATCTCATTAGGCGTACGCGCCATAGCTATGGTGTCATTACCAACTCTATCTAAGTTAGTGTTTACTAGTGCCATAGTTAAGCCATCTATGTTATCCATATCAAGACGCTCAATAGGCTTAGTGCTGAGTCCGACTAGTGCTCGCAGTCTGTTACTTATAGCGTTAAATACTAAACGTAATACGGGTATGTTCTTACCATTAACATCTAGTCTCGCTAGTTCTCTCCTAAACTTGTCGTTAGACATTACTTCAGCTACAAACTCTTTTACATTCTCAGTCCCGTAAGCACCACTTAAAGAACCCTTAACTGAGTTGTATATATTATTTAACTGCTTGGTAGCCGGGAGTAGCTTGTTGTTTAACCCAGAATTAGTTACAACGTGCGCTACCTCATGGAGCAACGCGTGTCCTGTTAGTGGTATGTCAGAGTTATACGATACAGTGTTATTATCTACATCCAGCTGGCCTTGCTTAACTCTACCACCTACTACACCACCTAGCTGCTCAGTAGTACGCATGTCTACCTTAGCGTTGCCTAAGTTGTTTGCCATAGCTCTTGCTACGCTAGCAGGTTGCCCAGAGAGTGTCTTAGCGAAGTCTAGTACCGCACCTTTTAAGTCGCCATTCTCAATAAGTTTTAGGGTAGTTGCGGGTACAAAGCCTTCT
>Ga0208434_1000380_pt1 | contig 22083 bp, 7 predicted proteins | sample 13_taG_FD_184086 | JGI IMG/M metagenome (GOLD analysis project Ga0208434, IMG submission 184086) | Marine viral communities from the Subarctic Pacific Ocean - 13_ETSP_OMZ_AT15268 metaG (SPAdes) (version 2) | ecosystem: Environmental > Aquatic > Marine > Oceanic | place: Pacific Ocean | collected... | reverse complement strand
TTAGGTCAAGACACCAATCAGACTGGGCTCCAGGAAACAATGGGAAGAGGTGGACCTTTAGAACCAATGCTGCTGGACCGTCTTACTTCGGAAAGAACGCAGGTGTAGGTCAGCGTATGTTTGCTAATGGAGAATCTCTTGGTATTTCTTATGGCACGGGAGATAATTACTTCTTTTGGCACGACCATACAACTCACAGACTCCAGGGGCAGTTTCCCAACAACCCACCAGAACAGCAAGTTTATGGGTATTCAAGTTCAGGGCCTCAGCCCCGAAAGGCCTTCTATGGTACTTCGGCTGCCAATCCACTTATCTTCAAGGGGGAGAAGCTTTTGTTCTCTATAACTGTAAGAACCTTGCAGGATGTGTCTGGGGCTAGGTCAAAGATATCCAAGGCTATATATGATGGCTTGGTGGGGGGGGCTGGGAACCTTCGTACAGAGCTAGCGTCTGATCTTTCGATAACAGATGTACAGAGGGTGTGTGAGGTAGAGTACGACCTTGGCCTATTCAACGGAAAGAGCATAGCCCCAGGGGGTAGCCTTTCCGACCTTGTGTGTGGCCTTAAGGTGGCTAAAAAAGCCCTTTACGGAGTAGGTACTGACAACGAAGGCGGCAACGTCGCAGACAGCCTTTACGGAGCTGGGACCGCTACGGGTGCTGGCGCCAAAGATGCCCAGGAGGATGACGGTGGCTTCACAGCGACCTGCCAGTCGTACTCTCCACCTGACGGATACTTTATCCTCAACAAGGCCAAAGTAGAGTTCTACATAGAGCCCACCATTTCAGGCAATAACTTTGTCACCAACGGCAACGACGGTGACGACTTCCCTATGCTTAAGATAGCTATGGGAACTGTAAAAGAAGCAGATGTCTGGACTTGTATAAAGCCTCTTACTGACCCTAATGGTGGGTGGACAGCCTTAGACCCAGCGGCGGTAAGAGCCAATCAGTGGACACCTATAAAGGACTGGGTTCCAGGAAGTTTGGGTGACATTTTCACTCCGTGGTTTGGACAGGGTCAGAGAACGATAGACGATTACGCAAGAACTACCAAAGCTGGCAACGTATCATACACGAATCCTTTTTGGCGCAAATACTACAAGGGGATAAGGCCAACAGGTAGTGCCGACTTCGCGGGACCCGCCTGTCAGATAGGATACCTTGGTAGCTATGACGAAAGACCCACGAGGCTTCTCAACGCTGCTAATCTTGAATCTTTTTGCAGAACCAGAACCAGAACTGACGCCGACGCACAGGCTTCTTTTAACGGAGACCAGTGGTCTCAGTCTCTTAGTAGTGTCTCTCTGCTTGACGGACAGTGTGGTCCAGGCGCTGTAGCCAAAGGCCAGCTTCTATCCTTCAACGAAAGAGAAAACCATTTCAGAGGGTCCGTAGGGTACAGGTGTGATATATTCGCTAGTGATAGGCTTAGAGATGTATGGTCAACGCGGGATGCTTATGACCCTCCTGGTGACGGTCAAGCGGGCTTTGATCTTGATAATGACGGAGCTATAGACTGGGATGGATCCTACGACGACTCAGGAAACACCTCTATATCTAACAACTACTACCCTAGAGAGTCCCCTAGGTATGGCAGGTCTTTCTCTTATGGTCTGGCTACTTTTAACGGATACAACGAAGACGGAGGAAACTACAACAAGCGCTGGCCTAGACTTACTCAGTCCTCAAGAGAGGGGGTGGGTATCGCTGGCACAAATAGAAACGCTATAGCATACTTTTCTGGTCCTTTCTGGACTGGCGATATAAGGATGAACCCAGCTCCAGGGGCTTTTGGCTCTATTGGAGAAGAGAAGGCTAAGTATGACGCCACAACTATACTCCCGTATTTGGAGTTTAATTTCGAGAAGTCAGGCGAGTTTGGTCAAGAGTGGCCGTCGTGGGGCGATTCATTCCAAATACAGGGAAGGCATCCGTTCCCTAAGCTCGACGAGAATAACGATATGCAGGAGGGTGTTTCTTCTTTTGACTTTAGAGGAAACCCAGCAGCCCTAGACAACCAAGGCACGAGCTTTAACACCGTTAGTTCTTTGAGTGGACTTTCTGACTATATGTCATTTAAGTCTGGGGCTTCGCACAGCTTCGGTGTCGTGTACTACGACGAAAGAGGCCGCCATGGGTTTGTCAATCCGATACCTGATGTTTATGTGGCTGGCTACGGAGATACAGAGAGAGGTGGTGCAGGAAAGGGTGCAGCCGAGATATCTATATCGTTAATTCACGAGGCTCCTTCATGGGCCAAGAACTGGAAGATAGTCTATGGCGGTAACAGCGGTGTGTCTGATTTCACTCAATACTTCTCTGGCGGTGCCTTTGTAAGAACTTCAGAGGTTGAGGAAAACCAAACACAGAATATATATGTGTCTCTCAACTACCTGCAAAACCACCCTATCTCATACGTAAGCTCTTTCGGTGCTAGACCTGCGGCAGGAGGCCTTGATATGTACAGGTTCCAGCCTGGAGACAGGCTTAAGGTTCTTTCTTTTGCTACTGGAGGTCCTGATACCGCTCGTCAATATCCAGACGGATACGAGTTTGAGGTCGTAGATTACGTCCTTTTGGGACAAGATCAAAACCCATTCATTGAGAGCGATCCCGACGCTGTAGCTGACGAAAGGCATAAGGGTGCGTTCCTCGTTCTTAAGGACAACTACAAAGCCAACGGGTTTACATACTCTGACGTGAAGTCTGGCATCCACAACTGGGGTGACAACGCCATGATTGAGGTTTACTCTCCAGCCAAGCTTAAGGACGACGAGGAGAAGATCTATTACGAGATTGGAGATACCTACGACGTGCTTTACAACAGCGACCCCGCCACGGGCGGAGCTTCCTACGTCCACTCTCCCGCTACGGTGACTCTTAGGAAGGGTGACGTCTTTTTCAGAAAAGTTCCTGTCAATGCAAGGGAGGTTCAAGAGCCTCAAAACGAAGGAGAGTTTTCATCTTCTGCTGGCTTTAAAGACTTGCTTGTCAACACTTTAGACGACCAAAACGTCAACGGCTCGAAGCCCAAGTTTAGAGAATACTACTGCGAGACCAAGGCTGCCAATGACACCTTCCCCTCAGACTCTATAAACAGAGGAAGGCCTAACTTCTATCTGCCAGAAGCCGCAGAGACATTTAGGGACGCTACCATTACTTATTCTGACCTGTCAAACCCAGGCGGCAATAAGATGAATTATGGTTCGTTTAATCCTTCTCTTGCCAACTTCAAGGATCTAAGAGAAGAGTTCGGCCCTATTCAGTCTATCGAGAATATGGGTGACGATATATTTGTCATTCAGTCGGACAGATGCACTACTGTTCCAGTCAACAGAAACATTATACAGAGTGCGGACGGAAATACACAGCTCACAACATCTACAAATGTTTTGGGTGCGGCATACGTATACGCTACAGATGCTGGTTGTGACTTTAACCCAGAGTCTATTGCTGTAGTAGACGGGGTTATATACTTCGCCCACAAGTCTATGGGTAAGGTCTTTAGATACAATCAAGGCAGCGGCATAGAAGAAATTTCTGACCGCAAGACGGCTTCTTTCTTTAGAGACACCTTCGAGAAGGCTATTGCTAATTCTGAAGAATACAACGCCGAAGACGTAAGGGTTGTAGGGGGCTATGATCCAAAGAATGATGAATACATCATTACAATTATAGACCCAGGACAAGACTATGAGTATCCATCCGACGCCATTCTTGGGTGTACCGACGCACAGGCCTCTAACTACAACGCAGCCGCGACCATCGACAGTGGTGGGTGTCTATACGATGAAGTTGTCTTTGGGTGTACAGACCCAAGCGCTAACAACACAACGTCAGGGGCCACTGTAGATGACGGAAGCTGTACGTACACCGACGATCCAGATGTAGTAGACGCGTACACCACATACGATGTAGTCTTCACTGATGACCTCTCTGAGGGCAATGAAATTGTTGTTAGTGTAAACGCAGAGTACGATCCAGTAACTCAGCAATCATCTCTTCTGTGGAGCGCCGCAGATGGACTTTCAATAACCGTTGATAGTATTTCAGATAGCACCACCGCTGGCCTTCATTACCTCACCTCTAAGTTTACCTCTACCCTCGTCGACTCAGCCCTCGTCCCCGACCCTGACGCAGACTTTACCGTTAGGGCCTACCTCCCTTACACGATATTAAACTCGGACTCAGGCCTTAGGATGTGGTCTGCTGCTTTGTACAACTCTAGCAACAATACCGTTACGGCTTCTCCAGGGCTTTCCGCTCTAGATATAGCTACTTTTAGCGGATTTCAGGGCAATCAGGTACCTGCTCAAAACGGAGAGGTAGAGTTCTATGTAACGCTACCTTCTGACGGCTTTGTAGCTGATGGTGCTGCTTACGCCCCCGCTGTAAACTACAGCATGTTTTCGAGCAATGTCTTGGAGGGCTCCGTAACGATAGAGACGAGTCTAGAGATAGAGGTCATCGACAACTTGGCCAACGCTACGAACGGAGTCAGAAGGTCTATAAGTCTTGCTGCAGAAAGAAGAGGTCCCCAAGGAGAAACCACATACGTCAAGGAGATCTCTATTCCTATTACAATAAACATCAACACAACCACCCTTGATGTTGAGGGATGTACGCAATCAAGGGCTTGCAACTTCAACCCTCTTGCGACGGTCGACGACGGCAGCTGCTTGGACTTCTATCAAGCTTGTGACCAGGAGGGTGCATGTAACTATCAGACACCGTATGTTTTTGATAATACTTCGCAGCAATTTGTTGTAAACGATAAAATTGTATTTGACTCTAGCTCTCCTTGCTACTCTGCAAACGAAAGCCTTTGTGATTTTGGGTGTTATGGATGTCTGGACGTAACCGCAGACAACTTCGATACTGAAGCTACTATCGACAATGGCTTTTGCGTGTACTCTACTTGTCCTATCCCAGCGGAGGTTTTGTGTGGGATGTCTGGGTATTTTGACAACGGCAACCCCCCAGATGGGGTTATAACGTACCCAGAGATGTACGGATGGGTTAGCGACAACCTTCAGCTACAAAATGTACCATACTCCAATATTGCGGCCTACATGTCAGCCTATGCTAACAGCCAATGGTCTGACTGGGACGAGAATTGCACAACGACTCTAAGAGAGGTCATAAACTACATAAAAGCCAACTGCGGGCCAGAAGGTATCTTTGGCCCCTCTAGTGAACAAGAAGATGGCGGTGGTGCTTTGGGAAGATTTGACGATATTTTCGTTGGCAACGCCATCATTGGCGATGAAGACGGAGATCTTGAAGAGCAAGAATGTGCGATTACTGGCGCCCAGGTAGTGACTTACGCTTTGATGTGGTGGATTTCTCAAAAGTACGCTGCTGAAAATCAAGCCTTTGACGCCACCCTTGGGTCTACCACTAATTTTGTTACTGTAAACTTCTGGGTTGAAGACGTTAGCGCCGTGCCAAATTTCTTTTGCTTGGGAGATCAGATTGCAGGTTGCACCGACGAAGCTGCTTGCAACTACGATGCAACGGCTAATTTTGACAACGGTAGTTGCGAATACCCTGAAGTGTATTACAACTGCGACGGCACCTGCATCAACGATGCCGATGGTGACGGCGTTTGCGATGAATTGGAAGTAGAGGGTTGCACCGACCCTTCGGCCTGCAACTACGATGATACGGCCACGAACGACAACGCTAGCTGCCAGTATGTTGACGCCTGTGGCGTTTGCGGCGGCACTGCTGTTGAAGGCGATATCTGCACTGGATGTCTAGAGCCACTGGCTTGCAACTATGAGCCAAATGCTCTTACAAGTGATTTCTCTGCATGCGACTTTGAGTCTTGTGCAGGGTGCATGGACGAGACGGCTTGCAACTATAATTCCAGTGCAACTTTTCAGCCTAACGATTCCGCATGCGATTTCATCACTTGCTACGGATGCACGTCCCCAACGGCACTTAACTACGACGACACAGCAACCATTGACGACGGGTCGTGTATTGAAACTATTTCAGGCTGCACAGACCAGAATGCTTGCAACTATGATGCGCAGGCCAACAACGATGACGGAAGCTGTGATTATTCTGCCTGCAAGGGTTGCACCGATCCAAGTGCCTGCAACTACAATGCCGTCGCCACGATTGACGATGGGTCGTGCGAGTTCACCTCTTGTGCAGGCTGCACCGACAATGCCGCTTGCAACTATGACTCAGCAGCCACCATTGAGGACGGTTCATGTGAGTTTGAGTCTTGTGCAGGATGTACAGACCCCAATGCTTGCAATTACGATGCGTCCGCCCTGGTCAGCGATTCTTCGTCATGCGTATACCCTGAGTACTGTCCCGCAGTAGAGCAAAATACGTGCCCCCTTTGGACCACTGATTTCTACCAAAACGCTGAAGGGGGGTTTGGGATAACCATTGATCCAACAGTCATAGGCGAAAGCCAGTTTGTTGGCCCTAACTACAATATGCAGGGGAGTCCAGTTATTTTTTATGGATACAACACTGCTGGGTTTGATATATACGGAAACATTATTGATGAAAATAGCGGATGCGCTGCTGGATGCACCGACCCCACTGCCTGCAACTTCGATGAGACGGCCACCCAAGAAGACGGGACTTGCGCAGAGATTGACGAGTGTGATAAGTGCGGCGGTGAAGGCATCCCAGAGGGAGAATGCGACTGCGAAGGCAACGTCCTTGACGAGTGCGGCAACTGCGGTGGTGATGGCATTCCTGACGGCGCTTGCGACTGTCAGGGAAATGTAATTGGAAGCTCCGACTGTCAGGGCTGCATGGATGAAGCGGCAACCAACTACAACCCAAACGTACTCCTTGATTGCTCTGGGGCCACCCCAGGCGTGGACGGAGGTGATAACAGCTGCTGCCTGTACTTCAGCGAATGCCTTGGCGCAAATGTATCAGCTCAAGCTGCAAGCACATGCCTCGAAGGATGCACGGACGACATGGCCTGCAACTATGACGTAAACGCCACCCCTAACAACGTGATTGCGTCTAGCTCATGTGTCTTCCCTACGCTTTGCGAGACGGGCGAACAGGTTTGCTTGGATGGTAGTACAAATGGATTCCTAGAATCATGTCCAAACCCTGACCCCAACTACTGTCAGTGTACCACAGAAGGTGCGGACAACTACAATCCTTGGATGACTGAACAGCCCGCTGAGGCCAACATAAAAAACTGCTTGTATTACTCTGGTGCTGACAATCAAATCACCAGCTCAGACGGAACGTTGATTGTCGAAGACATTGAAAGCTTCGCCGCAGCAAAAATTTTTATTGAAGAAAATTACGGCTTTAACGCTCTTGGAAACCCAAGCAGCTGCCAAGGAGACTGCACTCAGGCCGACGTCATGGAAGAAAACTTTCCCAACTACGTCCCTTGTCCTGCTGACTTGAACGGAGATGGGGCCGTTTCTGCAGCTGACTTGCTTGAATTCTTGACGGCATTTGGGCAGGCATGTCCAGATGTCGACCCATGCGACGAGTTACAGGATAACTACTTTGGATCTGCAATCACTTCTTGTCCTGCTGATTTTGACGAAGATGGGGCCGTTTCTGCAGCTGACTTGCTCGAATTCTTGGTGTACTTTGGGCAGGTTTGTGGGGAGGAGGACGCTGCTGGACGAAAGAAGTACACAGCAGAAGGAAGGAGTAGATGCGCCAACGCTTGCAACATTTACGACGATATCGTAAACAACGTAGGCCTGGTGGTTACAGAAAGGCAAGTTGCAGAGGCCTTGGGATGCTCTTACACACCATGTTATATAAAGTAAACGATGTCTACAGGAACAACCATAGCGTTTTCTCACAAAGGTGGGTACTGGAAGTCTAGATACAGCTTTGCACCTAGGTGTTACTTCTATATAGGCAATGAGATGTACTCGTCTCCTGGGGCTTTAAGCACCGCCTCATCCGTAGAAAGCATAGGATGGAAACATAACTCTAAGACGTCAGTAAGAAACACGTTCTATGACGTTTACTACGACTCTAGCCTTACCATCGTATCAAACTACAACCCTTCTCAGGTAAAGGTCTTCAACGCTATATCTGTAGAATCGAACTACGGCTCTTGGAAGACAAAGCTTGAGACCAATGTTTCTGGTGGTGTAGCTAGGCTGGACAACGACTACCAGCAGACAAATATCAACCCAGCGAACTGGAAAAGAAAGGAGTCAGTATCCTACAAGAGTATTCCTAGGTCTGCCAAAAACTCTTACTCTAACATATTCTTTGTTGGTAAGATGAACGGTTCTCCCTCCCTAGGGTCTTCTGTGTCTATAGCCGAGTCTTCTGAGGCCTTTCCTATCGGTCAGGGCTCTATGGTTGTATTTGGAAAGGAAAATGGCACCCTGTACGCTTTCTGGAGGACGTCTACATACGACACCGATGGCGGATGGGCTAGGTGGAGTCCTAACTTAGCCTTGAGTGACCAGGACCTTGACGATGCGGTATGGCCGTTTCACTCTCCAGGGGTTGTGATATCTAGCTACTCTGCAACAGATGGCAACCACCAGATAACGCTAGAAGTAGCAGAGGACATAGGTGACCCCACTTCTCTTGAGGCTGCATTTGGAAATGTTGACTTTACCGAGTTTAAATATCTGTATATTGCATCCGACCCTAGAATCAATGGCGACCAGATGCGAGGCAACTACCTTAAGATATCCCTTGAGACCGACGGCATCAGCTCCTTTACAGACAGAAGCGGTGACATCGTGAATGTTGACGACATGGAGCTTTACGCGGTAAACGTTGATTTTATAAACTCAGGGCTTAACCATGGTTTAGGTCAAAATTCTTAACTTTACGTCATGAACAATAGTAAAAAGTACAAAAAGTATCAGAACGGAGGCGGGTTTGATTTGCAGGGGGCTCTTACTGGTGTTCAACAAGGGGCTGGAGGGACAGACATTTTAGGCAACGCTTTGCCAGGCATGATCCCTGGAGGCGGCATTATCAGTGGAGGAGCGGACATCATCGGGGGTATCGGAGATATTATCTCTTCTGGCAGGGACATTAGAAGGGCTAAGAAGCAAAGAAAGAAAGCCAGCGGTCAGATAAAGGACTTCTACGAGGCAGAGGGTAAGGGCAAGTATGACTTCCTTACATCGCAGGCACAGAGGGATCTAGCTACAGCAGGTATTAGAAAGACAGACCAGAGTCAGATGGCTAGCAACCTTGCTACATCTCTTGGCGCTATGTCTTCTGACCCTAGAGCGCTTTTGGGCGGTGCTGCAGGCCTTCAAATGGCAGCCGATAAGTCCGCCCTAGCCGCGCAGCAAACAGACGTAAACAGAGAGCTTGCAGCAAAGACTAGACTTGCTGGTCAAGAACAGCGTACACTAGACCAAAACAGAAGCCTTGACAGGGCTCTTGGGATGCGTCAGCTGGGTCAGGCAGAACAAGCCAAGGCTCAGGCCATACAGAACGCAGAGGCGGCCCGTCAGGCACGAAGAGAAGGCATTGGTAACATCGTTAAGGGTGTGGCCAACGTGGGTATCGGTATTGCTTCTGGAGGGGCGCTCAGTCTTCCTGGTGGAGGCGGGGGAGGTAGCAGCACTCCAGTACAAACGGCTCCTCCAGCGAGCTTTTACGGCAATCAAACCCCGATTACAATTAGTCCAAATCAAGTAACGACTCCAGTCACCCCAGTGAACCCTACGAATGCTCAGGAGGTGGTTCTTCCTGTTGGTTCTCAACAGTCTTCGTATGGGTTCCAAGAGGGTGGTCAGGTGCCAGAGCAAGAAGGCGGCGGTGGTGACCTTCTCTCAAGGCTGTTGGGGGCGGCAGAAGGGAGGAATATGGACAAGACTCCTGGGGAGTTTAGCCATGAAGAAAACCCCATTCACATGGTTGATGATAGTGGAAACAAGGTAGGGGAGGCTACAGGCGGAGAGTACATCCTCAACCCCACTCAGGCAGAGGAGATCGACAAAGTACAACAAGGGATATCAGAAAAGGTAGAAACTGGTAAGAAGCCATCAAGACAGGAGCTTATGCTTTTGTATAAAGCTGTTCGTGGTGTATTTTCACAACCACAATTTGACGAAGCGTAATGGCTAACGGTTATACTTATGTGGCTCCGCGCCAGCAGGGGAGGACATTCTCTGACATGGTTTCGGATCAGAAGGCTATCATTCAGAAGCAACAGGCTCAGAATGTAGCTAATCAGGTAGCGTCTCAGAGACAGAAAGCTCAATTTCAGTACAAGCAGCTAGAGAAGATTTACGGCTTTGATGTAAACGGATGGAGTCAAGACACCATTGATGGATTTAAGACCCGTCAGGACTTTATCTCTAACAAGCTTAAGACTGGAGAGTACGAAGACGTTGCGTCGCTTATTCAGGACGTAGGGGAGCTCAGCTCGTTGCACTCTATGGGCGCCTCTGATGCACAGATAAACCAACAAGGGGAGGCTGACTACTTGGGATGGGAGACGGGCACAAAGGACTGGACTCAAGAGGGAACCGAGTTTGTGGGTAACGCAGAAGACAGGCAGTCAAGAAACTCTTTCTCTAGAGGAGGCTCAAGGCTTGCAAATCAAAAAGTTATAAACGGAAGAAGTGTTGGTATGTATGTCGGCCTTGACGGCAGGACTATGGAGGACACTATGCTTGAAACCGACCCCTCCCTTCGCAGAGAAGAGGACGAGGCTGGAAATGTATTTCTCATCAGCGGTGATGGAGGAAGGACTCAAGTTGGGGGTGACGCATTTAGCAACCCCATGGTAGGCAATCAGTCCGTATGGTCTCCTACTGCTCGTGCACTTGGCGATATATCTGTAGATGCCTTTTCTGTAGAGCTTCATAAGAATGCGGTTTCTAATCTCCGAGGCAAGGAGAATATGAATCTTGCTCAAAAAGAAGCGGCGCTTGCTGACGCTCTCAATCAAGCCTTTAATGGAGGCTCAAAAACCGTTGATAAGCGAAGAGTAGAGCAATCTGCGCTAGCTTATTGGGAGCAACAGGCTGGTGGTGAAATCTCTTGGAACGGACAGGTAGTTGGCGGCGTTAACGACGGATTGACTCCTCAGGAGCTTTACGTAAGAGACGCGGTAGCTTTTGCAGACCTAGACGAGAAGAAGCCACAGACGCAGCCTAGAGCGCCGAGAAGCGCCACTAGTTTTGAAAACCTTCAAGCCAACATTAAAAGGGGACCAATGCAGGCCTATGATGCCAGAGATGGTGGTTCCGCTATGGAAAGCGTAAATCCAGATCTGTTTAAGCAATACATTCAAAACGAAGAAGGAGAGACAATTCCAAACCAAGAATATCTTGGACCATCGCAAGTTGTTGCGGCCTCAATACCCCTTGGATCAAAAACGGTTAGGTTTAGTCCAAGTGGCACCGAAGGTCAAGAGCTAAAAATAGACGAGGTACAGGTAATGAAGAATGGAGACGCTGTCATTAAGTTTAAGACGCCAACGGGAATGAACGAGGATGACGTTAGGGCGATCTTTAGAACCTCAGGGGATGAATCAGCCCCTCCAGTTGAGATAGTGGCTCTTGCTAGCGGTGAGTACGCATACAGAATCAGCAATTTCAGTCAAAGCTCAGACTTTGATCGCCTCAGTCAGGCGGTGGACGAAGCATTCCCACCGCTAGTTGTGGATGGGAGGAAGCAACCTGGAGTACTAAGACAAGAGTATAAGAATCTTACTAAATGAACGAAGAACTACAGCAGACCATTGACCGCCTGAGAGAGCGCGGTCTGACGGACATGGAGATCTCAAGCATACTTTCCAACACTGGAGAGTACGGTTCTGACTCTAGCGTAATCAATTACGTAGTAGAGGATTACAATAAAAAAAAAAGACAAACGGCAGGTACGGCCTCTCCTTTGGGCGATGGTTCCTTGGAGTCGAAGTTGTCAGAGATACGTACCCCCGAGGCAGCAAGTCTCGGCTCAATGCTGTCTTCTACAAGACCTGAGCAACCCTCAGAGCCCGAGTTAGAGAGCGCAGAGTCTATTCAGGATAGGCTTATGCGCGAAGCGCGTCAAAAGCCTTTGAGCGACGCAGGCGTTAGTGCTGCTGACGTCAACTACGGCATGCGTAGTGCCGAGCTAATGGACGCCCTCAAGGCCACAAACCTTCAGGACGATGAGCTTGAAGAGTACATTGAGGTTGTATCTAAGGGCAAAGACCCTTATGAGCACTTCAGAAAAACAGCTTCTAGCAAGCAGACTGGACTAAGGCTTCAGTCAAACTCCCAGACGGTAGGAGCCGCGAAGGAGATGTACAAAATCCAGCAAGAGAGGGATAAGGTCAGAAGACAATCTGAGGCCGACAGCCTGAGAGAGTATAAGAATCAGAGAGGCGGCGAAGTCAAGGGAAACTCAGGCATGTTTCAGCCATTGATTGATGCCCTGAGGTTTAAGCCTTCTGGAATGCCTGGGCAGTATGCTCTTAACCTAGGGCTGGCAGACATCTTGGAGGACACATACAGGGCTGCAAGTGACGGCAGGAAAGGTGCTCAGGCTACCGACGAGATTTTTGATATGTTCAACTTCGGCAACGACAATATTTCTGAAGAGCAAATATTGGCAATGATTGAGACTCAAAACGTACAAGGCCCATCTGATGAGCTCCTTGAGTTTCAAGCTAGAGTGTTGGAGGAGGGTGATGACATGTACGCCTACTTTAGGGCTTTAGGAGACTCTCCAAACCCTATAAACTTGGCTACTCAGTTTATAGCCTCCTCTCTTGCAATGAACTTCAATCCAGAGTCTTTAAAGAACGCAGGAATTGTGTTCGGTTCAAGTGTTGCAGCGGGGACTATAACGGGGTCTGCAGCAGGTCCGATTGGAGCCGCTGTGGGCGCTGTTGAGGGGATCGCACAGGGCGCAATGATGGCACTGCCTGTGGCGTCTGCAACGACCGCTACAGGTATGATGTTTATGCAGTTTGTTCAAGAGGAGCTGGAAAAGAGAGGTCAGGAGATGACAAAAGAAAACCTTAGGAATGTTCTTGAGGATGACGCCTTGTTCAGTAAGTTTACAAACGAAGCCCTTACATACGGAGCGTCGCTTGGCGTAATTGACGGTGTTGCTACAGCTATGGGTGTAGGTGTTTTGAGCGGAGGAGCCAGAGTTGCAAAAGGAATGGGTAGGGCTGCACAGAGGGCAACTAAAGCTGGTTCGCGTGTTACCGCCTTGGGCGTGGAGTCTGCGGGTGGTGGTGCTTCAGAGCTCTTTGCTCAAAGGGCTATAGGTAGAGAAGCAACAGCGTTTGAGATCGGAACGGAGATATTTGCGCAGGGTTCGCAGGGTAGCGTAAACATAGCCATCCAGGGACTTACCACCAGAGCAAAAAAGGCACCGCTTGTCGCTGGGTCTTACAAGATAAACGGCGAGGCCGTGTCTAGGGATGCCATACTGAGGCAGGTATCTATGACGCCAGACGGTGATGTGTCTAAAATCAACTTTGAAGTTAAGAATGACGCATCGCTGCAGGATCTTATTGAGGGTAAGAAGAAAAGGCATCAGATAAGAGAAAGCCTTCCCGACAACTTGAGCGACTCTCAACGAGAGGCCTTGGTCGATCTTGAGCTTCAGAAGACTATGATGGGTGCCACAGACACCGAGTCTGCCAAGAGAAAGATGGATGACATCAACTCTAAAATCAAAGAGATTCTAGACGGCAAGCCTGAAGAAAAGGTTCAGGAAGACACCAAGGAAGAGGTAGCGGAGAAGGTAGAGGAGGATGTCCAAGAAGAAGCGCAAGAGGAGGTAAAAGAAGAGGTGGCACCAGACGTTGAGGTACAGGTGAACGGAGAGGCGTACAAGGTTGTTACAGACCCAGAGACAGGAAAGGTTTCTGATGTTGTAAGGGTATCCACAAACAGAAAGGCTAAGGCGGGCAGCAAGAACTACAAGGCAGCAGAAGCAGCAGCTAAGAAGCTGACCAAGAAGAAGAAGGGTAAGCCTGCAAAGTCAAAGAAAGAAGAGGTCGAGATTAGCGAGGAAGAGGCTTTGATGCAGGAGTTTGAAGCTCAGAAAGACAAAAGGAGCTTTGAGGTTGCAGAGCCTGGAGAGGTAAAGCCGTCAATGGGTGTGTCTACAGAAGGCGCTAAACTACTTAACGCCCTTTCAAGGGCCTTTGGTGCCAAGGTGGTCGTTCATGCAAACCTTGAGTCAATAGCCGCTACTTCGTTGCCCGCGTATCAGGTTCAAAAGCAGGGAGGTAGTAAAAAAGCGGTTGGATTCTTTAGGGATAACGAGGGCGCTATTCACATTCATGACGACGGGACGGAGCAGGCTAGAAAGACCATGGTACATGAGTTTCTTCATGCGGAAAATGCCAACAACCCTGAGTTCATGAAGAGCATATTTGATGTCCTTCAGAATAGAGCCAAGTCTGATACTAGGATAGCTGATATTATAGCTAATGTAAGAAAGAACTACGAGGGCGTTAGCGGTTATGACGAGGCATCCCTTATGGACGAGGTTGTTGCTACGTTTGGAGAAGAAGCTCAGGCAAGGGGCTATGACAGCAACATATTTGGCGACATAAGGAGACTGGTCAACTCTTTCGTTGACAAATTGCCCATCCCCGATGACGTAAAAGAAAGGCTTAGAATAAACAGCAACGACGAGGTTGTTCAGTACCTAGAGGGTGTCGCAAGAGCCAAGAGAGGTATCGCTAGACCAGGAAACAAGAAAGCTGTGCCTGGGTCAGAAAGAGCTGCTGATATGATGTCCCTTCAGCCTCATACAAAGTTTGCTAGAGATCGTTCTATCTTCATAAAGAACATGCTCGATCAGGCAAAGAAGGATGGGATTTTGAATGATTTCGTCATCAACAAGTACACCGACAGGATAAAGAAGTTCTTTAACTCATACCAGAAGCACGGCAAGAATAACCACCTTGATGCTTTGGTGGGACTAGATGCACAGCTGTCATCATTCCTCACTAAGCGATACAAGGAAGAAGGCAAGAGGTTTAGCCCACCACCAAGGAACTCTCCCGACAAGCTTAAGATTGCAGACGACATTCAAGCGGTAAGAAAGAAGAGAGAAGAGGGTAAGCTCAATGAGATGAACGTCACTAGAGACGGAAGAGTTAAGTGTGATGTTATAGGGGGGTGCTACAATAGCAAGCAAGCTCAAATACAAAGAGCTATCTCCGAAACAACAAAGCCATACATCTCTCCAGATATGACTCGTGAGCAGAAGGTTCAGGCTTTCGCTACGGCTATAACAAACGATGTTATGTCTGCATTAGAGCACCTTAAAGAGTCCTTTTCTCGCGGCACAAGCCTTTACCCTGACTTTCAGACTGAGTTCCCAAAAGCTCTTGACAAGGTGTCTGATACGGGTGCAGTGCGAAAAACGTCAGAGATTTTAGGCATCCTTACGGCAGTAACATCGAACGGAGTCAACACTACGGACAACGTAACCAGCGTTCAGAAGATAATAAACTCTATTGGAAGGGTTGGAAGAGTAACACAGACCGTTATAGATGGGCTTACTGGCAGGCCAGCAGTTAGGGACGCAGTGAAGTCAATAGACCTTTTGCTTGAGCATCCGTTTTTCCAGGGAGAAACCATTCAGGAGACTGCATACAACATTAAATCCTGGCTAAACGAAGTGAAGACTGTAAACGAGTTTTCAGATGAAAAGAGAGCCAATCCTAACGACCCAAGGTTTTCTTATTCAGACGGGGCTCTTGACACATTCTCTCAAAGCACAGAGGTCCCAAGGTCGGCCATGATGTTTGGGCCAAAGATTGGATTGTTTGCCGCAGCTCTTGATGGAAATGGGGACATCATTATTCATGACTCATGGATCGAGAGGTATAGAAGAAGGATTTTTGGAGAGATGCAGACCCCGCTGTCTGTAGATGAGTTTAATAGCTGGAAGGCTATGAGCGGGTCTAAGTACAGATCCAATGCCAGCGCAGTAGAAGACCTTCAGAGAACTTACTCTAGAGCTTACGGCAAGAAGAAGTATGGTGCGCCTCGCATGCCTAAGGAGGCCCTTGCTCTTAAGCTTGGCCAGAGGGTCTTTGGTAAGATAGATGATGCAGTCAAAAAGTCTGATAGGCAGATGATGATTGACGCCGTAAACATTGCCAGAGAAGCCTTGGCAGAAAAGGGGCAAGATCTTGATGCCGCAACAATCGGCCAGGTACTGTTCTTTTCTGAGCATGCCTTGTATTCTGCGGCTGGGGTAAACAACCCGCATACGTCTCTGTACTCAGAGGCAGCTCAGAAGAAAGCTGACGCTCTCGACAGAGTTAAGGCTCCAGACTTGCTTAAGCTTGAAGAGGAGTCTAAGGCAGATCAAAGACAGAAGAACAATCCTTTCGAAGGCAGAAAGGTTACGGGCATCTGGTACGGTGTTTCTAGAGGCGGCTACCGCAAGGACGTGGTGGTTGACATCGACCCCACCAGCTACTACGAGTACATGAAGTGGCACAACAGGATGACGGGTAACGGAAGCGTACCATTTGATGAGATTCATTCCAGTGACCTGAAGTATCTCGCGGCAATGTTCCAAGAGCTACAGCCTGGAGAGAAGTACGAGCCCAAGGCGGGTGACTTCCAGAGGCCAGAGAAGCCATCAAAGCCTTTCATGGACAAGGATACCATGACGCCAAAGGAGATGAAGGCAGCTGTTCTCAACTTCAGAGGCATCGGTACAGAACGATTCCTTACTCCCAATCAGGACAAGCTCAAGCTAGAGGAGCCAGTGGAGAACATCGGAGATATGCAGCTTCTGTTTGCTTTCGACGACATGCACAACAGTACTGCGTCTATAAACGATGACTCCAAAGAGATGACCATCCAGGACACAATGGAAAGGTCTCGCCTTGACGCAGAGGAGTCTCCTTTGTTTAGGTTTAGAGAGCGCGAAGAGGCGCTGAGGATAAAAGACGGAATGCTTAGCGAGGAGGTGGCTGAAGTTGCTTTAGCAAATGACGCTACATCGGTTCGCATCATGAGCAAGAATGTAAACTTGTCAGAGGGCGAAAAGGTGGGCGTAAGGCTGAACCTCAACGTAAGAAAGAACACAGGTGTTCCTGTGCAGACTATACACAGAAAGTCGGCTACTGGAGAGGCGCTTAGGTATGCACCAGTTGTTGAGGTAAAGAACGCTAAGTTCTATGTAAATCAGTCTGCTAGGGAAAAAATTACCACGTTCCAGGACAACAAGTTCCCTATGGCTAGTGTGGACGGAGACTTCTCCTCGAACACCATGGAGGACATAGACTTTGATGGGATAAGAATTAAGTTCAATCCATTCAAGTCAAACTTGTTTACCGACATGTCTGGGCGTCCAATTAAATCAGCTGAGAAGGCCGTAGTCGTAGGTGACGACGTATTTGTAAGCGGGGAGATTGAGTACTATGATCTTGATGCTGCAGAGGTCCGACGAGGAAGACAGAGGCAGAACGTAATCACAAGGGAAAACAATCCCAAGAAGTACGAGAAGGCTCTTAATAGATTTATTGCGTACAGCGAGTCTCAGGGCGTAGAGTTTGCAAGCATTGAAGATGCAGAGCAGGCATACGCCGAGCTGTCTGTGGAGTCAACTGTGGCCTTGAACAAGTCAGAAGTCGCAGCAAGAGCCGAAGCCGCCAAGGACAAGCTCAAGATAGACGACACCATTAACGGCAAGAGAAGAGGATTTGTTGAAAGAGCAGTGTCTAAGGTTGCTGGGAACCAGAACGTATCTCTTAGAGATCAAATCAGAAAGAACCCAGAGAACTACTATAAGCCTCAGGTCCTCAAGGAGATAAAAAACAACCTCGCTGGTATGTCTAACCCTGGCTTGATCAGCATGATGAAAGAGGATGCTCTTGCTACCATCAGGAGCAGCGACGATGAGTACCTCGGAGTTCTGGCTGGGCTTGAGCTCATCAACAGGGCTATTAAGAACGGAGACACAGCTGCGATACCTGGACTCTACGAGGAGATGGGCAAGATTGGAACGTTCTTTGGCCAAGGCCTCAGACACTTTGCAGAGCTTAAGTCTGCGACACCAGTTACGCTCTATCAGTTTGTAAAGAACCTTGTGGAGAGCAAGGGCAACTCACTCACGGAGAATCAAGAGAAGGAGCTAGCGGGTATATCATCTAGAGTGTTTGATGCACAGAAGAACTACCTCGCCGTAGAAAAAGAAGTGATGAGCAACAAGGCTGACGACTCAGCCCTCGAAGAGGCTGTGACTCGCTTGAAAGAAGCTCAGAGGGAGATGGATTCGTTTACGGTTAGGACCGTAGAGAGAGACCTCGGCGATCTTCTTGTGCCCTTGATGCAGGGTAACCTTATTGTTGCCAAGTCCTTGGCAGTAAACATCTCGTCCAACTACATTCAGATGTTGCTCGGTGCGGGAGTAGATATCACATCGTATCCCATCGAAAAGGTATTGAACCTTTTGGGCATGAAGTCGGAACCAAGAAAGCTCAGCATCCTTTCTTACATGAACGGGACAAAGAGATACGGAAGTGCCACCAAGGAGTCGTTTCAGGATGCTATAAACGGTCAAGACCCTGAAGTTACAGAGTGGAGGCAGTACAGAGGCTTTGCTCCTTTCAGAGCCATGATGGCGGCGATGAGTTCTGATGCCTTGCCTCTTGACTCTAATACTGGAAAGCCATCCGTTAGACAAAGGTTTAAGCTTATCGCAGAGGGCACCCTAGGCATCCCAGCCGAGATCATGTTTAGGATGCTTAGCCTTGGTGACTACAACGTAAGGAAGTACACCGAAGAAGTGTATCTGGACCAACTAGGGAGAGGCATAGGTCTTAAGGGCGAGGCTCTTGCTAAGTTCAGGAAGAACCCAGGTCAGGCCGTAAAAGAGAAGGCTCAGGAGAGAGGTAAGAAGATGACGTTCCAGGACGACAGAGCTCTCTCTGATGCAGCTCAAGGGATGATAAGGGGGATTACAAATTTTGCAGCTAAGTTTATGCCAAGGTCGGCAGCTCAGCTGTTGGTGAGAACAAATGTTCCGTTTGTAAAAACCCCAACAAACATCCTTGACGAGACTCTGCAGTACTTGTCACCAGTGTACGCTGGCATGCACGTACTAAACGCAGTGGCTAAGGGTGATGCTAGATCAGCATCTGAGTCCTCAGCAAAGGCCATCATAGGTGGTTCCGCTACATTTGTTGCTAGTTTGTTGATTGCCAATGGGTTGGCCAGCGGCAACGGCATGGATGACGACGAGAGCAAGATGCGGTCCATCATGTACGAGACCCTGCCCCCTAACTCCATCAATGTATCTGGACTCAAGAGGCTCCTGAAGGGAGAAGATCCAGCTTATCAGGCTGGAGACATCGTAGGAACTTACAGAGCCATGGGTCTGATAGGTCAGATTATTGGAACAACAGCAGCCACTACTACGCCTGAAGACGCACAAAAGATTGTTGAAAACCCATTCTCTACCATGCAATCCCTGAGAAGGATTCTTGGAAACAACCAGTTTGGAGTTGTGGCAAACATTATGGACCAGTCCTTCTTGCAGGGACTGTCAGGCCTTACGTCTGTGTTTACAGAGACCGATCCAAACAGAAGGGACAAGGCTCTTGATCGCTGGATGGAGAGCTCCTGGAGGGCTGTTACAGCTATTGCCCTTCCTAACCAGCTCTCATCGTTCCACAAGGCAACGAGAGAGTACATGCCAGCTTACTCTGACTTTGAAGTAGGAGAGGGTCGGATGGTAAACGTCATCAAGGACCGCCTGTTCTTGCAAACCGACATTCCGCCCAAGGTAGACTGGAAGGGAGATCCTATCAAGCAGACACCAGAGGGTTCTAGTCCTTTCTTCTACAATGTCTTTGACGTAACGAACGCAAGACAGGGCACTTCAGACCCAGTAACTATTGAGATGTACAGGCTTGCTATGGCTAACGAGGGGGTTCCTCCTTCTTTGGTAAGCTACCCCATGTATATCAGAAGAAGAGCTGTGGATGTCAAAAGATTTATTCCATCCTCTAGATCCATCAAAGGATTCTCTAGGGCATACAGCAACCTAGGCAAAGACTACAGCTTTGTAAGGGATGCAAACCAAGGCACCCTCAAGGAAGGATTCGACAAGGTGGAGCTATCGCCTCAGCAAATCAATGAGGTCATGACGCTAGTGGGTAAGGCTAGGTACGCTGATGTATCCAAGATTATTGCACTGCCTAACTACGCAAACGCCACAGCAATCGAAAAGATTGAGGCTATAAACAAATACGTTTCAAACAATTACAACAGCGAGGTTGAGATCATGGACGGAAGATTCAGCTCTCACACTATAGCTATAATGGACATCATTCAAAAGGCATACGATGAGTACGAAGCAGAAGAAAATTAAGGACACCAAACTTGGGTCTTGGCTCAAGTCAAAGGCGCCAAACGTGCTGACGATTATGGGTGACGCTCTGCCAGACAGGGGCGCCTTAGGTGTGGTCAAGAACCTACTTGCAAACGAACCTGATGTAGATCCTGCTGAAGCGAAAGCAATGGTGGAGGCTGAGGTTAGATTTCAGGAGAACGTAACTGAGCGTTGGAAAGCCGACATGGGAAGCGATGTAAAGCTCGCAAAGCTCATCAGACCAGTGACTTTGATCGCTCTTATGACCATGTTTATGATCACCATGGTTGCCGATAGCATGGATAACTGGGCATTTAACGTCAAGGATTCTTATGTATCTTTGTTAGAGATACTTATGCTTACCGCTTTCGGTGCATATTTTGCAGGTAGAACCATTGAAAAGGCAAGGAAATAATGCTTGAAAACTTGAGTCATTTTGAATTTCTTACTGTAGCTGGAGCTCTAGTAATGGGTTGGATAAAATTCCAAAACGATTACGGAAAGCTTAGCGCCAGAGTGCATACCCTCGAAACAGACAACGCGGAATTTAAGGCTGACGTAAAACAGTTGCTCAAGGACATTCAAGAGATCAAGCTGCTTCTCGCCAAGAACAAAGTAGAGTAATTAACGGAAGATCGTTACGTTGCCCGCCATCTCTATAACCTTCTGGCTCTCCCAAGTAGAAGCCTTTATGGTCCAAGTGTAGACTCCGTCGGGGACGAATGCCCCCAGTCTATTTCCTATCCACTTGTCTTCAGGGTCATAGCTGACCCAAACTATCGTTCCCCATCTGTTGTAAATTCTGCACTCCCACCTCCACCAGCACTCACTCCGAGTCACTGGCTTCCAGTAATCGTTAAGAGTGTCCCCGTTGGGACTAAATGTGTTTGGGGTGTAGACACGAGGGTCGCTACAATCCTCACCTCCGTCGGGGAGGTAAAAGCACTCTCCCTCTACGGTACACTCTTCGCAGTAATTAAGGGCCTCAGGATCTAAGCACCCTTGATAAATACATCCTCCATCACTATGAGTCGCAAACTCATTGTAGTTGTATGCAAACATGTCAGTACACCCGTACACGATAGGAGGTGGCGGGGGGTCACATGCTCCGTTAAGTGACCACATTATCCAGCTATTGAAGATATCGGTATCTGGGTATGCGAACCCTCCAAGTCCTGGATCTCCAGTTATGTCGTCGCTGTCGTTGATTTGAAAAACATTCATGACCAAGCATTCCTCGTAGTAAGAACCGCTCTGAAAGATGTCAATCCAACACGGAGCTGAGCCGCTGCCAGCCCACGGGGTTTCCAGCATATTAAAAGTAATGGTGTCGCCTGCTTGAAGTATGTTGTCTGGCCCCTGCCCTATCTCAAATCCAGGAAAGTCTAGCGGGAAGATAAGAGTAGCCCACCCGTTGTCGTAGAAGCACGGGTAAGGATTATCCTCTAGCGGAGGGTTGAATGTTAGAGCAAGAAGGAACTCTCCAATGCTGTCGGCCTCTGTGCCACATTGAGCTCCGTTCACGGCTATGGTCAGGTCCGTAGATATGGGGTTGAACCCAATGATTTCCATGTCGCACTGCCCCCAAGAAAGCAGCGGTATGAGAAAGGGAATTAGTCTCTTCATTGGACAAATACTTTTTTGGTTTTGTTCTTCCACTTCAGGATGTAAACACCTGATGCCAGCTGATCAAAAGGTTTATCAACTTCCCTGCCAAGAATATCAAAGATGCGTGGCGTCCCTCCTCCAAGGCTAATGCCTTCG
>Ga0208434_1000379_pt1 | contig 22092 bp, 10 predicted proteins | sample 13_taG_FD_184086 | JGI IMG/M metagenome (GOLD analysis project Ga0208434, IMG submission 184086) | Marine viral communities from the Subarctic Pacific Ocean - 13_ETSP_OMZ_AT15268 metaG (SPAdes) (version 2) | ecosystem: Environmental > Aquatic > Marine > Oceanic | place: Pacific Ocean | collected... | reverse complement strand
TAGGAGTTTTAAAAATGGCTGAGACACTATCAGTAACGGAGATGATACCTAATAAGTTTGAACCAAAGAGAAAAAATCGTTGGGTCTTTGCTATTGAGGGTATCGATGCTTTTCTTATGAAGACCGCGAGTCGACCTTCATATTCTACAAACGAGACACAAATCCCATTTATTAACAGTACACGTTATCTTGCTGGTAAGACAACTTTTGAGACTATGTCTGTAACATTACATGATCCAATTGCACCTTCAGGAGCGCAACAAGTTATGGAATGGGTACGGACTCATTTTGAATCAGTAAGTGGGCGTGCTGGATATGCTGACTTTTATAAAAGAGACTGTCAGCTTAAATTATTAGATCCTGTTGGAACTGTTGTTGAACTATGGGATATTAAAGGAGCTTTTTTAACAAATGCAAACTTTGGTGACCTAGGTTACGACGGCGATGACATGACTGAGATTTCTTTGACACTTAGATTTGACAATTGCGTGTTACAATACTAATCGCTTTTTTTAATTAAAAAATATTGATTTCATTAAAGAGTATTTTGTTTCGACAGAGTACTCTTTTTTACTGTCTGTAAAAAGTTTTTAACTTACATGTATATTTTATCAATAATTAATAGTTAACAAAAACAGTAAAAACCTCGTTGTTAATAATTAAATACATTAGATAAAATATTAGGATTAAAATGTCAGTACATAGTTTTATAAGAAATATTCAAATTGGCGACACAGAGCAAGATCCTACTATAAACGTAGGTCAAAGTCTCATAACAGCAGCAGCAAACATTATAGGTACCTCTTATAAAGGTAAAGCTTTTGTACCTGAAAAGATTTTCTCTAGTAATACTGTTGCTAACAGCATTGTTTATAATACAAAAGAAAATATTCTAGGCACTCATAGACAAAATCAACATGCACATTTATATGATGATTATGTATGTTATGCAGATAGTATGGCTTACGATGCATTGTCTATGTGGCAAGACAACGGAGGTGTTTACTCTTCTTTTACTAGAGTATTAGGTATTGGAACAGGCACTAGAGGTAGTAACGGTAAAATGCTACATAGCGGGTTTAATGCTGCGGAAGATATTTCTAGTGGATCGTTAACTCAAACTAAAAGTGGTAACATACACTCTGTTACTGATGCAGATAGTAAGCCCGGTAACGTTACTTTTGTTTTAAAAAAAATGCTTGAATCAAGCACGCGAGCAGCAAGTGTTGATGCTGCTAATGCTGATCCAGACACAGTTGACTATTTAAATGAACTAGGCAATGATAATGACTTAACTTTAAATTCGCATTATTTGTCTGATGTTTTAATTTTTGCAAGTGGTAATTTACCTAATTTAATATCTAATCCAGGATCTGATTTATTTGCTGATCATTCTAGCACAGCAGCTTCTAGTTATACAGATCAAGATTCAAAACAAATTTTAAATATCCAGCCATATATTAAGATACTAGGTTTTAAACCAAAATACGATGAAAAAGAAAACAATGTTTTTTCTTTAGGCACAAGACCTTCTGCTAATGTTATACAAAAGCCTATAGGTTATTATAATGTATCTAAAAATTACATTTCAGACAAGTTCTTAGAAAAAGGACACTTGACTTACACATCTTATTCCTTGAATGGAATAGAAAAACCATATCCTGCTAAACTTTACCAGACTGATATTTTAACTGTAAAACCTTATTCTACTCTTGGCGCTAATCCAACGTTTCCTGATTATAATTCTTTTGAAAGTGAATTTACAACAGCAAAAACGCCATGGATTACGTCTCAACCTTTTAATAGACATGGTTTATCTAATAATAGAAAAAACATTCACGAGTACGTACATAAGCTTTTTAGGTTTCATGCATTATCAGATGGTGAGTCAGGAAACAAGTATAGAATTAAAATCAACCCTACATTCAGAGGAAAATTAGATTTACATAGAGAACCAACTGAAAACGAATATTCAACATTTGATATTTACTTTTTTGAATATGAGCCTCGAAACAATACATTTATACAACTAGAATACTATAAAAATATAAACTTGAGTCCAAAAAGTGATAACTATATCGGCTTTAAGATAGGCACTATACATAAATACTATGACTTTAAATCAAACAAAGTTGTTGAAAAAGGACTCTATGAAAATATTAGTAAGTACTTGAGAGTTGAAATTGCTGATGATATTGAGTATATGTCTTTAAGTAATCAAAATGCTTTATTACCATCAGGATTTGAGTCATATCCACACATTAAATTACAAAAGTCAGCTTTTACAAGCTGGTACAGTAATAATAATGTAATAGAAACTATATTTGATACAAATAAAGTTTATCATCTCCCGCCAATGCATGCATTAAATTACTACCCAGACTTTGTAACAGATACAGATGATATTGAAAATAACTGGGGGATTGTGTTTACTCAAGCAGCTGTAAAAAAACATTTAGTAGATAGTATTCTTAAATCGTCATTTTTACCAAAATTTACACAAAGTCAAATACGAGACAATAGAGCACTTGTTAATAGAAGACAGATTTCTCCTCATTATTACTATACAAAATATTTTTTAAGCGAAATTACTGATAGCAATCATACACATTTGAACGTTCTTAATAATGAAAACAATTATTTAAACTCATTTTTTCATTTAGAAAAAATTGCTTATAAAAACACAAAAACTGACGGTGAACTAGATAGTCCATTTAATTCTTTAGATGATGGCAAAAATGCAAGAAATATGATTTATAAGCATTCTGGTCGTCCTTTTGCTAATGGTGTTACATATAACTATATAGACATAAACAATGACGTAGGAGGAATATGGGATGAAGAAGGAAATCTGATACAACAATTTAGAAATAAATTATCTTTTGACTTTTTTACATACGGTGGCTTTGATGGCGTTGATATTAGAGATAGTGATAAAAAGTTTTTAAGAAACGATGCAATTGCAAGAGAGTTATACACTGCAAATATAGGTGAGCAAAAAACTACATACTCTGCTTATGATAAAGCAATTGATATTGCAATGGATGAATCAAACTGTGCAAGTGATATAGTAATATTACCTGGAATAAAAGAAATACCTTTAATTGAAAAAGTAGTAAAAAAGTGTGAAGAAGACAGAAATCATTTTTTTATAGCAGATACTGGAGGCGCAGCGTCTAACAATCTAATTCAGTTTCACAAGCTTGTTAAAAACAATGATCTAAACACAATTTCAGATTCTGGAGACTTAGTTAAAACATCATTAGGGATATCTGGCAAAAATACTTTTGTTTTAAATGAATTTGAATCAGCTGATAATAATAATGATTATACTGTAGATAGTGTAAGAATAGCAACTAATGATGAAAGATTTAGTTTAGGACAAGACTTTAATGATAGCCCAGTTTACTATTCTTATAAGAAAGTTTTAGATAAACAGTATACTAGAGTTTTAAGTAACTGGAATAGTCTAAACATTACAAGTAGATACTTATTTCCAGTTTTTGGAGATCTAAATGCAAATATTTCTATAGGTGCATTTAGATATCAGAAACAAATACCTGCTGAAGCTTTTGTTTTAGGAAAAATTGCACAAACAATTACACCTAGAAGCAGCTTGACACAAACAGATTTACCTTTATTTTATGCAGGTGCTAGTTTTAGTTTGATAGATTCAATAAATTTAAAAGAATCTTCTTTAGAATTTGAAAATAATGCAAAGTTATACTTAAGAAAATCTTCTATAAACTTGTTATATAAACCTTTAAATAAAGACGCAATAAACTTATTAAGTGAAAAAACAGCGCATGGCGAAAGAAAATCAGTCTTTCAAGTGCAAAGTATTGTTCGAACAATTCAAGAAATAAAAAAGAGAATTAAATTTGATATTTTTATTAATGAGAGCTTTGTCAAAGGTGGCTTTTTATTTACACAAAATTCTAATTTTCAAAATCTGTATCAAAGATTAGAAATACAGTTAGAATTTATAATGACGAGTTTTCTTAAAGCAGGATATATAACAAATTATATAATAAATATTCCTAATAGTAAGGATGACAAAACGATATTAGATATGCAAAACTACATTATAAGAGGTTCAATTATTTTACAATTTGATCAATCTGATACAATAGAATTGACACTAGATAGTGTATTGAGTGATTTAAGCTTGATGACAAATAGCGGACAAGATGAAGTACTATTACCTAAAATTTAAGGAGATAATTAATGAGTAATTCTTTAGATAAGCCTATCAACCCTACACAAATTAGCAGGGAAGGGCCTATTCAAGTTTCAAATGTAATGAGAGACGACTTTGGATTTGAAATTCCACAAGAAAGTGTACCTCTTCCATCAAGAGGAGTGATTTATCCACAAGATGGTTCGTTACACGGGCAAGAAACAATTGATATTAGACCTATGACTGCAAGAGAAGAAGATATTTTAACATCTCGTGCTTATATTAAAAGCGGGACAGTTTTAACAAAACTATTACAATCTTGTATTGTTAATAAGTCAATTAAACCTGACGATCTTATTTCTGGCGACAGAAACGCTTTGCTTGTTTCTCTTCGAATTACAGGATATGGCGCAGATTATGATGTTGAAGTTGATTGTCCTGAGTGTGGAACAAAAAGCAAACAAACTTTTGATTTATCAGACTTATCAATTAAGCGATTAGAAGTCGATCCTGTTGTTATGGGTGATAATTTATTTGAAGTTCAGTTGCCTGTTACTAAGAAAAACGTAAGAGTTAAGTTTTTAACAGGTCATGATGAAAGAGAAATGATGATAACAAATGAAAGAAAGAAAAAGAGCGGAATGAAAGTTGAGTCTGCAATTACAGACAGACTTTCTCGATCTATTGTTTCTGTAGGTGGTATAACCGATCGCAATAAACTTTCATTTTTTGTCAAAAATTTACCTGCTAGAGACTCTCTAGCGCTTCGACGATTTCTAGATAGACATGAACCAGGAATTGACATGAAATCTTGGATGAATTGTCCACATTGTCACGAACAAAGTGAGGTAGGTCTTCCAATGGGAGCCTCGTTTTTTTGGCCTGACACCGAATAATAAAGATTTATATCTTGAACAAATATATATTTTAATGTATCACTTAGGGTTTACATATCGAGATGCTTATAGCTGTCCTGTTTGGCAAAGATTTTGGTTTATAGGTAGATTTAAAAAAGATTTAGAAGAATCAAAACAACAAAATCAGGCACACCAGCAATCAAAAAGGCAAACAAATGGTAGTAAAGTATTTCGTAAATCATTTTAAATCATAGTTACATATACTATAATCGTATTTAAAAGGAATTTAAAATGATAACACAAAAAGAGAAGTTATTACATCACATTGCTGCAAAGTACATAGTAAGTGAAGATGTAGACATAGAGCTTTCAGGAAGACCTGCAGAAATGGATTGTTTAATAGAACTATTAGAAGTCTCAAAAAGACTTAAGATTCAGTTAGACGAAAATGCTAGTTTAGATGTAATCAATAAGTCTATTATACAAAAAAAAGAAATAACAAGAAAGTTTGAAAATTTGTCTGGAATTACTTGGAGGCTCTAAGTAAATGGAAAGTACAATTCAGCAACAACTAGATATATCACGAAGTTTATTAGAAGCTTTAGACAGAATGACTAATTCTTTTGAAAGTATGCTAGGCAATACAAATGGCCAAAACAGCTTCATGCAAAAAATGATGCAAGAAATGAAAAGCTCAGATACTAGATTGAGTAATACAGCTTCAAATGCTCAAGCAATATCTAATGAAATGTCAAACTCTGTTGCTGATGGTTTTGTGCAAAACATAGAAAATCAAACTAAAGACAGCACTAATGCAATTAATTCTAGCATGAAAAATTCTTCAACAAAATCTAGTAAAACGTTAAGAAATGCTTTAAAAAATAATAAGTTATTTAAAAAAATAAAAGATAAAACAAACGCGATCAATGTATCACTAAAAAATTCGACAGATGTAATAAGCAGAGAATTAACAAGTGCAGTAAGCAAAATGGAAAAATATCCAAGAATTTTAAAAATTGCATCTATAGGTGTCTATATTCTTGGTAAAGCAATTGATCTAATGATGAAAATTAAAGATGCATTTTCTTCTTTTGGTAGGTCTTTAATACGCGACTTTTTTGGATTTTTATTCAGCTTTTTAAAAGGGTTGTTAAAAGCTGCTGTATCTTTAATCGGTGCAGCAACTAAATTTTTTATGTTTTCATTATCTTTGCCTTTTACAATAGGAAAGTTTGCTTCACAAATAGGAAACACAATAAGACGGGATATAGTTGAGGTTATACAATCTGCTGGCGAAGAAGCAAAGGAGGCATTTGACTTAACTTCGCATATAGGAAAAAGTGCTGATAAGATGACAGGAATGGCTAAAGGTTTATTAAAAACATTTCAGTCTCCTAGGTCAAGACTATCAAGGCTCTTTGGGACAGGTGCAGCTGGTGCTGCTTCTTTTTTAAAAGAAACATTTAAAGCAGTTGCAGACATGGGACATTATTCAGAAGTCTTTGGTCAATCTATTATGGGTAATCTTTCAAGCGCGCAATATTTAATAGAAATGCAAAGAGCAATGGGTCTAAGTGCTAAAGAATTTGCTTATTATGCAATGGAATCATATATTAGTGGAAAAAGCCCAATTGACACTTTGCACGAAACGTCAGAAACAATAAAAAATGCAGCTGATCGTAATGGTCTAGACTTTAAAGCATTAACAAAAGAGTTCCACACATTAAGGACAAACATTGTTGACTTTGGAAATTTAACTTCTAACGAAGTTGCAAACTTAACTGTTAAACTTAGAAAAATGGGTATTCAAACAGACGATGCAGTTAATGTATTTAAAAAGTTTACTTCTCTAGAAGAAGCTTCTAAAACTTCAGCAATGTTATTTCAGTCATTTGAAATGAACATAGACGCTTTTGATTTATTGACTGCAAGAGACCCTGGAGAAATGTTGCAACAGTTTAGAGATTCAATGTTTCAGACAGGCCGCGCATTTAAAGACCTAGATAGACACGAAAAAGCTTTAATGTCTAACATTACAGGCGTTAGCGAAAAAGGTTTGCAAAGCCTAATGAATTATATGTCTCAAGGCTTAGAATATGAAGAAGCTAGAAAAAGAATGGAAGAACAAGATCCAACTGAACAACAAACTAAAATGGTTAAAGGCTTAACTTCTACTATAAAGCTACTTCAAAAGACAATGATGTTTGAGAGCCCATTTCAAGCATTTTTTAGAGGTTTAACGAGTAATGCATCAAACCAAAAAGAATTAAGAAATATGGTTGTTGGTCTTAGCTCTTTATATGAAGACATATATCACTTAGGCTTTAGTCTAGATATTAATCAAATAAAATCTTTACTAGTACCAGTCACAACAATTCTTAATAAAATCAGTGGAACTTTGACAGGTAATACATTTAAAAAAGTTTTAAAGCATGCAACAAAAACTGCAGGAGACTTTTTAGGTGACATTGGTAATGATTTACAAAACTCTACTGCGCAACAATATTACAAACTTGAAAAACAAGTATCATCTGTTATTTTTAAATTAAATAAAGATCAGATAAAAGCTGTAAGAGAAAAAGAAAAAGTAATTTTTGAAGCTATATCAAGCACTTTAGATTTAACAAATCCAAAAAGAAATGCTAATGCTCAGCTTTTAGGTAAAATGAAAGGGCAGGGTATATTAGAGGAATACAAGAAAGGTGTGTTTAGAGTTGCCAAAGATGTCACAACTGAAGAAATTTTAAGAAAAATGCAATATATAAGTGGGCAATATGATGACAATAGTCCAGTTCAAAAAGAAATATTAGGAATATTAAATGTAGTAGATACTAAATTCGAAGAACAAATAAGTCAATTAGATGTATTTACGCAAAAAGTCTTAAAAGATTCTATTAAAAAGTCTCAAAATAGACATAGCATTGAAGGAAGAATTAACAACTTATATGAAAACATAATGGATCTTCTTACAGAAGGAACACCTACTTTTAACAGTATTAAAGATATTGGCGGGAGAATTATGGGGTCTGTCGTGAGAGGAATAGGATATGGAATTGCTGCATCATTTCAGATTTTCTCTGGGAGCTTAGACGCTGGCGTTGATATGCTAGGCTTAGAAACATCAAAGACTCTTAGAAAAGAGTTTGGTATTAAGCCTGGTAAAAAACTAAGAGCAATAGATTTGTTAGGGATATCAACTAAAGAGACTGGAGAACTGTCTGACAATTTCGGTAAAGAAAGTGCAAAGTTTGTATTAAATCTTCCTACATTTATGTCATTCGCAGGAAGCTTTTTACTTGATTTTAAAGATGTAATAGGCGATTTTGCGGGAGGATTACTTGGATTTTTTGGTGAAATGTCATCATCAATATACGATAATACAGATAATAAATTATTAAAAGCATATATGGCTGCAAATCTAGATTTTGTAAAAGCAGAAAAATATTCACATGCTTCAAAAGGACTTGATCTCCTAAAAGGGAAAACAAGCATCGACGCAATTACAGGAAGTTTCATAACAGATGAATCTAAAGATAATAAATATGCAGACTATGATTATAAGATGGGTGCTTTACCGAAAATATTCGGTACAATCCAAGGCTTTAAAGACAACTTGCATAAAGATTCATATGCATATAAATACTTGAGTGATTCAAAAGTCATTAGTCAAATAAAATATTTAGAAAAAAATGCTGAACATATTGGACACGGTAACTTAAAAGTAGGTGATTTCTTATTAGGTTTTGAAGACCTAGAAATTGAAGAAAGAATTACTGCTGGCTTACATATATTAAGTAACGCAACAGAATTAAATGCAAATCAGCCTTCAGCAATTCATAGACTTTTAGACAATAAAAAAACAGAAGCAAAAACTTTAAATTTAATTAATAGCAGTTATATTAACAATAAAAGACAAGAAAATGCAATGAAGAAAAAGCTTTCTGATTTAATATCTGAAACTCCTATGAATTCTGTAAGTAGCTATACCGGAGGCTTTAATTTGTTTGGTGATGATCCTATTGATGAAATGAATAAATATAGAGATAAAATAAACAAAAATATATCTTTAGAAAAAAATCATATGTCTCGCTTTAAGACTAAAGATTATCATTTAAAAGGGAAAGGTGCTGTTATTACAATAGGAAATTCAGAATATCACCTTGATGATCATGATGCAATTTATGCATCAAAAAAAGGAGGATTTTTAAACAAGTTGTATATTGAAATTTTTGACACACATAATCAGTTTACTGAAGAGCTTTTTTGTATTGTAAAAGAAAACAATAACAAGAAAATCTTGGAAGTTGAAAATTATTATAAAGGTTTAATTGCTAATAAATCATTAAAAGATTCTTTAATTGATAATAATCAAATTACAAAAGAAGTTTCTGATGAAGAAGTTTTAAATTTAGTAAATTTATGTATTGAAATAGTGCAACTAAATTCTTCTAGGAAAATAGTTACAAATAACGTAAAAGTAAATGTTGCTACTTAAAGGTAAAAAATGTCTAATTCTAACACGCCAACAAATAGCCCAGAACAAGAACAACAAAGTACAGATCAACTTAGCATTGCTAGAGAGCTCAATGGAGTTTTAGAACAAGTTTCAAATAGACTTGAGAAGATAAAACAACTTACAAAAACACAATCAGACTTTGTTAACTCAATGACTGAAAGCTTTTCTCAAATGCAAAACTTCATGTCAGGAATGTCAGAAAGTTCAACTCAAATGGAGGAAGCTTTAAATGAAGCTTCAGAATCAGCACTTGAAAAATTTAGCGAAAAAAACATAGAAAAAGTAAGCAAAGGTTTAGAAAAAGTTGCAAATTCATACGAAGAAGCTTCAAATAGACAACAAAAGTCTTTAGAAAAAATAAGCGAAACAGTATCTTCAATGAGCAATGCAACGTCAGCTATTAATAATAATATGAAAAACAGTACAACTGCAATTAATAAACATCTTTCTAAAGGCAAGAAAGTTTTTAATTCATTTCATGAAAATTCTGTTAATATCAATAAAGAACTAACTGTGCTTACTGAAAATGTAAAAGAGATTGCCAGTAAAATATCCAAATTACTTTCAGGATTTGGGAAGGCAATTTCATCTACACTTGCTGTGGGTTCTGCTTTAGTAAAAGGTATAGGTGGCTTTGTTTTTTCTTTGGTCGGCGCAGCTGCAAAGTTTGTTAAGTTTGCTGCAACTGTTCCTTTTACTATAATGAAGCATGCAGTTAACATAGGAAATACAATAAGACGTGATTTAGTTGAAGTTATTCAAAGTGCTGCTGAAGGTTTAAAAGAAAAATTTGACATGAATTCAAATATAGGTAAAGGAATTCAAGCAATGACTTCAAGAGGTAAGGGTATGCTTTTATCATTTCAAAACCCTTCAGCAGAACTAGTTAAACTATTTGGATTTGGAGCAAGCGGGATTGCTAACATGATAGGCTTTATGGGTGAAAACATTGATGCTATGGGACATTTTTCTGAAATTTTTGGTAAAAGCCTCATGAAAGATCCAGACAGACTTAAAAACTTTGCTAAAATGGTAAAAGGTTTTGGTTTTTCATCGGAAGATGTTTCATATATGGCACTAGATGCTGCTACAAACATGAAGCATATTAATGTAAGAATGGCAGAGTTAGGTGTAACATTAGAAAGCACAGCAAAAGAATTTGGTGTTGATAGGAAAAGGCTCTCTAAGAACTTTATGATTCTTAGAAAAGACATAACGCAGTTTGGTCACTTATCAGACGAAGAAATATCAAGAACAACAGCAAGACTTACTCAAATGAAAGTAAAACTTGAAGATGCATCTGCAGTGTTTAAAAAGTTTAGTACTTTTCAAGACGCAGCAAATTCTGTTGCAATGTTATCTCAAACTTTTGGCATGAATTTAGATGCTATGGATATGATTCAAGCAAAAAACCCTGAAGAAATAATCAATATGTTTAGAACTTCTATGCTAGAAACAGGGCAATCCTTTCAAGATCTTAATCGATTTGAAAAAGACTTGATGTCACAGCATACCGGAATGTCTTCAGAAAGTTTAAGTGCTTTAATGAACTATAGAGACTTAGGCCTAACACATGAAGAAGCTGTTAAGAGAATGGAATCAGAAAAGCCTACTTCAAAGCAGATGAAATCAATAAAGAAACTAAACTCTGCTATAAAAGAAGTTCAAAAAATAATGACTTTTGATTCACCATTTCAGGCTTTCTTTAAAGGTCTTTCAAGTAATGTAGCTCTTTCGAAAGATCTTAGAGGCACATTAACTTCTTTGAGTAGCGGTTATCAAGGAATATACGAGTATGCACTTAATCTTGATCCTAATACATGGATAGGATTAATCAAACCTATAAAACTTGTTATTGAAATAATGAGTAGTATTTTAAAGAGTGATGCTTTTAAAGGAGGCTTGATTAACACTGTAAAGTCAATTGCAGATTTTACAGCACAAATGTTTGGTGCAACAAGGAGTGATGTTATTCTTTCAAATCTTGAAGTAAACATTGGAATGGCTATGAAAAAAGGAGGAGAGTTAGGAACAAAAAAACAAAAAGCAGACTTTAATAAAATGATAGTAGATAGCGTCAAAAGCTATGAGACACATCTAGCAGGTATCGTTGACTTAGAAGAAATGAAAAAAATTAAAAATCCCTTAGACTTAATAAGGAAGCTCAATCAATATAAACAAAGTTTAGGTCCAAAACAAACATCATTAATTAAAATGTATGATAAAATGATGGTTACAATTGGTGAAAAAATAAATGTTAAATACAAGACTAATCAAAAAATAAAAACTCAAAAAACAAACCAGATTCAAAAAGTTAAAACTGCTAAAAGTGATATAGTACTAGCTAATGGCTTAACTGAAACTGTTGATAAAAACACTGGTAATCTTGCTAAATTAATCAAGTTAAGCGGTAGAATTGCAGGTGCTGTAATTAGAGGTGCTGCTATAGGTTTTACTGCACTTTTAAAAGTAATTAATACACAGACTTCTAAGTTTGATGCTGATCAGGCAAAAAATAGTGGCAAGAAAAAGAAAAATATGATTGAAGACTTTTTGCACTTTGAACCAGGAGAATTTGGTAAAATAGCTGATTCAATCCGAAAGGCTTTTCTTGGTTTTTTTGAAAACATGAAGAAAACAAATAAAGGCGTCACTATTTTTAGCTGGTTTCTGACAGGTATTACAGACGCAATTAGTTTAGTATTTAACTTTTTTGTTGATACATTAAAAACAGGTGTTAATGAAATACTAGGCAAAAAAGTATTTGAACAATCTACATCGTCTATGATAAGCCAAGCTCAAATTAACGCGATAAAAAGTCCGCAAGGTTCTAAAGGATTAGGCGCTAGCGCAGCTACAGACGTGGTAAGACAGGTGTCTAGAGGAAAGGATATATCAACGCAAAGTATAGCAGACTTAGTTGTATCTTTAGAAAGCAAAATTTCAGATGTCAAAGATCCTACAAAAAAGAAATCTTTACAAAGTCAAGTATCAGCATTAAGAGAAAAGTTTGAAGAAGAAGGTAAAACAGACAAAGGAAAAAAAGAAATACTTTCAGGAGCAGCTAATGTTTTAAAATCAACAGGATCCAAACAAGATCTCGTTGAAGGAAAATTAATTGAATCTTCACAAAGCATGGAAGAAAACATTAAAATATTTTCTAAAGTTTTTGCAATGATTGCAAAAAAACAAGAAGATGCTGGAGTAAAAAAACACTGGAATTTTGGATCTAGTTCTACAATGAGTAGACTAATAAACAATTATTCAGGCAATAAAGTCATAGCTTCTTACCTTGGTAGTTTAGACGAGTTTAAAGAAGCTTATAAAACAGAAAACTTAAACTCAATAAAAACAGACAAATCATATGACTTTAAAGATTTTCACGGATATAAAGGAAAGAAATCAAAGACTTCTCCGTGGATACCTAATTGGAGTATTAATTCTATTATAGGTTTAGGTGATAGTCAAAAATACGGAAAAGGATTTGGTCAAGCAGGCACAAAATTTATAAAGCATTTTAGATATGTATCCCCACTTGATGCACCAGCTGTTTCTTTTAACAAAGAAACAAAAACATCAGTTCCCCAAGAGATTACACAAGTAGATGCAACAAATCCAGGAAAAAATGTAATTAAAACAAACGACTTTGTTACAGACATGTTTAATAGAATTATGAGTAATATGCCTATTATGAATTCTAACTTTGACATTGTAAAAAATATGATTTATGGTATAAGCTCTCCTTCTATATCTGACGAAGATTTAAATCTAGGCGTCACACAAAATACAAGCACAGCAAAAGCTGACATTACTGAGATGATTATGAATAGATCGTCAATTCCTAAAACAAATACAAAGAGAATGACAAAAGACGACTTTACGAAGATATCAAGCAAATTAAAAGAAGAGATGCAAAAAACAAAAGATACACCAATAGAAGTAGAAGGATTTATGAACATTAGTGAAGAAATTACTGATTTAATTGCTAAAGTCATGATTCAAAGAAATCTTGCAGGAAAAATGACAAGAGCAGACTGGACGATGTTAGGCAAATCATTATCAGGCAGCGCAACTAAGTCTGCTGGCGGTGACGACGGTGCATTTAACAATGGACAAACACAAAGCTACAGTAGCCCATAAAGAAAGAGGTTAACATGAAATCCATAGATATAAAAGAATTTATTGAAGCATTAGGAATAAAGCAAGCTTTATGCGAAAGCCTTGCACAAAAAACTAATAAGAGTAAAGAAGATCTTGAAAAAAGTTTTAATGATATTATAGAAAAAGAAATAAATAGAATTGGCGAATCTATGCAAAGTGCACAATCTAATCCTCAAGATACTTCACGTTTACGAGATTTATCACTGGATGACTTTATGAAAGACAATGATAAAATTATCAAGGATAAATAAAAATGTCAACGAAATACATTCTGGACCCTTCTGGAAATATAATAAAAATTGAAAACGGTAGTATTGAAAGAAAAAATTTAAACAACAAAGATAAACCAGAAAACGATTATTTAATTGAAGTAAACAAAAGTCAGAACGTAGTAGGTAATAGTGATAATATAAATCAAACTAGTCTCAGAAGAAATCGAACTGGTTTTGGTTTAGAGCCTAATAGTCCACTTGCTCGAGAAGATGAAATTTACATTTTAGGCAAGAGCAACAATGACCCTTCTTTTGGCTTTACAGATCCTACACTTGACAATACACAGAAATCTTTCAAGCCTTTTAATTCTATAACTGAAAAAGAAGATAGAATGCCTAAAGTTTTTGCTGATGAGTTTGAAATGCTCACAGGAATGAGACTTAGAGGCGATGAGTTTACAGATGATGCTGGCGAAGTAATAGGTCTTTTGTTTACTTATATCGCAGAATCTGTTGTAAGAATTGCAACATTAGAAGCTATTGTAGCATTAAATCAACTGACTTCGTCGGATAGAAACGAAACTTATGAAAAATACAATCTTAGACTAGGCAAATATGACTTTGACGATTTTGATATTTTTACAAAGTATGTTTTTAATGTTTTAAATTATCCACATGAAAACTCAACAATAGATGAAAGACTTGCTGCTTACTTTTTTGGATTTGCCTCTTGGCTCTCACCTGACATGGTTTTTGATATTAATAAATTTATAGATTTAAAAACTGATAGTAAAAATTCTATAGACTTTTTTAAGGTAATACCTGACATGATTAATCCGGGTTTTGATTTTTCTGTTATTAGTATACCAAGAGAAGCACACTTACTGATCGACTCAGCACTTTCTGCTACGATAGAAGCAACAGCATCTGCTTTTACTAACACAACAGTTATTAATAGAGTCAAGCTACTCTTAAGAAAGTTTTATCAAGAAAAACACTGGAACTCAAATCTTTATAATGCTAAAGATAAAAACTTAGTTTTAGATTGGTTTACAGACTTAAACTACTATTATTTTAGATTTTATATTGAAAGAGTTCAAGTAGGTTTAAAACTTTTAGATTACTATTACGATAGACTGACTTATATGGACACAAATAGTCCAGAAACACCTTTAACAAGAGTCAGTGGAAATAGATCTCATGCAGATGATAGTGTATACAATACAATTGTTAGTGGTAAAGAATATCTATGGAAAGCAAGTGACTCTGGAAGTAACAAGTCATTAGGGCAGAAGCCAAGTTTACCTACTAGAATAAGAGCTCTTCCACAAGGATTAAACTTAAATCACACTTTTTACAAATCATTAGCATTAAACAATAAAAATTCAATTAGTCTAGATAATAGTTTATTTCAAAATTTTTACACAAGTGAAGAAAGAAGATTACCTTCTTCTCTAGTAAGAGAAATAGAGCATCAACTAGAGTCTGAATATATGCCTTTTTACTTTCATGATCTACGAACAAACGAGATAATATCGTTTCATGCTTTTATAGAGAATATAAGTGACTCTTTTACACCAGACTATAATTCTGCTTCTGGATTTGGTAGAATTGATGAAGTAAGATCTTATGTTAAAACAACTAGAAATATAAATTTATCATTTATTTTAGCAGCTACATCAGAAACAGATCACGACTTAATGTGGTATCAAATAAATAAAGTCGTAGCAATGTGTTACCCACAATGGTCTGATGCATTTTCAGTTCAAACAAAAGATAAAGAAGGCAATATACTTCCCGGCCAGTTTAAATATCCTTTTACACAAGTTCCAACAGCTTCACCTTTAATTAGACTTAGAGTAGGAGACTTAATTAAAAGTAACTATAGTAGAGTTAATCTATCGAGATTACATGGTTTAGGTGATCGTGAAGGGTTAGATAAAGAATTCCACCTTTCAGACAACTTAGAAAGTTTTAATAAAGCGCATAGTGCATCAAGGGATCAAGAAGCCGATACTTCTGTGCGTCAAACAGAAGCTGCTTCTGATCTTCATAATTTAATGCAAGATCAAGTTGCAATCAAAAAAGAGATGAGAAAGATTGATGAAAATTTAAAAATTTACGAAAAAGCCGAGGTTGAGCTTGATGAAATATTAAGTGAAATTAATGCAAAAGTGAATAAGTTAATAGGATTAGGTGTAAATGTTACTAACCCAGTAGCTGCGATAAATGTTTCTAAAGATGGTAATAAAGCAACTTTTTCAAATGGATCTGATAATTTTGTGACTTTTTATGCAAATAAGTTAATTGCAGAAAAGAAAGCAGTACTTGATAAATTAGATAAGCAACTAAACAAGAAAAATACCGAGTCATATAATAAAGGTGTATCTGCTTTAGAAAAGAAAGGAAAAAATAAAGAAAAAAATACAAAATTATTAGAAAAAAAGAAAGAGGAAGTAACTAAACTTACTAATGATTTGGTAAGCTTAACTAAAAAAAATGCTGCAATAAGAGCAAAAATTAAAAAAATGAAAAGTGCACATTCAGATTATCTTTTGCCTGGAATATACAAAAACAAGTCTGGAAAAAGAGCTATTAATATTACACATGAAACGCCTATAGTTGAAATATTATCAACTAATGGAAATATTTATATAGTTAAAGTAAAATTTGGAGGTAGAAACTATGAGTTATTTGCTGACTCAAATAAAATATTAAAGAACAGCTTGAAATATTTTGCTGGTGATGAAATTCTATCTAAAACAATTAAAAATACAATTAAAGATGCAGATAGAATATTAAAGCCTGTTCACAAAGATCAAAAGGGCAATGTGTTTTCAAACAATCCGATAACTAGAGCTTATGAAAGTGGAATGAGTAGAGGATTAGCAGGATTTATTACAAATTTAGACCTTGGTTATAATGAATCTACTTGGGAAACTAGTAGAATAGGATCTAAAGCACCTATACTTGTCAAAGTAAACATTGCATTTTCTCCAATTCATGATATACCACCAGGGCTTGATCACAATGGTATGCTTCGTGCTCCTGTCTACAATGTAGGTAAAATAAACAACCAGTTTTTTGGTGACCCACATGATGGTTATTCTGATTATAGTGAGGATGGAATAACACAAAATGAAAAAAGTGAATATAAGATTGGAAGAGGAAGAAGTGCTTCCTTACAAAAATATGAAAGATTTATGAATGCAAAAAATAAAAACAAGTAAGGAAAAATAATGTCTGAATATATTAGTCGATACAATAAAAGAGGAAAAAGTATAGTAAGTGACATTTACTTTGGTGTAGAAAATGGTACGATAGGAATTATAGACACAATAACATCAGATGGAAGAAGATTAGATCATTATGCACATGAATATTACGGAAATGGATTAAATTGGTGGATTATAGCAGCAGCAAGTGGAATTAGATGGGGAATGGGAATAGGTGATGGTGATGGTAATAAAATAGAAGATGAAAAGTCTGTTTTATTTATTCCTAATATAAGTGATGTTATTGCGATAAAAGAAAGATAATAAAAAGAAAGTTTAAAAATGAATACTTCAGACAGAACACAGTCTTCAAGAGTTTTATCAAGTATTAGAGAGTCTAATATAGTCAACTATGTTAATATAATGTCTGATGAGGATGTTTTAACAACACTTCTAGGTAGATCTACTACTACTACTAAAAAAGAAGAAAACATAAAAAAACTTTTAAATGAAAACAGTGAAACAAAACAAACAGTTTTAAATGCAGTTTCTGATGTTTTGCAATCAATTACGACAGAATGCATGACAATTTCAGAACTCTTAGAGCACCTTTATAAAAACTATAGTGATGATGTTATAAATGCTTTAGGCGATTTCATTAAAATAGTTCATGCACCTCAAAACGTTATAATACAAAGTGGCAATAATACTGGGAGAGATGAAGTTCTTTTTGAAAATACACCTTTTGCAATACCTTTTGATAATGCACTTCCGGTTAAGACAGGTAACAAATATAAGCATTCTTCAACCTATGGTCTAGTATCCTCTGAAGTTATACAAAGTATTTATAAAAATAAAAATAATGAAAAAAATTTAGAATCTGACGGTATAAATGCATTATATGAAAAAATGGGAAATTTATTAAGAAAAACAAATGATGCTTCTCAAAATGATATATCTTCTGGCGTAATTTTTAGTGCTGACGGTATAATAAACAACAAAATTATAGGCACAAAACCACCTAGAGGAGATAGAGGTAAAGGCCTTGAAGTACAGTTTGCTAATGCAAAATACACTAAAGATGATTCAATACCAAGTAATTCTTTTGAAGGAAGAGTAAAAGCAACAAAGTCAGATACTAGTTTTGCTTTTATAATGATGGATAGTGCTGATTTAAGAATAGGAACTAGAAACAGTCTAGAACTAGCAACTTTTTTTAACACACTTAGCACGATAGAGTTGAGTAAATGTCAACCTTATTTTAATGCAGTGTTTATATTACCTGGCGAAGTTAAAAATTCATCAGGTAAAGTATTTAAAACTGCATCTATAACACAATTTTTTAATGGAACACCTATAAGTGAAGGATTTACTTCTGATGTTTATAAAACATTAGAGGCTTCTTTTGTTCGAACACAAAACACTAGAGATGGAGTGTTAGAGTCTAATGCAGTAAATACAAATCTTTCTGCATTTACTATGCCTCAAACAATAAATAACTTTGATGAAATATTTGTCGGACACAATGAAAACGTTCAACCGTATAAAAATAAAAATTTTAGAAGATCTACGTCAATACATGACTACACAAGACCTTTTATGACAATAAAGAGCTTTGATATTGACGTAGCACCTACACAAGGTCTTATGTCTTTTAAAACTGGTAAGCTATCTTTAATATTACATGATAGAACGAGAATGACAGATATTGCTCCTTTTATTAAGCCCGATCTTTTTGGTTCGTTTGGAGCAGAAATAGCTGTTGAGTATGGTTGGTCTCATATTGATGGTGGCGGAAACATAAACTATTTAGGAGATTTCTTAAATAATTCTAGAGTTGTAGAGAAATACATCATTACAAATTCTTCTTTTTCAATGGATAATAATGGGCAGGTAAATATTGACTTGTCTATTGCTATGAGAGGTCCTTTAGATGTAAAACAAATTGTAATTAAATCAAGTCCTCCAGTAGAAGCTTCAAAAGACAAAGCAATGACATCATTAAATAGCTTAAATCAATCATTAGCTAGCTTTGAAAATTTTAGTCTAGAAAGATTTATAAGTACGTTTCATGATGAAATTGGAGCAATAAATACTGCTTCTATTACAGAAGCATCATTAACTGCATGTAACAATCTAGTCAAAAATAAATTAATAAAAGGCAAAAATAGAAAAGAACTAGAAAATCAAATAAAAAATATAAAAGAAGTAAAAAAATTAAAAGAATTTATAATTTCATTAAGTCAAAACAAGAAGGGTAAATATTATATTAGAAACCCGATCGTTACTGAAGGGCTTGATGGAGTGCTTCTTGATGAAATAACAGATGCACTAAAAGTAAATTTAGTAGATGCAATTATTAATATAAAAAGTATTGTTAATGTTAAAGCAGGCAATGCGTCTAAGGCGAACACTTTAGTACATGAAATAATTGGCGGGTTAGATAAGATAGATCCTTTTTATAATAAAGAGTGGTTAAATCAGTGGTTAAAGATTGTTGTAGGTAAAAAAGACGTTGAAAATACCGGTACAACAATTTCAGGAATTGGTAAATCTAAATTAGGTGGTACTTCTTATGTTTCTTTTGGTGCATTTATAACTGGATTGATTGGGACCCATATGACATGTACGGGTAAATTTAATGAAATTCAAGTTGTAAGTTATACAGCAAATGAATTTTGCGGATTAATGTCTAATTTAAACATTGCATCCTTCTTGCTTCCTAGACTTGACTTAGAAATATTTTTAAAAGATTTATTTAAAGCAGGAACTAGTATGACTTTAGAAAGTATTATCAAACAAGTTATAGAACGTTTTATTTCTACAAGACTTCAAATATGTTATGGTTTAAGCGAATTCTACGAAAGAGATGCAGCAAAAAACACAATAATAAACAAAAAAAGATCTGGAAACACAAAAATATTACAAGAAAATATAAATAAAAAACTTTTTGAAATTTATACAAACTTAGCAGTTGATAAAAGTACTGATGCAAGTAAAGGTCAAGAAATTACAGGTTATGAAGATATAAAATTTATTATGCCTAAAATAAAGTTTACGTTTGATACAATGACATCAAAAAAATCATCATTTCAAAAAACAATATGCAGAATTTCTATTTTTGATCAAAATGATAATCCTTTCGGCTCTGTTCATACAATAATGAAAAAAGTATATGATGAAGATGGTGTTGTTGCAGTATCAGCTAAACTTAATAAATTAAGAGCAGAATACAAAGCAGGATCAAAAAACAAAAATCAACAAAAAGTAACAAAAGAAAGATTTTACAAAAAACAAAATGAAATACTTGACAGATTAGAAAGAGAAGGTAAGTTAGTCAAGATTGACGATTCAGGTCTTTATAAAATAGTAGACACATTTCAATTAGATACAATAAAAAATAGCATTAAAAATATTATGCCTTCTATTACATATGGAACTCAAAACTCTGCGATTATTGATGCATCTGTTACAACTGTAAACGAATCAAAATTAAATACTGTTTATTTGACAAGATCAGATAGAAATAACAGGAAAAAACAGCTTGAAACAAAAGTTGAATTTCAAAAAGACTTACCTTTAAGAGTCTTACCATCACAGTCAACTGTTACAACTTGGGGCTGTCCATTTATTAACTTTGCACAATACATCTTTTTAGACTTTGAAACTGGCACGACAATAGACAATGCATATGCTGTTACAGGTATTAAGCACAGTATGACACCTGGAAAATTTACTACATCTATTACTCTTTCATATGGCGACGTTTATGGAAAATATGAAAATGCTGCTAAGACTATTGCAAGAGAGTTAGATGATAGAAAGAAGCATGATAATAAAACTAAAGAAGAAAAAAAAGCAGAGAACAAAACTAAGCCTAATGCTGCGACTGAGCCTGACTCTTCTAATTCAAGTAAAGATAATAAAGTCAAGATCACTAAAAAGTCTGTTATAGACTTTACAAAGAAAATGATAGTACCTGAAAGTGTTTTAAATCTAGACGCTTCAATAAGACCTACACTATCATTTGACCTAGGTGGTATAACATATAATATAAATACTAATTTTTTAATTTACAATAGAAATATTATATGTGTTAAAACTAACGATTCTGATACTACAGTAAATATTAATTTTTTCCATTTTCTAGATTTTGATAAAGATTTTAATAAAGATATTCATGTAAATCTAGATATTTCTAGTTTTGTAAAAAATTCTAAAGTTATTAATAATAAATTTTTTAATGAACAATATGAAAATTATATCTCTAATAAAATAATTAATCGAAGAAGAAGTTCTTTTTATAATATTACTAGAAAAAGCAAACTATTTAACTCAAAAAAAATAAAAGAAAGCAATGAAGCTATAAAATGGTATAAAGATGATAAAGCTTTAAAAGATTTTTTTATCAATATTATTAATACAAATAAATTATCATATAGCTATAAAATTAACTATATAGATAATAAAAAGTCTGATCTACAAAAAGCAGCTTCGAAGTGTAAAGCATCTATCAAGATAAATAAATCAAATGATTTTATAGAACTATTTAATAAAGAATTTAAAAAAGCAATAAATAAAGATTTTTTAAAAGAGTTTATTTATACAGACAAATTTGATATAAGTTCAATAGAATTATTAGAAAAAAGCATTAAGATTAATTATTCTAGTAAAAAAAGAAGCATAAATCAGACTTTTGAAATATTTTATACTTCTTTATATGCATTAAATTATTTCACTTTAGAAAGAAAAATGAAGGAAAATATTGAAAAAAATCTTGTAAGGTAAAAAATATCGTGTAAATTTTAAATTTTGTGTTTATATTAATAAACATGAATACAGAATATAAAATTTACAATATAAAAACACTAAATAACTGGCAAAAATTTAACAATATGTTTAAAACAACATCTGACATATTAGAAATTCTACCAGAACATTTTATTAACGC
>Ga0208434_1000373_pt1 | contig 22359 bp, 13 predicted proteins | sample 13_taG_FD_184086 | JGI IMG/M metagenome (GOLD analysis project Ga0208434, IMG submission 184086) | Marine viral communities from the Subarctic Pacific Ocean - 13_ETSP_OMZ_AT15268 metaG (SPAdes) (version 2) | ecosystem: Environmental > Aquatic > Marine > Oceanic | place: Pacific Ocean | collected... | reverse complement strand
CTAATCAAGCTCAATTAGATATATTCGAGCAGTATTTTTATGATCTTAATCAATTTTTAAGATTACCGGGCAATGATACTATTCATTCTGATGCTGTCGATATGCTCGAAGAAAAAATAGGTATATTCGAAGTGTACAACTCGCCTATAGGCACAGGTACACTTTCAGAACTAGGTGTTCACAAGCTTGGTGCAATATACCATCAAACAATTATAGACGGTGTTCAAACTAAAGTTGAAGCCGAAAAGTTAAATCCTAATGAATTAAGGTATTATATAAATTCTCCACTAACTGCTCCAACAGTTAAAAGGCCTGTATTCATAGTTCAACAAGATCAAATTACTGTCTTACCGGCAGCTGCAGACAATTTAAGCATGAATTTTATTAGAAAACCAGTGGATGTATATTGGGGTTATACTATGATTAACAATGAAGCCTTATATAATCCATCTACGTCTATTAATTTCCAGCTTCACGCTTCTGAAGAGACTGAATTGGTGTTAAAAATATTATCTTTAGCAGGAGTGGTAATAAGAGATCCACAATTATATCAAATAGCAGCAGCAGAGGACGCTAAAAACATTCAACAAGAAAAACAATAAGAAATGGCATTATTAAAAACTTCGCAAAGACAATACTACAACAATAGTAAGACTTTCACTGGTGATGGCTCGACAACAGCTTTTGTGTTAGGTTTTAGTCCTGCTCCTACGTTAGAATCCGAGTTTGATGTTTTCATAAATGGAGACGAACAGAACAACAATACTTACTCGTATACAAATGGCACTTTAACTTTTACAGTAGCTCCTGCCGATGGTGCATTAATACTAGTCAAGCAATTAGCCGAAAATGAAAAGCTAGGAAACTATCAATATATAAGCATAGATGATCTTGCTAACAACTTTAGAGTAGCCTACGTAGGTGAAGGCAAAATAATATCAAAGGTAAAAATACCTGATATAAATTTTCATATACAGAGAACTATAGCAGAATTAAGCTATGATACTTTGAAATCCGAAAAATCACAAGAAATAGAAGTTCCACCTTCTTTAAAAATGAAGCTACCTCATGATTATGTTAATTATGTACAGTTCTCTTATAAAGACAGCTCTGGCGTTGAAAGAATAATATATCCAGCTAGAAAAACAAGTAATCCAAATGCTTTACTTCAGGACGATAATTATGAATATGTTTTTGGAGAAGATGATACACTATTGAAAGCTTTTGATTCTGAAACATGGAAAGATTTTAAAAAAGCTACATCGGTAAAAGAAAACGCAGAAAACTTAACTGATCTCGACGTAGACGCAACCATGGCTGAAGGTAGAAGATACGGATTGACTCCAGAAAACGCTCAGTTCAATGGTTTGTTTTTTATAGATAATTCTAGAGGATACGTGTTTTTCAGCTCGGACATGAACGGAAAGATAGTTACTATAAAATACATAAGCGATAGTTTAGGCACAGAAGAAGAGATTAGAATACATAAGTTTGCAGAAGAAGCAGTTTACAAATCTGTAGCTCACGCTATATTGGCAACTAAAGTAAGCACTCCAGAGTATATGGTAGCTAGATTTAAAAAAGAAAAAAGAGCGGCTATTAGGCAAGCTAAATTAAGGTTATCAAATCTAAAAATAGAAGAGATAAATCTAATAATGAAAAATAAATCTAAAATAATTAAACATTAAGTATGGCAGAATTGAAAAGAACTTTCAGCTCAGGCGTTATGAATAAAGACCTTGACGAAAGATTAATTCCTAACGGTCAGTATAGAGATGCATTAAACGTTCAGGTATCTACATCTGAGGGTGCTGATGTTGGTTCTTTGCAAAATATATTAGGAAATAAAATACCATACTCTCAAAGTATAGAAGCTAACCTAGGTAACTATCCTTATGTCTTAGGATCTATACGAAGAGATGAAACCGAGTGTGTATATTGGTTTGTTACTTCTCAGACTAAAGATTTAGTTATAGAATATAATCAATCTACTAACACTGTATCACCTATACTCGTGGACACCAACAACGTACTAGGTTTTACAAGAAATAACTTGATAACTGGTATAGAAATATTAGATGATTTTTTATTCTGGACGGATAATGTTTCAGAACCTAAAATGATAAAAATAACCGATTGGCGAGACAAGTACGCTAACGGCTCTTGGAACCACACTCAAGTTGATGGAGGAAACTTTGAAGAAAAACATTGTACAGTAATTAAGGAAGGCCCTAAACATGCACCAAATATTAGAATGTACAAAACAACTAGAACTGGGCCAATAACTGCAACTTTAAATCCTCAACCTACTATACCTGCCACTGGATATTCATTTACTTACGTTGATCCAAGCACTGGCGCTTGGGAATTAGTGCCTGTTGGTCCTTACATAGATCAAGATGGCGATGGTACCGCCGACGCATCTAGTCAAATATATCCAAGACCTCAAGAAAGTGAAATACAATTTACCGGAACAGCGCCAGATTTTAGGGTTGGCGATAAGTTAAAAATAACTTTAGCAGAAGAAGAAGAAGCAGACGCAGATCCTACTGCTGAAATAATAGTTTCAGTTATAGAGACATATGACTTTGCACCTAAAGTATTTAAAATAAATATAGATGCAGTTGGCGAAAATATAGCTAGAGGAGTACAATCTTGGAAAGTAGAACTAATCCAAAAACCTCCTATGTTTGAAACTAAATTTGTTAGATTTGCATACAGATATAAATACGAAGATGGACAATACTCCACTATATCTCCATTTAGCGAGGTTGCATTTATTGGAGATGGCTATGATTATGACTTTGCCAAAGGATACAATCTAGCAATGATAAACCAGCTTAGAAAGCTAGAAATAGTAGACTGGGCTAGAAGTGATACTCCATATGGAGTTGTAGAAGTAGACATACTATATAAGGACTCTGTGTCTAACAATATATATGTAGTTGAATCTATAAGTGCCACAGATCAGCAATCTGAATTTTATGATGTGGGATCTTATCCTGACATATATTTCGGTAAATTAGAAATAACATCGGAATTAATATACAAGGTTATACCTTCAAATCAAATATTAAGACCGTATGATAATGTGCCTAAAAAAGCAAAAGCACTTGCTGTTTCAGGCAATAGATTAATGTTTGGTAATTATACAGAGAACTATAATTTAAAAAAATGGGAGAGCTCTATAGATGATATAAAAGTAGATTTTTCTATAAATGTATTAAGCAACGAAGGGGTTTTGAAAGTACCAAAAAAGTCTTTAAAATCACAAAGATCATATCAAATAGGCGTAGTATATAGAGATGCTTATGGTAGAGAAACTCCAGTACTAACTAGCAAATCTGGGTCATTTAAGCTAAATAAAGGTTTTGCTAAAACTAGAAACTCTATATTAATATCTATAAATAGCCCTATGCCTTACTGGGCTGAAGGTTATAAATATTATATAAAAGAAACTTCTCAACCATACTATAATTTAGCGATGGATAGATCGTATCCGGCAGAAGATGGTAATTTATGGATTTCTTTTTCTTCGTCAGATAGAAACAAAATAGACGAAGAGACATTTTTAGAGTTAAAAAAAGTACACGATTCTGATGAGTTTGTTGAAGTTGATGCTAAATATAAAGTTATTGCAATAGAAAATGAAGCGCCTGATTTTATAAAAGAAGAAAATGTTTCTAAAGGAGTGTTGAGTTCAGAAAACACGGGAAGCACCTTGTCTTTCTTTAGCTCACTACAAGGCTATCCTCTTTCTGCCAACAAATTTATAGAAGTAAAAGCAGATCATTGGAAGAAAATATTCGGTGGATTTGGTGATGAACTAACAACAGCAACACCTGTTCACCAATTAAATAATTTAAATATAATTATTTTTGATACTAAATCTACAACTAGAAGATATGAAGTAGCGAGCATACAGTACTTTGGTCACTATGCAACGCCAGCATACAGAATAAACTTAGAGAAAGTTTTTGACTCTAATGACACCTCGTTCATGCAATCGTTTACCGATGAGCAGTCAGATCCAAAGTTATCGTTAGAAGTTTTTCAAAAAGAAACAAAAGCTAAGCCAGAATATAAAGGAAGATTTTTTGCTAAATTACAAAGAGATCTAACTTTAGAAAGCTCAATAGTTTTTGATAAAACATCTGACGCTGAAGTTAGAATATTAGCAAGCGCTCAAGCTTTTGCTATGGGGTCAAATAATTACGAAGATGACACATATTGGAAAAGAGCTACTTACAAGTGGGATCAAGACTATTATAATGCACTAAGAGCAAACAGCGTGCAGTCTACAGGTTGGTTTTGGGATAGGCACAACATGCACTCAAATAAAAAGTCTTTTGGCCCTTTGTCCGATGCCGGAGGTAAGTATGGAGCTAATGGTTACGGAGGAATGTTTCCGGGTGGAACTCACGATCAAAAAACAGCTTGGGGCGCGCACGCAGGTAATGAATATTGCACTATAAGTTGGGTAGGTTTTGGTATAACAAACCGTGTAAGAACAACTCTTTCTGAGTGGGAAAAAACTTTTAGACAAACCGGTGAATCTTGGCACTTTCCAGACCAACACGCTTTTTATAGCTCTATCACTAAGTCGGGAACTAAGTTTAGATTTTCTGAAGATCCTAACAAAGAAGAAAATGTTTACACTATAAAAGATTGGGCAGTAACATATAGTATAGCTTATGATAACGGCAGAGGAAAAGAAAAACACCAAGGTATACATTCTTATGAAAGAGCTATTAGAGTAACGATGCTGCTTGACAAAAAGTTAAAGTGGACGCCAGAAGACAATGGTTACACATACAGTGATATATCCGATATAATTAGACCTACTCCAAGAGCGGGTATAGAAATAGTAGAAGATTTTTACGAAGAAATTGGGTCTACTACTAGCAATCCAGCTGTATTTGAAACAGAGCCTAAAGAAGTGGCCGAGCTAGATATATATTACGAAGCTAGTGGCGCTTATAGTGCGGATGGTCATGGTCAGACTAATGGTTTAACATACTCTAATTGTTTTTCATTCGGAAATGGCGTTGAGTCAGATAGAATAAGAGATGATTTTAATGCGCCTATAATAGGTAAAGGTGTTAGAGCATCTACAGTTCTTGAAGATCAATATAAAGAAGTTACTAAAAAATCAGATATTATATTCTCTGGTATATATAATTCTACTTCTGGAACAAATAATTTAAACCAATTTATACAAGCAGAGCAAATAACCAAATCTATAAATCCTTCTTATGGCTCTATACAGTTAATGCAATTTAGACGAGGAGCCTTAGATGTTTATCTAGAAGATAATGTTGTTAAAATACTTTCAGACAAAGATGCACTTTTCAACGCTGATGGTAGCAAGAACGTTATATCTAGCACCAATGTTCTTGGAGCTATTATGCCTTACGCTGGAGACTTCGGTATAAGTAAAAATCCCGAGTCTTATTCAAGGTATGGTAATAGGGCTTATTTTTCTGATAAAAATAGAGGTGTTATATTAAGACTTTCTGGCGATGGATTAGAACCTATATCCAGATATGGTTTGGAAGATTACTTTAGAGACAAACTAGCTAACGCAGGAAAGGTTATAGGAAGTTACGATGAAAATAAAAAAGAATATAATATAACATTTACTATTATAGAATCGCATAGTACCATAAGCTCTAGCGAATACAACGAAACCGTTTCATTCAAAGAAGATGTTAATGGTTGGAATTCTAGAAAAAGCTTTATACAGGATAGTGGCTTGTCTTTAAATAATATATATTATACATTTAAAAATGGTGAGATTTGGTCTCATAATAATGAAACTAGAAATAACTTCTACGGAACTCAATACAACTCATCTGTTAAGTTTATATTCAACGACGCACCAGGATCTGTTAAGTCTTTTAAAACATTAAACTACGAAGGATCTCAAGCTAGAGTGTACGTTGATGATCCTGATACTGATAATAAGTTTTCTAACAGACTAGCTAAAAGCGGCTGGTGGGTTGACTCTATAGAGTCTGATTTACAGAGCGGCCAAGTTAAAACTTTTAAAAACAAAGAAGGTAAATGGTTTTATAATATATTAGGCACTGAAACTACTGACTTAAATTTAGACACAAAAGAATACTCAGTTCAAGGTTTAGGTTATATAAATAACATATCAGACGCAGAAGGTAGAACTATAGAAATAATAGTACAATAATATGGCATTAATAAATTGTAGCATGGAAAAAAGGACGGTTATAGTATCGTCCGGTACAAGTAACGTAACGAGCATTGAATTAGAAATAATACCCGATACAGGTTATGTTGTAGCAGCTAGAGACTTTGTTGCAGGAAACAATCCTGATGCAGCGAAAATACAAAGTATAACTTTATCTGATACAGCCACGTCAGGCGGTCCTCAAAATGATGGGTCGTATACTTCTGATAATAAGATCAAGGTTACTGTAGATTTTGTAGATAGTTTTACATTTACAGAAAGTGTAACATTAGACATAGACCCAAGCGGTTCAGCTACTGCTAACCATCTTGTGCCAACAAAGACACAAGGTACTTTTGTTGTTCCAAGCTCGCCTAATAAAATTACTTTTACAGCTTCTAATGTAGAAGATTTTGCTTCGTCACCAGCAACAAACGATTTTTATATATATAATAATCCTGAAAAAGAAGCTAATGTAATGACTATGACTATAGCTTCTACTAGCGGAGATTTTATAAGCGAAGATCCAACCATATCTATAACTAACTCTTCTTACAGCTCAGCTCAGAACGAATATATTATATCCAGATCAGACTCTTTTGATGATTTCGGGTTAATACAAGTAGTATATACTATAAAAATTAAAACACCTAGCGTAAGTAGAGCTGGAGACGTGATAACATTTACTGGTAGCGGCGAAGACGTGCCAGGTGTAGATAATAAAATATACGGATTTCAAATGGATACTAGCGATATAGATGAAACCGAAACAAAAAGACGACTAACTATAAGTGCAGACGCGGGGTCTAAATTTAGAATAAAAACGCAAAGGGGAACTATATCAGGTTCAACTTTTACAATAGATGCTAATTATGGTATATACGTTTTTGACAATACAAAAACAACAGTAGCTAGTGCTTTTGAACCTTCAACTTCAACAACAACTTATCCTTCAGTAATAAATCAAGGCGATGGCAGCTATGACCCGGCAACAAATCCGTATGTTGTAGATAACTCAGGATTATTTATAAAAGATATAGTTATCCCTGCAGATTCCACAGATAAAGTATATAGGTTTACTATAATACCTCAAGATACTACAACAATTGACGCTAGCGCCATTGGAATAGACACTACTCCAGACCCAGATGTTATAACTTTTGACATACTTAGATCGGAAGAAGTAGAACTGCAAATCGCCAACAACTCCACTAGATCACTAACGTCTTCTACTATAAACTATATAGATTACAACGGCGACTCTAAAGGAACAACTACTTTCAAAGGTAGATCAAATACGGATGTAAGCCAAAGACTTAACGATTACTCTTATGAAATAGTTTTAACAGATGACGTAGATTTTCATTTACCTAATCAGCTAAATGAATTCGATCTTTCCGAGTTAAACTATAGTACGACATTAAACTCTGGATCTATCTTGACACCTTCAGTTAAAGCTGAGTTAAGAGCAAATTCAGATGGCTTTAATACGGGCGAAATACAGTCTATTGGATATGATAGCCATACTCATGCTGAAGCTCATGAGCCTGATACTACTATAACTTTAACTGAAGAACAAAGAGATGCTCTAACAACTAAAAGCAATTTTAGTGCCGAAAGCTTCAACAACGCTTTTACTATAACTAATAATGATAATTATTTTAAAATAAAGTTTTTTACTACAGATGCTATCCCAGTCTACAAAAGTCAAACTATATATATTGCGGACAACTATCAAGTGCAAGAAGGCATCGATGGACAACAGAATACAACTACTGTCTCTGCACCAGCTATAGATAGAAGTAAGCTATATATAAACGGAAGCGGCTTAGCTGTTAGCGCTTTTGGAACTGGCAATATAGTGTTCACCCATAATATAGATACTTTTGCGTTCTCTACCGCACAAAGTAACGATACTTTAGACGTAGCTATAGGTATAACCCAAGGAGTTAAAGAGTTTATAAATGGTATATCTAGAGCTGTAGGGTATGTTAATGACGTAAACTACTCTATAGAAAAACAGGTTTCTTCAGATGGAGGAGGAGTATATGCTAAGAGCAATATAACTACCTCTACTACCCATGTTAAATTTACTGTATCAGGCGCATTTCTACTAGCGCAAGACAGACTACCTGCAAACTTCAATACTAGCAATTATAGTTTAGTTTTTGAGCCTTCTTATTTTAGTAGTCAATTTTCTGGAGTTAACGTTTCAGTTGATAGTCAACCCACAGTAACTTTAACCAACTCTAGCGGTATAAATAGAAAACTAACTATAGCTAATTTTACAGTAATAATAGATTTTAACGGAGCTCTATCAGGATTAAGTACTTCAGAAGAATACTTTTTCAACGCTAATATAACGCATAGACTAAGTAATCAGTACAAGCAGATATCTGACATTGAATCAGAATACTATCCAGATATATCAAGCCCAGGACTAGCAACATATTAAACATGCCAAACATAACATTTACATTAACACACCCACTTAATCAAGCAGTGCAGAGAGGAACAACAGATGTAGCTTACTACGCTGACACTAGTAATTATACCTTGGCTGACAGCAGTGTTGTAACTTACGCTGACTCTTTTGTAAGATTAGGCCCTATAGTAGATATAGACTATGGTGCAAAAACAATAACTTGTGATGTGCCAAACAACACAGTTCTTCCAGCTTCAAACGATTTTTTGTTTTTCAGCAAAGATAACAGAGCAAATATGACGAGCTTATTAGGGTATTATGCGGAAGTAGAAGTTAAGAATAATTCTACTGAAAAAGTAGAGATATATGCTATGGCGTCTGAGATATTTGAAAGTAGTAAATAATGTGTAACTATATAGATATTAGAATAAAATGAGTAAAAATTCACCATTAAAAATATTACCAGCTATGGTGCTTGGTCAAGCAGGCAATATAGTAGGAGGATTAACAGGCATAGCTAGCGGTATTATTGGTAGCAAAGCTAGAAGGGCAGAAGAAAGAGCTGCACAGTCAGAGTTTGATAGATACAAGGCTAGACTAGAAGCTAGAGATACGTCTAATCCGTATGCTAATATGGAAAATGTATATGAAGATCTAACTGTTAATACACAAGCAGCAGATTTTACGGCGCAACAGCAAGCTCAAGGTATGGCTAACACTATGGATCAGTTTGCGGGAGCAGCTGGCGGTAGCGGTATTGCCGCACTAGCACAAGCTATGGCAGGTCAACAAGCTACGAATGCTCAAAGAGCAGCAGTAGATATAAGCCAACAAGAAAGAGCTAACCTAATGGCAGAGAGAGGTATGGCCGGGCAACTACAAGCACAAGAGAGAGAGGGAGAGTTGCTTTCTAGACAAATGGAAAATCAAAAAGTAAATACACTACTAGGTATGGCACAAGGTAGACTAGGAGCCGCTAGAGATGCAAGAGCGCAGGCTACTCAAGCTATAATGGGTGGTATCGGTCAATTGGCTGGAGGTGTTGGAAACGTTGCTCAAGAGAAGTTTGAAGGAATGAAAGCTGCTGAACTAAAAAAACTAGGAGGTTAAAATAAAATATAAACAAATGACAGATCAACAGTTAATTAGAAACGCACAGGACGCTAGTGTATACGGCAGATTTGTAGATATTGGAGCAGCGTTCAACAAAGGACTCATGGCTGCTACGAAAGGTCGTCCAGAGTCAACTAGAGATGTTGTTGGCGCAGTAAAAAACAATTACGAAAATAAAATAAATTCTTATTTAGATGCTCTGCCTGCTGACACAGACATAACGAGCATACCAGATAGGTATAAAAACACTATACATGAGTTTTTGCAAACTCAAAAACATAATTACGTTGTACTAGGTAGGCAACTTGCTTCTCAGCAGGTTGGTAGCGATAAGTATATGGATCTACAAGCGCAGATGACTAATATAAAAAACTCTTTCACTAACCTAAACAATAATATGTCTAATTACGGTGAAATGAAAGACAAGCTTTTCGACGACATCAAGACGAACAAGACTTCATTATCTATAGAAAACCAAGCAAACGTTAATCTATTATCATCAGTATTCAGCGAAGAATTTGATATGGTTATAGACGAATATGGAAATCCAACATTCGTAGGTGATGACGGTGAATTACCTATGAGTAAACTGCCCGGATATGAATTAAAAGCAGTAGGAGCTGCTAAAAGCATGCTAGGTATGGTAGATTCGTTTTACAATTCAGGAGTTGCTTTAGAACCTGGTCATCCTATATATGAAAATAAAAAAGCAGAACTTGGCTTACTAATAGAACAAGGCGGTAGAAATACTTTGATGTCTATAATATCAGATGGTTTGGTAGGTAACGTTAAAATGATACAAGATCCTCTTGTAGCTCAAAGCGTAACAGATTACAATAACGGCGCTATTGGCTTTAGTGACTTAAAAGATGTTGTTGTGAATAATTACATGGACGCATTATCTGAAGTGTCAAAGCAAGGATACAAAGCTAAGCAAGTTGCTGCTTATAGTAAGAGAGATAACTATAGTAACAATAGAGGCACAGAGCTTAGGTGGAGTACTTATAAAGACGCTTATAAAAATGAGCCTATAAACGGAAAAAGATACGAACAGATATATACGGCAAATGGAACTGCTTTATATAGAGATCCATCAGACATTTCAGCTAAATGGATGACAGGTGACAAAATAAAAGCAGCGACCGAAACTACATCAAGCGAAGAAGGCAGTTATGGTCCAGCTAGATCAGAGTATGTTACTAGACTTCCAGAGGAAGATGCTAAACCTAAGACTAGGAACCAAGTAGCTAAAGAAGCCAAAGAAAAAGATGCTAACGTAAAACTACCTAAACGAGGTTAATTTATAATAGTTATTTAATATAAAATATGAATCCAGAGGAAGAAAATTTAATCAACGTAAATAACGAACCGCCACCTGGTGAGACTAAAGATTGGAAAGAGCTTACAGCTTTTGATCCTAACGCTTTCGACCTAACATACGCTAAGCCAATGTCTGCATACAGGGAAGAGGTTGATGAGCAGTTTGACAAAGAGGAAGAAGCTCAAATACAAAGATTTAAAAGAGCTGATTTCTTGGCTTCAAGAATGAATAGCCAAATGAAAGATTACAAACCTGACGTGACTATGTTTAGTGGTCAAGAAGAGTTTGATCTTTACAAAACCTGGAAGTCTGGTGGAAGTATAGAGCCAAAGTTAACGCTTGATGAAGACGTAGAAGACAAAGTGCAGCTACTTGACCTTGACATCGATCCTGATAAAACAAACTTATACTATAATCAAAAAAATGATAATACTTTTGTTAGAAAATATTATAATGCTAGTGAACTAAACAGTTTAGGGGTTAATGTTTCTGACTTTCAAGGTTGGTTATCTAAAAATGGGTTTGTTGATGAGTTTAGAAAAGATGTAGAAAGTGGTGTTTTTAAAGCAGGCTCAGGAGTAGGCCTAAGTGCAGATGCTAGAGCAACAGGTCAAGATAATCTAGACGTTGCAAAAGAAAGAGTATTAGATACTAGGCTATCACAATACATGAATTCTGTAAATAAAAAGCTAGATGCTAAAGCTTTTCATCAAGACTATACAGAAAATCCTGAAAAATACAAAGAATTTAAAAGCTTTAAAGACGCTTACGAAAGCTATGAATTAGAAAACGGACAAAGCACGCTTTTTGATTATGAAAAGCTAGATTCTTATAGAGAAAAGCAGTTTGCTAATTTATCCTGGAGAACTAAGCAAATAATAAAAGATCAGTTAGAGTTTTCTAAAGAAAGAGAAGATCAGAGCGATGCTAGAGGATTTTTTGAAGGAGCGTCTGAGTTTGTCAAGGAAACAGGTGTTGGGTTTTTAGACGCAGCAGATGAAACCGCAACTTGGTTGCAAGATAAAATAGGGGTGTTTGGCTTTGACGAAGTAGCTAAGCAGAAAAGATATGCTAAGATAGAGCAAGAAGCTCTTGATCCACAGAAAAATCTTCAATACTTAAGGGTAAGTGGTAAGTCTTTAAAGTACAACGGTAAAACATATTTGAAGGACTCTGAAGGTAGACTTTATGACACTGATAATAATTTAGCTGTCGGGCAAACTATGTCTGAAAAAGAAAAGGCTAAAATCAGTAGTCTAATAGATATAAACGGAGTTGAAGACTCAGATTATAGTACTAGAGGTTTTACTAATGTAGCTGGTAACGTTATGGGTAACATAGCGTTTCAAGTTTTAGGAACTAAAGGTATAGGAGCTGCAAGATTAGCAACTTCAGCTAGATATATAAGTGGAGTTAATAAATTAAGAGCCGCAAGAGGTTTAGCGCCAATGAGTACTAGAGCAACTTCAAAAATTGGATTTGTAAGTACAAAAGGTACTTTTGGTAAGAAATTACCTTTTGACGCAAGAACAGTTGACGCATCTGTTTTTCAAACAATGTATGGTGCTCAAACTGGTTATGAGAGTACAATAACAGCAGCTAAGCAAGCTGGACTTTCTGATGAAGTAGCAGAAAAGCTGGCTAACAGAGCTCAGTTAGAAATGGGAGTTCTATACGGACTTACTGGACCTATAAACCCTAGGATACCGATGCTAAATAAACTGGATGACTGGCTTGTTAGCAGCAAATCTATAAATAAAGCAATAAACGAATTTAAAAATACAGGATCTCAAAAAGCATTTTCAAAATCGCTTAGTGGTTCTGTTGGCAAACTACTACCAAACACTACGAAGACAAAAGCTTTTTTCAGTGAAGGTTTTAAAGAGACTGTTCAAGAGAACATACAACAAGCAGGAGAAGTATTTTTAGTTAATGAAGATATAAATAGAGAGGCAGGTTTTGAGCTACTTGAAGCGAATTACTCTCTAGATGACTTTATAAGCACGAGCATATTATCTATGTCCACAGCTGGTCTTATGGCAGGATTCAGTACACCAGGTTTTAAACAAAGTCCTAAGTCTAGACTCACTAACTTATACGAAATATCTAAAGATCAAAAAAAGACTAAAAAGATGCTTGATTTTGCTGTTAAGAAAGGCAAAATAACTCAAGACGATGCAGTTGAAATATTAGAGCAAGCTGAAGCAGTAGGTAAATACGCGGCTCCCAAGTGGATGCTAAATCACCCGCAAGCTTACATAGATGGCGCATTAACGCAACTTAGAATAGATAAATTAGAGTCTCAAAAAAAATCCGTAAATGAAACTTATCATGAAGGCCTAGATGAGCAGATAGCGTCGCTTAAAGAAGAGCAGGTTGAAATAATGAACTCAACAGCTACAACTGCTATAGAAGAAGAAACAAAACTTGTTGAAAAAATAGTAGGTAAAGAAAATATAAAAACGTATGAAACTAAGACTGAGTTTGAAGCAGCGGGTTTCAAAGGCGAAGGAGCAACGGATGGTTTGTTATTAGGAGAAGATGGTGTAATATACATAAACAAAGAGCAAGCTGCAAAAACAAAAGCCGTATCAGTAGCTTCGCACGAATTACTACACAAGGTGTTAGGATCTGAATTTAAAAATAATAAGCAGATAAATAAGGTAGTAAATGAATTTAAAGGTATACTTGCTGAGAAAGGTGTTTTAGACATAATAGAGAAACGTGCGGATATTTATAGAGATAAAAACATAGATATAGATGGTAAAGATGCAGACGAGTATTTTACTATATTTTCCGATGCCATAGCTAAGAACGAAATAAACTTCAATGTGCTAGAAGAGCCTCAGTGGAAAAAAATAGGCAGAAGAATACTAGATTTATTTAGAACTAGATTTGGATTTAAAAATGCTGAGTTTACTACTGGCCAACAAGTATTTGATTTTATTAGAGATTACCAGAAAAACATTAAGAAAGGTAAATTAACTACTCAAGCCAAAAAGAAACTCGCAGACTATACACCTGATCAATTAGGTACAAGTAAAAAGTCTTTAAGTATACTAGAAAACATAAACAACTTAGTACCTAAAAATATTAGTACCAAAGAAGAGTTTCAAAGTAGAGAAGTATTTAACCCTATATTTAATGCAACTCAACCAGGCGGAGCCATATATAACTATGTTAACTCTAGAGCGTTGTCTAAAGAAGAAGCAGAGATAACATTAGAAGGGGTTGTTGATAGATTAATAAACTTTGATCCATCAGCAATTAGAAAAACTACTAGTGGCGATCCTATTACTTTTGGTGAGTTCTTGTTTGCCAACGCTAGATTTAGCAAGCTAGATGCTAAGAAAAGATTAGCTATAGAATCTGAAAGACGAGCTGAAAGCTTAGACACGGAAGAAGCTAGGCAAATTGCAGAACCTGTAGCTGAAACTGCAACTACAGAAGCACCAAGAGTAGAGTACCAAAACTTAGTAGAATCTAGCGTGCTACCAGCTGAGATGGTATCGAAAGTAAAGGACAAAATACTACTTGTAACTAAAACGCTTAAATCTCGCATCGACGCTGCAACGTCTATAAACAAGACTGTTACGCCTTTAATGTCTGAAATTAAGAAAGAGATAGGTAAACAAGCAGATATTGAGTTTAAGAAAATGCTAGGAGCTAAACGTGGTGGTGAACTTAGAAACAACTTCTTAAAACTTAAAAAGCCTATACTTGAAAACATGACTACAACTTGGCTTATGCAAGGTATGCCTTTTGCTATTCAAAAGTCTGTTGATGGTAAGTTTACTTCTGACTGGGAGGGTAAAAAAATAGATCGTGAAAGCGTAGGTACTGATAAAGCAGGTAGAACTTCAGGCGCTCAGCTAGTTAGAAGACTACCTAATGCTGCTAATAAAATTACTGATGAGCAGTTCTTGACTTACATGTTTAAAGGTGATGAGGTTATTAGAGGTAGAAAAGAAGCATTGGCTAAAGCATTGGCTGAAGAATATGCTTTTGATACATATGGTCAAGAACTTTTAAATCCTAGTAGCGAAATAAGAAAAGCTTTTGAAGAAAACCAAGAAAGATTAGGCACTATTTTAGCGGACAACTTTGTTCAAGAGTTCAACAAGCAGTCAGAGAGAGGTAATATAAAGAGATCTGTGTCAAGACTGTATGATGCCGCTAAGAATGATGCTACTATAGTAGACAATTTTATTGAAGGAATAAACACAGAAACATTTATAAATAGATTAGTAGCTGAAGATGGTGATTTGTTTAGAGCTATAGTGGGCCATTTTGAAGAAAACGAAATAGCCAATTTAGATGGAACTAAATTAAAACGCATAGCTGATCAAATAAGTAGTAATGCTTTATTTAATAACTATCAATTCCAAATAAAAAGTAGAGATAAAAAAAATGTAGCTATAGACCTATCTTTAGACATTACTAGAGAAATAATTTCTCCTATAGAATATAAAGATATTTTTGCTCAAGCAGGTATTGAAAGAAAGTTTGATCTTAAAAATCTAGATCTTATTAATGAAGCTAGGTTAGCTTCTAAAAAGCTTTTTGATTTTTTAGGAGAAGATGACTTTATAAGAGGTTGGTACGATGGTCTTCAAAAACCAGGAGGCTTAGCCGGATTCGTGCCTAAAAAACAGCCCAAAGGCTTAATATTGACACTAGATGAAGTAGAATTAAGACCAAAAGGAAAATCAAGCAGAAACGGTAAGTATGCTAACACTGCCGATATAGATAACGCTTTAGGTATACTGACTACTAAAGGTAAGAAAAGACCAGTAGACCAATCCAGAAAAAATTGGTTTCCAGGAGACGCTTTTAACAAGCTTGACAACGAAGGTAAGATAAACTTTGTAAAAGATCTATATAAAGAAGGCGCAAAAGATAAAGAAATATATTTAAAATCGTTAGATTTTTTGGCTAATTCAGTAAAAGACGGTAGTATATCGCTAGCCGCTGCGGAGGCTTTGATAATAGGTCAGTTTGCCGACATGAACGGAGTAGGCAAAGCAATGGCTTCGCCTAGATTCGTGCCAGTTAAAAGCGATGGAACAATAGCTACTGTTGAAGATCTTGCTGAAATGGGGTTGGCTTTTGACAAGGATAAATTAGTACTCGAACATGTCATTACAGCTAAGACGATGGCAACTAATAGTGTAAAGTATATTATCAATAAAGACGCTAACGTTTTAAAAGATATAAAAACGCTATTAAAAGACTATGATACTGCTATTCTGCCAGACAAGCTCGATAATATATTAAGAGAAAGAGGCACTCAAGAAAAGATGGGTATAGGCTATAGACCTGGAGACCCAATATTTGACGTTAGATACAAGGATTTAGGTATCATGTTTCTTGATGTTAAGACTGGAAATTTTGTGGGTTCTTTGTTTTCTAAAACTAATCCAGAAAATGCTAGTAAAAACAGTAACTTAGATAAAGCTTTTAAAAACGCAGCCAAAAGATCTTACTCTGAAAATCCAAAAGGTATAAGTGTTTATGACTTTGATGATACATTGGCATTTAGTAAGAGTCAGATTATAGTTAAAAAAGATGGTAAAACATTTAAAATAAACGCAGCACAGTTTGCTAAGCAAGGTGAAGCATTATTAGCCGAAGGAGCTGAGTTTGATTTTAGCGAATTTAACAAAGTAGTTGAAGGTCAACCCGGGCCACTAATCCCAAGAATACAAAAAGCAATAGATAAATTTGGTAATAACAATATATTTATTCTAACTGCTAGACCAGTAGCTTCAGAAACTGCTATACACGCGTTCATGAAAGGTTTGGGTATAGATATTCCACGAGCCAACATTACAGGACTTGCTAACAGTACTGCGCAAGCAAAAGCTGATTGGATGGTTGGTAAAGTTGCTGAAGGTTTTAACGACTTCTATTTCGTTGATGATGCTATTAAGAACGTTCAAGCAGTTAGAGATGTTTTAGAAAATTTCGATGTCAAAAGTAAGGTTCAACAAGCTATAGCTAACCGTAAGCGTAGCATGTCTTCTGATCTAAACGAAATGATCGAGCGCAACAAAGGTGTTAGGGCCGAGACTACATATTCTAAAGTATTAGCTAGAAAGAAAGGTGCTCAAAAAGGAAAGTTCAAACTATTTGTTCCATACTCAGCTGAAGACTTTAAAGGCTTAACGTCATACACTTTAGCAGGTAAAGGTAAACAAGGAGAAGCTGATCAAATATTTTTTGACCAAAACTTAATACTACCTTACACTAGAGGTATTGCTGCTATGGAAGGCGCTACTCAAGCTTTGAAAAACGATTATAAAAACTTGCTGGATATGTTTGGTCTTAAAAAACAGTTACCTAAGAAAATAGGTGACACAGACTTTACCACTGACCAAGCTGTAAGAGTTTATTTATGGGATCAGCAAGGTTTTGACATACCTAACATATCTAAGAGAGATCAAAACAAGCTAAGTAGTCTTGTATCTAAAGATCCAGACCTAGTAGGTTTTGCAGAAGGTTTAATGGCTGTTTCTAAAAAAGATAATTGGGTTAAACCTAAAGAGCATTGGGATGTTGGTAGTATATTAAAAGATCTTAATGACATAACAGATAATGTTAATAGAAAAGAATATCTAGCTGAGTTTATTGAGAACGTTGACGAAATGTTCGATCAAACAACTTTAAACAAACTAGAAGCTATATATGGCACTAATTACGTTGAAGCTTTACAAGACTCAATACGCAGAATGAAGTCTGGTAGCAACACACCAAGGTCAGCTGGTAAGATAGAGCAAAAATGGTTAAACTGGGTTAACAACTCTGTAGGTACGATAATGTTCTTTAATAGAAGGTCAGCATTGCTTCAAATGTTATCATTCACTAACTTTATAAACTGGAGTGATAATAATCCACTAAAAGCAGCGTCTGCGTTTGCTAATCAGCCTTTATACTGGAAAAAGTGGGTTGAGATATTTAACTCTGACAAACTAAAAGAAAGACGTGGTGGTCTAAAGTCAGACATACAAGAATCTGAAATAGCCAACCAAGCTAGAAACTCTAAAGACAAAGCTTCTGCTGTAATATCTTATTTACTTAAAATAGGTTTTACACCAACACAAATCGCAGATAGTTTTGCTATTGCAACTGGTGGTGCTACATTCCTAATAAACAGAACTAAAAAGTACGAAAAGCAAGGGCTTTCAAAGAAGGAAGCTGAAGCAAAAGCATTTGAAGACTTTGGTAGAATATCAGATGAAACGCAGCAGTCTGGTGATCCAATGTTAATATCCCAACAACAGTCTAGTCACTTAGGTCGTTTAATATTAGCTTTCCAAAATACACCTATGCAATACACTAGGTTAATGAAAAAAGCTGGTAAAGACATAATAAACAGACGAGGTAGTGATGTAGAGAACTTAAGTAAAATAGCTTACTATGGCTTTGTACAGAACTTAATATTCTCTTCTTTACAGTCAGCGTTATTTGCATTGATACCTGGATTTGATGATGAAGAAGAAGATGATGCTAAACTTGAAGATAAAGCAATAAGAACTGCTAACAGCATGGTTGACACTATATTAAGAGGTAGCGGTCTTGCTGGAGCTGTTATATCTACGTTGAAAAACGCTGTCATGCGCTATCAAAAAGAAGATAAGAAAGGTTACACAGCAGATCATACATATACTATGCTAGAGCTTGCTAACGTATCTCCGCCAATAGGATCTAAGCTTAGAAAAATTTACTCTGCAATACAAACTAAGAAGTTTAATAAAGAAGTTATAGACTATATGGGTATGCATGTAAAATTAGATGGCAGATTAAATCCTTCGCCAAACTATGAAATAATTGCTAATGTATCTTCAGCTGTAGCTAACATACCAGCAGATAGATTGTTGTCTGAAATAAAATCTATAAATGAAGCGTTTGATAGTAGAAACACATCTTATCAAAGATTAGCTCTAGCGCTTGGATGGAGAACTTGGGATGTTAACGTTAAGAACGAAGAGCAAGATCTTATAAAGGCATACTTTAAACAGCAAAAAAAAGAATTAAGTAAAAAGAAAGCAGCTGAAAAAAGAAAAGCTAAAAAACAAGAAGAGATAAATAAACTAAAGGCAATGACTCCTGAAGAAATAATAGAATATAAAGCTAAGCAATATAAGAAAAAATCTGAGTCAGCTAGAAAAGCAGCAGAAACACGAAGAAAAAACAAAGCTAAGCGTTAGATTTTGTAATAAACAGGTGACCTTACTAGGTATATACCTTATTTAAAAAAATGACAAAAATTATCGCCATCCTTTTATTATTATTCTCTATGATACTTCTAGCTTCTTGCAAAAGAAAAACTTATGACTTAAAACCTTATAGCATAAGTAGGAATATAGATTCAGCGTACTTAGATACGCTTTGTAACGACACATTATGAGAGATATAAATAAAATAATAATACATTGCTCTGCAACTAGAGAAGGCCAAGAGTTTAGTGTTGACACTATAAGAAAGTGGCATCTAGACCGAGGGTGGTCGGACATAGGTTACCATTATGTCGTTCATTTAGACGGAACAATAGGTTATGGTAGAGATATAAATAAAACAGGCGCTCATTGTAAAAATCACAATACAGGTTCCATAGGCGTGTGTTACATCGGAGGCGTTGAGATTGATGGTAAGACACCAAGAGACACTAGAACACCAGAACAAAAAGAAAGTCTATTAGACTTAATTAAAACATTAAAGAGGTTAAACTCTAGCGCAGTAGTTTATGGGCATCGGGACTTCTCGTCCAAAGCATGCCCTAGCTATGATGCTGCAACTGAATATAAAGACGTATGAGATTTCAAGGATCAACTGGATATAAAATGAATAATCCATTCACAAAAACTTGTGGGTGTGTAGGCAAATGTAATTGTGGAGATAACTGTAGTTGTGGAGATAACTGTAGTTGTGGTATGTGTGCTAAGTGTTCACCATTAAAAAAAGCTGATCCACGAAGAACCATAGGTAGAGGTAAAAACTTTAACAAAGCTAATCCTACTGGAACAGGTGCTGCTGCAGGCGGTGGTATGACTCAGAAAGGAGTAGATGAATATAAAAGAAATAATCCTGGTAGTAAACTGCAGACGGCAGTAACCACTAAACCAAATAAATTAAAAAAAGGTAGCAAGGCTGCCAAAAGAAGAAAATCATTCTGCGCAAGATCAAAAGGCTGGACTGGAGAAAGGGGTCGAGCAGCTAGACGCAGATGGAACTGTTAAAAAAATAAAACTATGAGTCCATTTAAAATGAAACCTAAATCGCCATTATTGGCAGCGATAAGCCCAGCGTGTAAAACTGCGGCTAAAAAGAAATTTGATGTATGGCCAAGCGCTTACGCTTCTGGATGGGGTGTGAGATGTACGAAAGCTGGTGGCCCAGGCAAAATGGGTAAAAAGAAAAGTTAAGCCATGAATGAAATTACACAAATAATAATTACTGTAATAACGGTATTAGGATCAGCATCGATATGGAAGTTTCTAGAGGCTAGATTAAAAGCTAAATATGAAACAAAGAAGATAAGACTACAAAACAACGACGGCGTGCAATATAGAGACGATTTGAAAAATAGAGTAAAAAACCTAGAGTCATTACTCGCTGGAAACGCGAAGGAAAAAGAAGAGTTGAGAGAGACAGTTCTTGAACTAACAGAAGAAGTATCTGCACTACGTATTAAAGTTGAGTTTCTTGAAAAAGAAAATAAAAGACTTAAAGCTAAAGTATGAATAATAAAGTAAACTGGTTTATAGACATGAGACATAACTCACCCTTGAAAAAACAAAAAGGTGGAGGCACTACTAAGACTTGTTTGCCAGCTTCTAAAATAAAAAGCATGAGCTCGGCAGAGAGACAAAAGCTAGTTAACGCTAAAAAGTCAGCTGGTTCTAAAGGAAAATATAGAAGATCATCTAAGACTAACGTTAAAGGAGCTCGTAAGAAAGGAGCTACTCTCAGAGACTGGTTTGAAAAAGAGGACTGGAGAAGAGTAGATGATCCAAGTAAGAAGTGCGGAGAGTGATATGTCTGAAGTCAACAATTTCTTACAAAAAAATTGGTCAATAGTTATTTGGCTAGTTGCAGCTGTGTTTGCAGCAGGTAGCATATATGCTGAATTTACAGCAATAAAATCTCAACTATCATCTATAGAAGATAGGTTGGATAAAAAAATTAAAGTAATAAATTCTTTAGAACAAAGAATTATCAACCTAGAGAAAGAGGTTGAATATGAAAAAGGATATTTACAAGGAAAAAAAGAGGGTAACTAAAAGCTACCCTCTTTTATTTTTTAGCCATCACAAGCCATACAGTCTTCACTTAGCGCTTTCGCGGCTATATCACCACGCAGCACAGATTCAGTGCGCATATAATACAAAGTTTTTATTCCACGTTTCCAAGCTTCCATATGGACTTTATTAATCCATTTTGGTGTAGCTTCTTTTGGAAAAGCTAAATTTAAACTAACACTTTGATCTATAAACTGCTGTCTTATTCCAGCTTGTTTTACTAGTTCTAGTTGGTTTATTTCTTTAAATGTTTTATAAACATCCTTTTCTTCATCTGTCAAAAAATCTAAGTCTTGTACAGAACCACCATCTTCTAGTATCTTATTCCAAACATCTTTATTATTCTTACCTTTTTTACGTAACAACTTTTCTAATGTTGGATTTTTTCTAATAAAAGTACCTTTAGCAGACTGCTCTGTAAATACATTAGCAGCCCAAGGCTCAATACCAGGTGATACGTTACCTGATAACTTAGAGTTACTGACTGTTGGCGCTACAGCGCGTAGGTGCGTATTACGCAAACCAGTACCGGCACACCAAAGTGGTTCACCATAAAGCTCAGCTAGATCCATGCTAGCTCTAGTAGACTCAACCATCATAGTTGAGAATATTCTACGAGTTTCAAATTGCGCAGGCAGGCTTTCAAATGGTATATTATTTTCTTGTAAATAAGTATGCCAACCTAAAACGCCTAATCCTAATGCTCTACCTTTCTCAGCAGATCTAACTGCATTTTCAAAACCGATCTTACCTTTTGCTTTCTGTATAAACTCTTCAAGTACTCCGTCTAGAAACCATATAGCATCGTATACTATATTAGTATCTTTCCACTCGTTATACTTAGCCAAGTTTAAAGAAGACAAACAGCATACGAAGCTATGTGACTCATCTGTATGTAACGTAATCTCGCTACATATATTAGTCATATGAACTTTTAATCCGTTTTCTTTATATGCTTCTGGATTTGCTTTGTTTGTATTTCCTTTAAAGAGGATAT
>Ga0208434_1000369_pt1 | contig 22491 bp, 32 predicted proteins | sample 13_taG_FD_184086 | JGI IMG/M metagenome (GOLD analysis project Ga0208434, IMG submission 184086) | Marine viral communities from the Subarctic Pacific Ocean - 13_ETSP_OMZ_AT15268 metaG (SPAdes) (version 2) | ecosystem: Environmental > Aquatic > Marine > Oceanic | place: Pacific Ocean | collected... | reverse complement strand
GGTGGGTCACATCGGCCAACTTGATGCTTCGCTGACCTGCTCTGACTAAGAGCCTCTGCCGAGAACTTTTGTGCGGTAGTAGCGCAGGCATTGCTCAAAGTGCCAGCGGGCTTTCCAGTCGTGCTGGAAATATCGGACCATTCCGCCGTGGGCTACTTCCCACACAAGCTGACCATTTTGGTTGACCTGCCTAATAGTTGGCTTCATAAAAAAGGAGCGCGGCGGCGCTCCTAGTCTCTCGTTCGTCACAAGCTTAAAAGTCAGCAGTTGAGCTGTCAGCTGGGCGGGGCTTGGCATCACTGAGAGCCATGAGCAAATACTCGTTGCCGCTTGACTTGGCGGTGCGGGGCATCAAGTTTGCGCGGAGCTTGACGCATTCCTCGCCTTTTTGATTTTCGCAGCGGTCTGCGGTTTTGACCCATTCGACGAGCTTGCGCAGCTCAGCCACAGGCACTTCCATGGCAGCCCAGTAATGGCCGTCTTTCTTTTGATCTTTGTTGAAGTTGCCCCAGATGTTGAAGGCGTCGGGTGCGAAGTCAGGCATTTTTTCCGTTGAAGAATTTGAGGATGATGGTTTGCAGCGCAGCGTTAATCACGCCTTGATGGCGCTGCTGAGCGTAGTGCTGCAGTTGTTCGGCTAGCTGCTTGTCCAGCCGAACTTGAAAGTGCTGAGCACGGCGTTTTTCGTCCGCTCTTGATTGATAACGCTGGTACTTGTCATTTTCAGGCATATTCATTCATCACGGCCTGAATCCAGGTTTCATGTTTTTTGCTAGTGATTGCCGGTGCAACTTTAGCTTGGGCTCCCAGCTTGAATTGCGATCGGAAGGCTGCGCAGAAAGCGTCGCGATTGGCTGCGGGCATGTCGGTGATCCACTGCAGCAAGAAGCTGCGCTGATCTTTTGAAAGAGGCTGATCGTCTTCTGAGACGCCCTCAACTTTTGCGGCAGGTTTTGGGGTGGACTTTGCTTCGGATTTTTCGTCTGCAAAATCGCCATCCACATCCATGTCAGCCGTCAGGCCAAGCATGGCCAACAAGGCGTAACGCTTTAAGTAAGTGCAAGAGCCCCCAAAGTCATGCAGCGGGTTCCTGCCCTTTCCCACAACCATTGGCAAGCGGCTGACAAGTTCAGCGCCGCTGGTATGAAGCAATTTTGTAACCAAGATTGGGTCAACGCCCTCGCTGGGTTCAAACAGCTGCGTGACTACAAGGCCGTTTTTGATGAGATGCGGCGTGACAGTTGAGAGCACAGTCTCAAGATCGGCAAACTTGCCATATTGAGCATTGGCTGTTTTGTTGATTGCCGGGACAGTCTTGTGAAAGCTGCGAAGGGCTTCAATCAAGGGCTGTGACGGTGATGATGGCGCAGGGTTGTTCTCTGTCATTGGCGTAGCGTTTGTGTGCGATGAGGTCGATCACCTGCGCGTCATCGTTGTAAACAATGCCCTCGGAAAGGCTGTCTAAAATGGCGCGACAAAGTTTATCGACATCCCCGATGCGCTTTGTGCAGTGCTGAGGAGCGTCGGGTTTCAGTCGGTCAGGGCCAGGGGTGTTGTTGATGTATTGATCATTTGCCCTGGCAAAGACAAAAACGACTGAGATGCAAATGGGCGCATTCAGTCTGGCATACCAGTCGCTAGGGCGCAAGTCCTTGGCAGCTTTGCGGACAAGTTGACGCCATGATTTGAGCCGCTTGCACGAATCAACCATGACGCCTCTGCCTTTGTAGGTTTTGCTGCCTTGCGGGGCAGGTTTGCCCAGGACCGTGAACGTGAAACTAGAGGTGCGCGTGGGCGTCGTCGATTGCTGCATTTAGCAAGCTTTTTGCGATTGCTGATGCAGAAACCTTACGGGGCTCAACTTCAAAGCTCAACCCTGCAACTTGAACAGAATGAGTTTGGGTGGCTGTTGCCTCTTGAATCGCTTTGAGCTTTTCAGATCGTTGCTGATCGAGGAGGATTTGAACGTTTTTCATGAGCGAGATGTCGGAAAGGTGGGACTTACGCAGACGCCGCCCAAAGTCAAAAATCAAACAGGTTGGCTTGGTCAAAAACCTCAGTCTTTTGAGGCAGTGCCCAAAGGTGCTCTTTTTTGCCGTAAATACCCTTGACGGTTTCTTGGGTTTTAATGATTTTGCCGTCGTCGGTCAGGTTGGTCATTGCCCGCCTGATTGAGGTGATAGGCCATTTTTGATCAAGAAAGTCATGAACCATAGAAGGGCTCATCGGCTCACCTCTCTGCATCACCTTCAAAATCACAACCTCTTGCTTAACGGCTTGCTTTGACGACTCAAAAAACTCGTCAAAGCTTTCTTTGTTTGTGTTGTAGAAGGGCGTCATAAAAGGCGCGTTCTAAGGCTGTAAGTTTTGGGTTTTTTTCTTGCAACGCAGCCTTGGCTCTTGCCTTGGCTGCGGCAATGTTTACTTGCGGCGACGTGCTCCAGTAAATCCCTCGACCCATTTACTTCAGCTTTTCACAGGCAGGTTGCCAGCCTTGTTCGCAGTGTTGACGCTGTTGCTGGTCAAGAGTTTCTGTGAGGCTGTAGAAGAAAGCACCGGCAAAGAGACCGCAGAAAACTGCGACGATGATGGCGTTGGTTTTGGGCTTGCGGTGCTCAGGGTCATAAAACCCAGGGCTGCGGTTGGGTGACTTGTAGTCAGACATGAGTGGATGAGGTGAGGTATCCATGCGCAGCAGTATGACGTGCTTGGTATGCCATGTCAACGCTTTTTCTTGCCCTTCGCCTTTTTCTTCTCACGCTTAGGCATGGCCCTAACTCTCGCCACCGTCTCGCTATAGCCAGGTGGCTCGGGGACGCCGCCTTGTTTCAGGATCTTGGTCCAGTCCATCGGCCTTGGCGTCAGTCGCTATGGTTTGGTTTCTTCACCCTGAAACGGGCGGAGGACAAGTGACCTGCAGCGGATCAGGTGTGAGGGGCGCAAGGCGCGCGAGCCTGTCCTAGTCCGCAACTATTAAAAGTCGAAAGCGGCGTCTTGCTTCGCGCGATAGACGCCAAGCGCCTCTTCCCAGGCTTTGATGCACTCCTGCGGGTCTTCTGTAATTACGCGGCAGCGTTCAGGACCGCTTACCACCGTCACGCAACGATCGATGCGAATCTTTGGGAAATGCTGGCCGAGCATCTTGGCGTAAGCCCCAAGCTGCCGGGTTGCAGGCTTGCGGCCTGAAACTGCCTTGCGAGAACTAACCGTTTTCAGATCTCCGAGCGTGATTCCTGCATCGCTGGAAACCAGAAAGTCAAAACTGCCCGCCACGTTGTTGTATTGATCCACCAGCCGGAACTCAGTCGCCAAGGTTTCGATGCCCTTGAAGAGCGGCTCGTCAAACAGAGGATCCAGCCACGCATCCCAGCGGTCTTCATGGACGAACGGCTGATCGGTCAGCTGCGCGTCAAGGCAGCGATGGATGGTCCGGCCTCTCAGCTCCCAGCCATCAGGGCCGTGCCTGGTCTCCTCGATCCGGGCCTTAGCAAATGGCGTCAGCTCGTCGCTACACACTTCTGAAACATTGTCGAGAATCCAGCTGCCGCGCCAGCGATAACGGTGCTGCTCTTCAAAGAAATCCAGTTCGGCAATCGGATCTAGCAATGGGGGGTTGCGGACTCGGCCCACTATGGGCACACTCTGTCCGCAACGCAACCCCACAACGTGCCTGAATTGGAGCCGATCACGAACACTCGCGTCTTAATTGATCCGAGGGTGATCGCAGAAGTTGACCGCAAAAAGCCAATCGGTGTCAGTCGCACAGGATGGGTGAACCTGCTACTGCAAAAAGCCATAGCGTCAGAGCCTGAGCCGCTACCGCGTGACTAATCCTGATGCTGAGGAGCGTTCATTTGACCTGCTCCAATGGAATCCATACTCTCTTCCGACTGAATACGACGACGACCTTGCGTTGGTCGGCTATTACAGCAAAACGCAGGCAGAGCGATCTAATCGCGCTCTGAATGCTTGGGAAGAGCAGCACCCCTTCAAATCCAGCGATGAGCTGACTGCTTTTCGAGAACTTGAAAGGCTTGGTGTTTACACAGACGCCGACTTTTATTCACCGAGCAAGGCCAAGGATGGTCACTACACCAAACGACTCAAGCAGCTCCGGGATAATCCCCGAGAGCCTGAAAGATCACCAAGAGCTTCTCAACAGGCTCGATCAATACGCAAGCACCGTCCTTTGTAATGAGGAGGATCCGCTCAGGCGTTCCCAGCTGCTGCGGCTTTATGCCGATGAAGTGGGCTGTCCGATTAACGAGCGGACTGCTGCGGTCCTACTGACCAAGGCAGAAGGTGCAGTGAACGGCGTTTGCGTCCCTCGCATGAGGGGCGAACGCATGGACACAACGCCAACGCCCTGGGCGTGGGAAGGCGTAATCATGTCTGGCACATTCAACCTGTTGGTTGCCCCGCCAAAGGTGGGCAAGTCCGCGTTGATGGTTGGAATGGTCAGCGCATGGTTTCACGGCGAGGAGTCCTATTTAGGGCAGTCTCTCCATGGCGTTTGTCCCAAGGTGTTCATCATCGGGACGGACCAACCCGAAAGCGACTGGCACACGCTGTTCAAGCGTGAGGGCCTGATTGATCGCGACGGCAATATGTCTGGTCCTGTTGAGATGCTTTGGCACACAGGCGCACCGCTGCACTTAACCGAGGAGGGTATTGCTCACCTTGGGGAAATTGCAGCTGTCAACCCTGGCGCGCTTTTTCTGCTCGATTCGTACCACGCTTGTTGTGCGCCTCTTGCGCTTGAGGAAGCAGCGTCGAGCTTTGACGGTCCAGCACGAAAGCTTGCTGAGGCTTTAGCGCCTCACAAAGCAACGCTGGCAATGATCCACCACACCAACAAAAGCGTGAGTGGTGGCAACGCCACCAACGCCAGCAGAGGTAGCAATGCACTCCCAGCAGCTGCCAGCCTCACGATCTTGATGAACTGGTTCAAACAGCCTGCCGAGGGTCAGACACAGAGTGATCATCGCGTGGTTCTAAAAACCCAAGGTCGCGCCAAAGGCACAACGCTGCTGATCGAGCTACAGGACGATGGATGGATTCATCACGGTGATGGCGAGTCTGTTCTGGCTGCAGAGGCCATGCAGGAGGCCGCAGACGAACTGCAGGGCCGTCAGGCAGACATGTTCGATTACATCAAGGAACGATGGATGCTTGGTGAGTTCACGGTGGCTGGCACCGAGCTTGCATCGCATTTCAACCTCGAACGGAACAAGACGAGTCGATGTCTTCGCGCATTGGTTCGCAAGGGCTTGATCGAGGAGGCAGGAACGCTTGAGGCAGGCCCTGAAGGTGGTCGCCCGTCTGCTTTGTATCGACCAACAGAAGCATCCTCCCTAGAGGGGTGGCAAACGTCCCAAACGTGCCAAACCTCGCGCGCGTATACGGAGAGAAGGGGTTTGCCACCTTTGACACCTTTGACACGTATGGACCAGGGATCCTCTGAACAGGGGGGTTTGGCACCCCCTCCTGGAACCCCTGTTGAGCTGCATCGAAACGGCGATTGGAACAACGGTTGGGTCATTGCTGATGCGAGCAATCTCGACAATGTTCGTGCAGCCAAATTGGGCAGCCCTAACGTCACCGTCGGCAGCCTGCGTTGGGAACTAGACGTTCGGCCTTGTCAATCCAGCCCGTTCAAGGCTGACCCTGTTGAATCTGACCCTTTTGATTTCTGATGACTGAATCCACCCGTTCGCTGCCCGTGCGTGTTGATCTGCGCCTGACCGTTGAGGAACGCGATTACTTGACCAACGAAGCCGAGAAACGCGGCATCAGCCGCCAGGACATGCTTAGGCAGCTTGTCTTGACTCCTGAGGGTCAGAGCAGCTCTCTGCCCCCTTACAAGCCCGCTGTTGTCTCTAAAGGGCGTAATGCCATTGACCGCGCCATTGATGCTGTCACTCGTCAATATCACTGCATTCCACGGCATCAGCTTGAGCCGATTGTCTGCACGGTTATTTGCGCGTTGACTGCGGAGGGTTGACGCTCTCCCCTGGTATGCCATACTTATGACATTGGGAGGCGGGGACGCTTCCCACACTCAACACCTCAAAGCAATGTCCAACCTCAACCCCACCCGCACCGCTGCCGACAAAGCCGCTTTCAAGGCCGCCAACCTCGCAGCTAAGCCTCAAGTCGTTGACCTTTGGCCCGCAACCCCTACAGCACGCAAGAGCCAGCGCCAACAGTTCACCGCTGACCTGCGCGAGACCGAAGACATGATCCGTGCCGCTAAGCGTCAAGGACTCCTGCAAGCGATCCCCGCACTGATCGCTCGTCACAACCAACTCACCCAGCTGGCCAACCACGCCGCCATCTCCTGATCACACCCACGGCCCTGGAGACAGGGCCACCACCATCACCACCTCAACCATGGATCATCACAACTACATGCTCGGCCTGTTCGAGTCCTTCCAGCAGCACCAAGATCAGCTTGAAGCTACAAACCTTCTAAAGCTGAAAACCATGGAACCTGCCACTCGCTACTACGTCGAGGCCAAGCTCAACGACAACCTCGAATGGACCGAATGGGCCTACGACGAGCATGAGCGTGATCAGCTCATCGCAGACGCCAAGGACTGTGGCTTCTCCTACACCGTCAAGGAGTACGAGTGATGGACGACAAACAGCTTGCTGAAGACATCCGTTCATCGCTTTGGCACATTGCATCTGCTTTGAAGGGCATTGAACTGCATCTTCAAAACGCTGAGCATTTGGTTGCCATGTCCAACTCTCTAGAAGCTTTCATGGGTGGTTGGAACGTTGATTCACAGCCCATGGGTTCGTTTCAAGAGTTTCTTCGTGCATATCAAGCCTCTTCTGAAGCTCGGTCTGGTGACTGGGTATCACCTTCTGTGGCGTCTAGAGCTGTTGGCATTTCGGCCAGGCGTTTGGTTCAGATGTACGACCAAGGCAAGCTTGACCCAGATTGCGCAAAGCAAACCAACGACAGTGAAGAGCGGCGTCGCTTTGTCTTCAACATAAAAATGCTTCAAGAATCAATCGGTTCAACCGGTTGACCACACGTCGGGGAGCCTGACGCCTGACTCTTCCCCCAGCAGGCTGAAAGCTATACAACACCGCACTTGCGAAAAGCAGACAGAACTAGGACGGGCCTTCGGGTTCCTAGGTCGGTAGCGGAAAGGCAGGGCGGGTTGAGGTCCGATCCATACCCCGACATCAAATCTCAAAACCATGACCCAAGACGATTCCCTTCGCGCTATCCAACGCCACAATGACCTCAGCGCCTTCCTCGACTATGAGCGACGACTCGCAGCCGCCTACACCCGCAGCCAAAATCCGCACCCTCGAAGATGGTTGCGTCAGGATTCAGGTCGGTGATGGCCCTGGTGCCTTCGTTGGCGTAGTCAGTTCACACCACTTGGTCCCGCCGAAAATTTTGCAATTGCAGCACTATTGGCTCAAAGCCCATCAGTCCTGAGCTACCCTTGCCGCAAACCCCTGTTAACTTCAGGGCATGGCAAAGAAGTCAACCAACTTAGAAATCGAAGAGCGCGTAAACACTGTCTACAAGTTGTTGTTGCAGTCACATTCGCGCTTTGAAATCGTGCAATACGCCGCGAATGAGTGGGGCGTGCAACCTCGCCAAGCCGATGAATACTTGGCACGCGCAAGACAGCTCATTGCTAAAGACTCAGAGATTGAGCGGCCTGAATGGTTAGCTGCTGCAGTTTCTCGTCTTGTGCAATATGAAAAACGCGCAGGGCGTGATGACAACCTGCAAACAGCAATTAAGGCGCTAGAGACCCAAGCCAAGCTGCTGCGCTTTGACATCTGATGCCACTGCTGACAGGGCTTACAGACTCTGAGCCGCTTCTAGCTTTCGCTACGCCGCCAACGCAGGAATCAGCAGACGGCTTGGTTCAACGCATCAAAGCTGACTTGCACCCAGGCCAGCTTGCTTTTGTAGACGACCAGTCAACGCAGATCATCGGCCTTTCCGCAGGCTATGGAGCGGGCAAAACGAGATCGTTGTGCGCAAAAGCCCTGGCCCTTGCTATCGCCAATCAAGGCTTTGTTGGTTGTGTCATGGAGCCAACAGGCCCGCTGATCCGTGACATCTGGCAGAACGACTTCGACGCATTCTTGGAGCAATACGACATCCCTTACAGCTTCAGGGCATCTCCCTTAGCTGAGTACGTTCTGCACCTGCCTGGCGGTGACACAAAAATAATCTGCCGCAGTTTTGAGAACTGGTCACGCATCATCGGCTTGAACCTCGCTTGGGTGTTGGCTGACGAGATCGATACCGTTGCGCCATCTATCGCTGAGAAGGCGTTCCCCAAAATCCTTGGTCGTCTTCGCTCTGGCAACGTCCGTCAGTTCGGTGCAGCATCAACGCCTGAAGGTTTCCGCTGGATGTGGAACACCTTTGGTTCAGAGGATGCACAGCAGCGCACAGACAGAAAGCTGATTAAGATGCGCACGGCAGACAATCCTTGGCTGCCCCAAGACTTCATCGAGCGACTCGAAGCAAACTACGATCCCAGCCTTCTCAAGGCGTATCTACAGGGCGAGTTTGTTTCACTCACAACCGGCCAGGTCTATGACCGCTTCGACCGGGCAAAGCACGTCATAACCGACATCCCAGACGTAAGCCGCGAACCTCTACGCGTCGGCTGCGACTTCAACGTCGGTAATTCAAACGCAGTCATCGGTGTTCGTCTTGGAGAAAAACTTCTCCTGATCGATGAGATCAGCGGCGCACATGACACCGACGCCATGGCCCAAGAAATACAACGCCGAGCTGAAGGACGTCCGGTTTATATCTACCCTGATGCATCAGGCGGAAACCGAAGCACGAATGCCTCGCGCACTGACATCCAGATCTTGGAGTCTTACGGGTTCAGCAATCAGTCGCCAAAGGCCAACCCTCCCATCCGTGATCGGGTGGCTTCTGTTCAAGCTTTGTTGGAAAACGGGAAAGGTCAGGTCAGGCTGCAGGTTGCGGCCAACTGCAAGCGGACCATCGAATGTTTAGAGCTGCAGAGCTACACCGAGGCTGGTGATCCTGATAAAGATGCGGGTTACGATCACATGAATGATGCGCTTGGCTATCTCGTCTATCGGGATTTTTCAATGCTCCATGCCCGCGCTGGTCGTGGTACTGGCATCCGGTTATATTGATTGCACCGAACCTTGCCCCTTGGAGGCTCCCCGGTGTTCATCACCGGCTCCCTTCCTTAAACCGGACTATCGGACGCGGTGGATTGATGGAGGCAGCAAGGTTTAGGGCATTGAGAGGGGGGCTGGCTTTCTAAGCCGCTCCCCTTTCTTGTGTCTGCAGTTCTCTCGATTAACATCAGACTATTAGGCGGGATTTAGCTGTGTATTCAGGCTTTTCTGGTCGGCAACGTGTTGGCAACGTCACGACGGTGGAAAGCCCGAACACGGCTTACGTCAACATGGAGCCGCATTGGCTGCTGATTGAAGCACTTTTGCAAGGCACTTACGGAATTAGAAAAGGGCATCGAAAATTTTTGCCACAAGAAGTTAGAGAGTTAGATGAGGCTTATGACAACAGGTTGATGCGTTCAACGCTTGCGCCTTTTTACGTCAGGCTTGAGCGGATGCTGGCGGGCATGTTGACCCGTAAGCCTGTGCGCCTTGAGGATGTCAGCGATGTTGTCACTGAGCAGCTGTTTGACGTTGACCTTCAGGGCAATGACCTAAATGTTTGGACCTACGAAACCGCACGCAAGTGCATCCGCTATGGGCACATTGGTGTTCTTGTGGATGCGCCAAAGGCTGGCGACAACGGCAGGCCGTATTGGACGCAGTACACACCGCGCGACATTTTGGGTTGGCGCAGTGAAATCAAAGACGGCAAGCAGCAGCTAACCCAGCTGCGGTTGATGGAAGAAATCACTGTGCCTGATGGCCTATATGGCGAGAAGCAAGTGCAGCAGGTGCGAGTGCTAACGCCTGGTGCTTTTGAGATCCATCAGAAAGACAAGAAAGGCGACTTTGTGTTGATCGACGAAGGCCGCACCAGCCTTAGCGAGATTCCGTTTGCTGTTGCCTATTCCAACCGCGTTGGTGTTCTTGAGTCGCGGCCACCACTGGCAGACATTGCTGAGCTGAACCTCAAAGCGTATCAAGTACAAAGCGACCTCGACAACCAGCTGCACATAAGTGCTGTGCCAATGCTGGCTATCTATGGTTTCCCGCAGTCAGCAGAAGAGATCAGCGCAGGCCCAGGAGAAGCGCTCAGCCTCCCCGAAAGTGCGAGGAGCGAATACATAGAACCTTCAGGCAACAGCTACGACGCGCAGTTCAAGCGCCTTGATCAGATCTCTCAGCAGATCAACGAACTGGGCCTTGCTGCTGTGCTGGGTCAAAAGCTCAGCGCAGAAACTGCAGAGGCCAAGCGCATTGATCGCAGCCAAGGCGACAGCACCATGATGGTCATCGCACAGCAAATGCAAGACCTGATCGACAATTGCCTGGGCTTCCATGCGCAGTACATGCAGCAGGCGCAAGCTGGCAGCAGCTTTATCAACCGCGACTTCCTTGCCACTCGCCTTGAGCCGCAGGAGATCCAATCTTTGCTGCAGCTCTACACCGCAGGCACCATCACCCAAGAAACGCTGCTCAACCAGCTGTCTGCTGGTGAGGTGCTGGGTGATGAGTTTGACGTAGAGGAGGAGATTGAGGCAACGCAGACCGGCGGCCTAATCGAAATGCAACAGCCTGAGCCGACGCCACCTTCTGCAGAAGAGGCCACAATGCCAGAAGCAGAGACGGAGGCTGAAGATGAGTTGGCTGGATAATTTGCGCAACCGCAAACCCGAAGAACCCATTAACCGGCTTTTGTTCTTCTCCAAGCAAGAGCTGACGGAACAGACCTACGCAGTGATCAGGGTGACTTGGTATTTGCAGGGCAAAATCTGCGGCGTATCAGAAACGGCGATCGGCCTGCATGAAGAGGATGTGATTGCTGAGTTTTCTGGCTTTGTCGGCAACGCGCTGCGTGCTGGTTGTGATGTCTCGATTGCTTGCATTGACGATCCGCAATATCTCGGCATCTATGAGTCATGAGCACGCCAGCGGAGTTGTATCGCAATGCGATTGACCTCAATCGATTTAGCAACGGTGTTGCCAAACGAATTGCTGTTGCATACAACGATCTTGTTCTGGACGCTGTTGATCAGCTTCGTGGCATTGATGAGCTTGCTGCGCCTGCAAAAGCTGCACGGCTTCGGGCGATCCTCGCGCAACTAAAGCAGTCGCTAGAAGGCTGGGCTGGCACCAGCACGCTTGCAGTTGTTGAAGACCTCCAGGGCTTAGCGGAGTTGCAAAGCGAGTTTGTCGCTAATGAGCTGCGGCAAGCATTGCCAGTGAATCTGCGTGAGCAAATCCGTAGCGTGCAGATCAGCCCGCAGTTTGCGCAGTCTGTGGCAACCATTGACCCAACTGAGATCAATGTGGTGGCGTTAAGCGATGACCTGCAAGCAGCGGTCACGGGGGCACCTTCTATTTTTCAGCTCACGGCAACGCAGGGCACAGCGGTGACGTTGCCTAATGGCAAAGTGCTTGCCAAGTCATTCCGTGGCCTTGCTGAATCACAGGCTGATTTGTTTGCCAAGACAGTACGCAACGGGCTGCTGACTGGCGAATCGACAGACAAGATTGCACGACGATTGAAAGGCCGTTTGCGGTTTGGTGATTTAGGCCCGCTGTCAGTACGGCAGTTAGCGCAGGCTGGTGGCGAACTTACTGCGGTTGCAAATCATCAGGTCATGGCCATGGTGCGCACCAGCGTTAATCAGATAGCAAACGAAACGAGCCAGCAGGTTTACAAGGCCAATCAAGATGTGACCAAGCGTTATCGCTACGTCGCGACGTTAGACAGCAGGACATCACCCATCTGTCGTTCTTTGGATGGCAGGTCGTTTGAGTACGGCAAAGGCCCAACACCACCGCAGCACTTCAACTGTCGTTCTACAACTGTGCCGATCATTGACTACAGCGGGCTTGGTATTGCACGACCACCGCAAACAGAACTACGCAGGCCCAACACTGCTTTTGGCCCATCGCGTGCAAGACGTGGTGACACCGTGCCAAGCAATCAGACTTATGGCGAATGGCTGGACAAGCAACCCAAGGAAGTCAAAGGCCGACGTGCTGGGTGCAGCAAGGTTCCGTACTTCAATCGACTGACTGAAAAGTTCGGCCCAACAGTTGCTATACGCAAATTTGTAAGTCAAGACGGCTCAGAGCTAACCTTGGATCAGCTCAAACGTCGTTACCCCTTATGACTCTTCCTGCTAAGTACCAGTTCAAGTCGCAGGGCGGTGAAACCAAGCCCAAAGCGACGGCCAAGAAAAAGTCCGCTAAAAAGGAAGCACCTACGGAGGCTGAGTGATGCCTAAAGGCCCTGGCACCTACGGCTCAAAAATGGGTCGTCCCCCTAAAAAGAAAAAGAAAAAGGGCGCCAAGAAAAAGTAATGGCACGGAAGCAGCGGCGAGTTCCGAAGGACAAGGCCACCGGCCTGCCTAAGAAGTACCTGTCGGGTGCGAAGAATCGTTCTGCCAAGGCCCGTGAGATCAAGCGAACTGCCGATGCCTACAAGGCTGGGGAGTTCATCGACATCAAAGCTGTTTCTGCATCGAGGACTAAGCAAGGTGGCACCAAAAAGAAAACCACTAAGCGCCGCAACAAAAAAGTCTCTAAAAGAAAAGGCTGAGAAGTCCAAATTCTTTTACGGCGAGCTTGCTGCTGTGTACCGCAAGGGTCAGGGTGCCTACCTGTCCAGCGGTTCTCGCAATGTGCCGATGGCAGCTTGGGCCATGGGTCGGGTCAACAGCTACATGCGGGGTGACAAGGCGCGGACAGCTGATGCTGCGATCTACGCCCGCTACAACAAGAAACGATGAGCATCAAACGCGGTGGCCATACGTTTGCGGGCTTTGATAAGCCCATCCGCACGCCGAACCATTCGAGCGGCAAGTCTCACGCTGTTGTCGTTAAAGACGGCGATAAACCGAAGCTCATTCGGTTCGGGCAGCAGGGTGCTAAGACAAAACGTCCGCGCAAAGGTGAGAGTGCTGCTGACAAAGCTAAGCGTGCGTCGTTCAAGGCACGCCACGCAAAAAATATCGCGAAGGGAAAGACATCTGCCGCATATTGGGCAGACAAAGTAAAGTGGAGCTGAAAAAAACCTTACGGGTTATTCATGTCTGAAGAGCAAAACCAGGAGACTACGTCTTCCGCAGCTCCAAACAATGCCGAGCTGGATGCACTGAAAAGCAGCATTCAAGCATTAGAGAAAAAGAACTTTGAGCTAATTGGCAAGCTCAAAAGTGCAAAAACAATCCCTGACGGCGTTGACGTTCAAGAGTTGCTTGACTTCAAACGCAGCGTCGAACAGAACAAGCTTGAATCAGAAGGCAAGTACACAGAAGCCAGACAGGCTCTGGAGCAGCAATTCCGTGAGGCGGCGGAGGAGAAGGACAAGCGCATTGCAGAGCTTGAGGCGCGAGTGCGGGAGCTTGAGTTGATCGCACCGGCCAACACTGCGTTGGCTGACGTTGTGCATGATCCCAGCATTGTTTTTAAGGCTCAGCTGCTGAATCCGAATCAGATTGAGCGCGAAGCTGATGGCACTGTTGTTGTCGTCAACGGTTACGAGCGCAAGCCGATTGGCGAATGGGCCAAAACTTTGCCGGGTTACATGCAGAAAGCGCCTAAGCCTGTTGGCAGTGGTGCGCCTTCAGGACGCAGCGCAGGTGGCGACATCCCCCCAGGCACAAAAAATCCTTTCGCCAAAGAGTCCTACAACCTCACAGAACAGTCGCGACTCTTTCGAACAGATCGGGATATGTATGAAAGGTTGAAAGCTGCTGCTAACCGTTAATATGTTGACTAAGGCAAAGCTACGCAGAGCCGAACGGGTTACGCCCACACCGTAAACATCTTTTTCTGAGGATCTGTCATGGCGACTCTTCGCTCTGACATCATCATCCCTGAAATTTTCACGCCCTACGTTTTAGAGGCCACCACCCAGCGCGATGCCTTTCTGGCCTCCGGTGTGGTGCAACCTATGGCGGAGCTGAATGCTGCAGAGGATGGTGGTGACTTTATTCAAGTCCCATTTTACGCCGCAAACCTTGCTGGCGATTTTGAGCGTCTAACCGACAGCTCTTCACTGACTCCCGGCAAGATCACCGCAGACAAGCAGGTTGCTGCTGTTCTGCATCGTGGCAGGGCCTTTGAATCGCGAGATTTATCGGGACTCGCGGCTGGATCGGACCCCATGGCCGCAATTGGCAACAAAATTGCTGACTACATTGCCAACCAACGTCAAAAGGATCTTCTGTCCTGCTTGGCTGGTGTGTTCGGTGCTGTGGGCGACACCAGCTCTGCTGCTTATGCAGGCTTGGCTGTTGATGGCGAAACCGGCGACACCCCTACGCAACTGACTGCACGTCAGATTGTCGAAGGTCAGTCACTGCTGGGTGATCAAGGGGAGAAGCTTGCAGCGATCTGCGTCCACCCGAAGGTTTTTTATGACCTCAAGGAACGCAGAGCCCTCGATTACATCTACGACAACAACGGCCAACCCGACTCCGGCGCAACCCAAGGTTCGCTGGCTAACGCTTTTGGCGACGTTTCTATTCCCACCTTCATGGGAATGCGTGTAATCGTTTCTGCTGATGTGCAGACTGCTGGCTCCGGTGCTTCTACCGAATACGCCAGCTACATGTTCACGCAGGGAGCCGTTGGCTCTGGTGAGCAACTTGCACTGCGGACTGACGTGGACCGTGACATCCTCGCCAAGAGCGATGCGATGGCTATCGACCTCCACTACGTCTACCACCCCATCGGAAGTAAATTCTCCACCTCCGTTTCCAACCCCACTCGGGCACAGCTCGAAACCGTGGGCAACTGGACCAAGGTCTTTGAGACGAACAACATCGGCATTGTTCGTATTACTTCGACTTCTGCTCTTGATTGATCGAGGTAACTAACCATGGCATCCATTTTTGAGGCAACAGCGGGCTCTCTGATTGGCCCGACCACTGGCGGCACTGTCACTCAGGCCACCAACAAAGGAACAGCCGTGACGCTCAATACAGCGTCCGGTCAGATCACCATGGCAGGCGCTGAGCTTGCTGGTGCTGCTGAGGTGAGTTTCACGGTCAACAACGACAAGATCGCTGCCACTGACGTGGTGGTGGTCAACCACAGCTCTGCCGGTACTGCTGGCAGCTATCTGGTTCAAGCCAACAGCATTGCTGCTGGTTCGTTCAAGATCACTGTGGCGAACGTTGGTTCGACTGCTAGCGAGGCCATCGTGCTTAGCTTCGTGGCTCTGAAGGGCGCTAGCTCCTGATGGGTCTGTTCGCTTTCAAGCGAATGCGGGAAAATGAGGCTGCTGCGAAAGTGGTGGCCTCTACCCCCAAACGCAAGACTTCTACTGTGACGCCCGATGGCAGTAACAATCGACGCAACAGCGGGCGGCGCAGACGCCAACAGCTACATGACCCTGGCGCAAGCTGACGCTTACGTCGAGGCAATGATTGAGTCCACTGATGTGGGCAAGTGGACGACCGGCACTGACGATTCACGCAACCGCGCTTTGACAGCAGCGGCTGAACGTCTAGACCGTGAAAGATTTTTAGGCGCACGCGCCACCGATACGCAAGCAAGGCAATGGCCGCGTACTGGGGTGCGAAAGCCCGATACCTACGTCAATACGTACGCCACTGGCTTTCCTTTCCGAATTTCTGAGGACTACTTCACTGACGAGGAGATCCCTGATCAGATCAAACGAGCGCAAATTGAGCTTGCTGTCTACCTGAAGAACAACACGGACGGCATCAGCCTTAGCGGCTTGAACGACTTCAAGAACGTCAAAATTGGCAGCCTCGATGTCACCCCTGACAAGTCTGGTGCTGTCGGTGCTGATCACGTCCCGCCGATGTTTGAAAGGTACTTGACAGGTCTTAGAATTAGCGGACCAGGCAACATCGCTATTAAACGGAGCTGACCATGTACGGAGACCTTTCAGGCGGCTTTGAGTTCATCTCAGACACGAATGCGCACACCGGGCGATTCCAGAAGATTTACTTCAAGGAGGACACGGTGATTAGTGCGATCACTGTGAAAAACGTGACCGGCAACAGCTTGGCTGGCGAAACCTTTGTCGCTGACACCTACATCTGCGGGATCATCACCAGCGTCACCCTGACCAGCGGCGCTTGCTTGGCCTATAACCTCTGATGGCACTTGCTGATTCGCTGGCAAGGGTTGCAAGCAATGTGCTGAAGCAATTTGGTGGTGATGTGACAGTGCGTTACATCACGGCTGGTGCCTACGACACTTCAGACGGCACAGTTGCGGAGACAGAAAGCGACACAACGGTTCCGGGCATTCTTGAGGATGTGAACCTGCGTGAGGTTAATGAGTTGGTGCAGGCTGGTGACAAGCGTCTAACGGTTGCGGCTGATGACCTTGCCACTGCACCTGAGACTAAGGATCGCGTCGTTATTAGCAGCGTTGTTCATCAGATCATTCGTGTAGAGACGACAGAGCAAGACAACAGCGCGATTATTCATGAGTTGATCTTGAGGGCGTAACGATGGCACGCGAAATCCCGCTTGATCAGATTGGCGATTACTATCGCGAGAGCATCCGCATCTTGGTGGCTGCTACAACGCTTGAAGCCGAAAAACGCCTGAAAGAAAAAACCCCTGTTCGGGTTGTTTACGAGGGAGAGCCCAAGGGTGGTGGAGCGTTGCGCAACGCTTGGCAGTCTGACCCTAAGGAAGGTGAGGTGATTAACAATCTTGAGTATGCAGAGCCTGTGATCTACGGCACGAATCTCCCGCCGTCTTGGAAGGGTAAGTACAGGACACGGCAAAACACAGTCCCTGGCTTCCCAGACCTTATTGCTAAGGAGCTTGAGTCATGGGCTCAGCGCGAGTACAACAAGATTGCAAACAGGTGATGTATGGCTGCTGCTGATCTCAATTCCATAAGGGCAACCATCGAGGGCAGGCTTGCAACTGAGCTGGCTGGCAGTCCTGTCATCCCTGTTGTTTTTCACAACATGGCGTATGAGCCAACGCCAAACAGCTCATGGGTGCAATGTCTGACAAGCTTTGGCGCTAGCGAATATCTAGGCCAAGGTTTGACGACCAACTCCCAAAACCGCATTGTTGGCTTGGTGGTGATCAACATTTTTTCAGGCAAGGGCGTAGGCCCTGGAGCCAACTATGTGATTGGTAAACGCATTCGGGATTTGTATAATCGAGTTATCGTGTCGGGGGTTTACTTCGACGCTCCTATCGGTCCAGAGGCACTGGCTTCGCCAGCTCCCGAGGGCTATTTCCAAACCCAGGTCCGTGTGACCTTTGAATCCATCGAGGAACTCTGACCATGGCCACCCTTCGCGGCGAACAAGGATCCGTTGAATTTGAGACGGGCTCAGGCAGTCTTGCCACTGTTGTCGGTACTCGTAGCTGGAGTCTGACTATCGACAAAGACACTTACGACACCACTGTTCATGGCAACACGTTTCGCCAGTTTGTTGGTGGCCTGATTAGTGGTTCTGGAACTGTTGAGCTTGTCTACGACCCTGACGCAACTGGCCAGGCTGGGTTCCTTGAAGACGTAGTGAAAGTCAACGATGCGGCTGATGCTTCGTTTGAGCTTTTTACAACTGGAAGCTCAACCGGTACTGATTCAGTCGCTTTTGGCGGAATTATCACCAGCATGGAAATTACCTCAACTGTCGGTGAATTGGTAGTTGTCAGCTGCAACTTCATCACCAGCAGCACGATTACTTCCAACCTTGAGTGATAAGGCTATAGTTTGAATGTTTCGTTCAAGCTATTGAATGTCTGCTAAAAATCGCACTGTGGATTTGCTGGTTGGGGCTTTTGACCTCAACCAGCGCCGCAAGTTCGAGTTGAAGAATGCGGCTGGCGAAGTAATTGTCAACCTCTACTTCAAGCCGATCACCAGAGCTGATCGCAAAAAGGCACAAAGCTTGTCTGGCTCGGAAGAGGCGCTGGACGTCAGCACCCAAATGCTTTGCCAGATGGCGGAGCTTGAAGACGGCACGAAAGCTTTTGCGTCGGCCGATGCTCCCAAGCTTCAGCGCCAGCTGCCTGAAACGGTTCTAAATGACCTAGAGCTGTTCTTGTTTGGCGTTGGTGAGGACGCCAGCATGGAGGAAGCAAAAAACGACTGACGCAGGACAGTTGGCTCTACTTTGAGTTTTTCCTGGCCTGCGAACTAGGAATGACGGTCAGCAAGCTTCGCAACGAACTAACGGATGCGGAGCTAATTCATTTTGCTGCGTATTATCAAGTAAAAGGTGAGCGAGAGGAAAAAGAGAAAGATCGCGCAAGGCTGAGACGGCGGTAACATTGAGTTATCGCCAGGTGGCTTGTGGCTGAATCCGTCCTCAGGTTTAAGGTTGAAACCTTAGACGCCAACGCCAAAATTGCGCACCTGACTAAGAAGGTGCGTGGGCTTGAGGTTGCGGTAAAGAATGCTGGTGGTTCAACCCGAGCGGCAGGCACAGGGTTTAAGGCTTTCGCGGGTGGAGCGCAAGCTGCCTCTGTTGGTGCGCGTGGATTAGGTGCGGCGCTTGGCGCTGCGCTTGGTCCGATTACGGCAGTTGTCGCCGCTGCCGCAAGCTTGGGGCAAGTGTTTGGCGTTTTGCGCCAACAAGACTTTGCCGAGGCGAAAGTTAAATCTCTTGGTGTCAATAGCCAAGAACTCAAGGCACGCTTGTCTGACGTCAGTCGAGAGTTGTCAGGTCAAGCCAGCGTTGTTGATCTAACGAGTGCTGCTTATGACGTTGCATCGGCAGGTTTTACTAATGCAGCTGATGCGGCCAACATCTTGAAAGCTGCAAGCCAAGGTGCAACAGGTGGCTTCAGCGACATCAACACCGTCGGCGATGCCACAACGTCCGTCTTAAACGCTTATGGCCTTGAGGCAAGCAAAGCGTCAAAGCTTGTTGACGGGTTTATCCAAACGCAAAATGACGGCAAAATTGTCATTGGTGAGTATGCGGCAAACATTGCCAAGGTTGCGCCGGTTGCGGCTGCTTTAGGCGTACCGTTAGAAGAGGTAAACGCAGCAGTTGCTCAGATCACTGCAGGTGGTCAAGGTGCTGAGGTCACGTTCACGGCCCTCAAGACGGCGTTTGCGCAAGTTGCCGCTGGGAAGGTAGGCAAGGAGTTCAAAGCTTTTGGCGTAGAAATCAACGCCTCGACACTGAAGACTGATGGTTTAGCCGGGACGCTTGAAAAAATTAAAAAGTCAGGCGCAGACGCTGGCACAGTCATCAAAGCTTTTGGCACAGAGGCGGGCCCATCAATTCTTGCGCTTCTTAACGACACAGAGAAATTCAATAAGCTGCTAGAGAACCAAAAGAACGCACAAGGCGCAGCGGCTAAGGCGGCTTTTACTGCGTCTGACACGATTGATGGGCAGCTGAAGAGGCTGACAACAGCCTTTCAAAATTTATTCAGTAACCAGTCTGAGCTTGGCATTCTCCTAAAGGAGACTTTTAAGGTTGCTGCTGTCACAGTCGAAGTTCTGGCGGTAGCAATCAGCAATGTGCTGTCGCCTATCCGGGCAATCTTTGCTGCTGTCAATGAGGTAGGAACCGCTATTGCTGAAGCGCTTGGCATCGAGGGATTGAATGCGGCTTTTGAGTTAGAACAAGGATTTCAATTTGTCCTTGGCGGAGTCAAAAAGCTAGGTGATTTTGTCATTGGCATTGGAGTGCGTATTGGTCAGGTTGTTGGCGGCCTTGCCAAATTGATCGTGACCTCCGGCAAAGGCGCTCTCGATTCGGTTACAGGCTTCTTTAGAACTGCCTTAGAGCGTATTGTCGGATTTATCAAAGGTGCTTACAACTTAATACCTGAGCCAATCCGACGTTTCTTGGAAGGTGGTGTTGCTGCTGTCACTTCTTTTGTTGGCGAGACTGTCGCCCTTGGTCAAGGCGTGGCGCAGGGCGCTGCGGGCGCACAGCAGCAACAACAACAGCAGCAAGTTGCGCAAAATGCAGTTGTTCCCACGGGAGGCAAGCTCGATAAAAAGACAAAAGAGCAGGTTGACATGTCAGACAAGCTGCTCGAACTAAATCGGCGGCTTCGCGAAGAAAAAGAACTTGGCAACGAAAGGGAGATTGCAACCCTTGAGCTGATGGTCGAGAAGCAAAAAATTGCAGAGGGCAACTTAGAAGGCAACAAGAAAGCAAACGCATTAGAAGAGGCAACATTTAATTTTAGGAAGAAAATTTTTGCTATTGACCAAAAAGCCGCTGATCTTGCAGACCAAGAGCGCAAGAAACGCGAAGCCGACGAGAAAGCAAAGCGCGAAGCTGATCCAGGCTTTCAGATGAAGCAACAGTTCGAAGAGTTGATCAAGCTCGAAAATCAAGTTGCTGCTGGTGCAACTGCAATCGGCAATGCGTTTGCCAACTCCTTCAAGGGCGTGATTACTGGCAGCAAGACAGCACAGGAAGCATTAGCGGACATGATGGCGTCTGTTGCTGAGCACTTCCTTGATATGGCTGCACAGATCATTGCCCAGCAGATCGCAATGATCTTATACGGCACGATCATGAATGCGCTAGGTGTCACCATGGGTGGTGGTGAAACTACAGTAACTTCAAGTGCTACAAGTTATTCAAATCCAGGATTTACGGCTGCTGGCCCTATTGTTCCTAAAGCTGCAGGCGGGTACATAAACAGTCCTACCACAGCTCTTGTTGGCGAAGGTGGTGAGCCTGAATACGTTATTCCCGAAAGCAAGATGCGTGAAAGCATGGCGCGTTACTCGCGTGGTGCTCGCGGTGGTTCTGTTATTCCTGAAAGCGGCGCAGGTGGCACTAGCGAAGACGGTGGCGGTGCTGCAGTTGCCGCACCAATCGACGTTCGTTACACCGTCGAACGTATCAATAGCGTTGATTATGTGACGGCTGATCAGTTCCAAACTGGCATGAGGCAAGCTGCTAGTCAGGGTGCTAAACAAGGCGAACAGCAGACACTGAAGCGACTGCAAATGAGCAGCAGCACTCGTAAGAGGATTGGGATGTGACGCAGTTTGCTTTCGGCCACGTCCTAAGGATTACGCCTAGGGATACCGTTGACTTTCGGTTCCAAAACTTTTTCATCGGTAAACAGCTGACGCACAACGGTGACGAATACCAGTTTGTCCCGTTTGGTTTTTCTGGTGTCACCGTCAACAAAACAGGCGATGGCATGGAAGCAGCACTGGTCTTTCCAAACAATGATCTCAGTAGGTCTTGGGGCGTCAACGCGATTGAAGGCAGCTACTTGATGGAGGTTGAGGTGCTGATCATCGAAGACTCTGACCCTGACTCTGGCCTTACCGCAACACACACCACTGTTCACACCTATACCGGCCAAGTAACTGGTGGTCAGTGGGACAACGTTTCTCTCAATTTAGAGCTGAGTTCTGTTTTGGATGCTGTTGGAACGGACGTGCCAAGGCGTTCATTGACGCAGCGCATGGTGGGTAACTTGCCGATTAGCAACAGTGTCCGACTGCAGTGATCTAATCGGGATGCCGTATCGCTTCGGCGCTGACGGCAGTGACGGGCATATCGACTGCATCCACATGTGCTATCAAGCATTGGAGCGGATGGGCATCGACGCGCCACCGTTCAAGCCATCTTGGTACGAAGCAAGCAAATGGGGGATCTGCCGAGACCTTATGCGCTGGGGTTCCCGTGTAGATCGACCTCAGTATGATGGGGATATTCTGCTGCTACCGCAGCAATCCTGGGCATTTGCAGTCACATGGCAGACGGGAATCTTGTACGTCAATCGGGGATTGCAAAAGGTGCAGTGGTCTACGGTCCAACTGTTTTCGACGCACCACTGCTTCCGTTCGAGAAAGAGTTAATTAAAACGATTGGAATAACTGAGGACGAATATCGCAAGTTTGCTGCTGAGGTAAGACGTAAGGGAGCAGTGCGTCCGGCTGAATATGAGCATTTGCCTGATATTCAAGCTGGTGATTTTGGCGTTTCGCTTTTGATAAGCCTTGCTGTCAGCCTTGTGTTGACTGGTGTTTCATACCTGCTGACACCAAAACCCAAGATGCCTGAGGCATCAAAGCGGTCGCAGCTTGATCTAGGAAGCGTCAACGCTGGCAACCGTTTCACGCAAAGCCGGGGTTTTGACACGCTCAACGAACTAGCAGATTACGGCGCACCCATTCCAATTATTTTTGGCCTTTACAACGAGGCAGAAAAGGTTGGTGGGATGCTCGTCACGCCAAAGCTGGTGTGGTCACGGATGTTTAGCCATGGAACGCAGCAGTCAGCCAAGTTAATGTTTGTCGTAGGCGAGCAAGGCGTTGCTGACGATATAGCTCCTGATGGCATTGCAAAGCCGGACCTTGAAGGCATTTTCCTTGGCAACAATGCGCTGGATGCTATTCAC
>Ga0208434_1000366_pt1 | contig 22891 bp, 38 predicted proteins | sample 13_taG_FD_184086 | JGI IMG/M metagenome (GOLD analysis project Ga0208434, IMG submission 184086) | Marine viral communities from the Subarctic Pacific Ocean - 13_ETSP_OMZ_AT15268 metaG (SPAdes) (version 2) | ecosystem: Environmental > Aquatic > Marine > Oceanic | place: Pacific Ocean | collected... | reverse complement strand
GAAACATCTGTTCTAATCTCAGTGAATGGGTCAACCATACATCCATCAATAGTGATGAAGTTATCTTCTTCAATAGTCTCTACTGCTGTGTAGAATCCCTCAATGCTGAGGTCTTGTAGACCGCTATCAATTAAGTAGAAGTGTGAGTTGATAAACTCAATAGCCTTCTCTGTCTCCTCATCTGTAGCAGTGAGATGGTCATTGATTAGGAATGGCTTACGCAGATACACCCATAGCAATTCCGCAAACACCTCAGTAGGTGAGCCTGTCTCGGGAGTATATACTGCCCACTTCCAACCGCTAAACTCTGATAGGTTCATCATTAGTTCAAACCCGAACTGTGATTTACCTTGATGCGCCCCAGCATAGATGTATGTGGTGCTACCTTTCTTAACTGAATACTTGTCAAACAAGGAATCAAATCCTGTCCAAGCACCCTTCTTAACTCCTTCCTTGCGTAGTGTAGACAGTGAGTCTACTACGTCCTCTGCTTTGTAAATAATGTTTCTCATTGCTCTTGTTTTTTATTCTCCAAATTCTTTGCTGTAATCTTCCTCTTTATGTGAAAAGCTATTGCTTATTTCCTTACGATAGAACTCCTCTATGATATGGAAATCGTAAACGCTTTTACCTGTTGCTCCTACAAACGACATCATCTTTGCTATCATCTCGGGATTGCGATTGATGTGGTCAAGAGACTTTGCTCTTGTAACAAACTGAAAGGGTCTGTCCTTTGTACCTTGATACATATTGGTGTATCCGTTACCACGCTTCTTCTTCCAAGCAAGGCGTACACCAACGTCATAAATCATTTGTCCTTCGTCACTCATATTACATTTTTATTAATCGTAACCTTCTCTGATACTTACGGATAAGTAGTGCTGAGTTGGTCAGTTGTTTCTGTATGTCTTCACTCCATCCAAATCTACTGGCGTGTAGTGTTATGTTTACTTGGTCTATCATTAACATCTCCAAGTATTTCTGTATCTCTCTTATGTGTTTTCTTTTGCGTATCATTCCTCTTCTCTTTTTCCTGTTAGGTAAATCATTAATATGCTAACGGCAATCGTTAGTATAACTACCATCCACTTAAATTCTATCATCTCTCTTTGGTGTTAAAGGTTGTTGTTGCCCACACTTTAGATAGTTTATCAAAGGTGACAATAGTTCTCTTTTCATCCGTTGGGCAGAATGCTACCCCAATTTGCTTTTTCATTTCTCTTTGGTGTTAAAGGTTTCTAATATATGCAGAGCAAAGTCTGCCATCATATCATAATGGTAGTGTGCATAGGTTTGCCCTTCACTACGATTAGACTGAACAAAGTCATCAGTCATAGATAGAATCTTGTCGTGTGTATCAGTACCATATTCTTCTAATACTTTATCCCATTCCTCCTTCAGCACCTCTTTAGGTGTTGTCTTAACGATGTATTGCATCTCTTCAGCAAAGTCCCTAAACCCCTTCTTGTGTTCTAATTCGTGGGTTTCAATACATTGAATTATATCTGCTTCAAGTTCTTTAATTGCTATCACTTGAGATTCACACCACTCATCATCGCACCGCATACAATGCAGTTTACATTCATCAAACTGATGGTCTTGATAGTGTTTTTGTGCTACTTCTTTCGGTGTCATCTCTCTTTGGTGTTAAAATGTTCTACAATCAACTCAATCGCCATTCCTAAATCTTTAGGCTCTGCCATCTCTAAAGTATCATCACCTCTGCGCCACTTGTTGTGATTCTCAAGTAGTGTTACTGCTTCTTGTAGTGTCATTTTCGTTTGATTTTAATTACATAATTTATGTATTGAGGTCTATGCGAATGGCTGTACTTATTATAGGTAATGTATGAATTAATTATCTCCGTACCGCTTTCATTTACCCAATCTATAAACTCACTATGCTTCTTCATTCCATCAGTTCCAGTATGGAAAGATAACTCTCTAATCTCTGATTTGGTGAAGAATCGTTTTAGCCACTTCATTTCTCTTTTGTGTTAAAGGTTTCTTTAAAATAATCATCTGCTGATTTTTGAAAGCAGTTGCGTTGGTAGTCATCAGCAAACTCACACATCACCTCTTTCTCTTTCTCAAGTAGAGATTCAATCTTACGCTCAATCAATCTTGGCGTTTCTAAATCCATTGGTAGGGTTTTTCTAACCCATTCCAAAATTTCCTGCATTAGTGTTTTCATTTCTCTTTGGTGTTACAAGTTATTTCAAAAGGAGGGTCATATGGGTTTTTAGTAGTATTTGGCGTATGGTAGTGTATCTGTTCAGATAAAAGTATTACCGCCTCTTCTGCTGTGATATGGCTTTTCTCTATCAATCTTTGAACTATTTCTGCTTTACTCATCTCTCTTTGGTGTTAAAGGTGTCAAGCTATCGCCTGACAATGTATTATTAAAGGTCAGGTTATAGCCTTACTTGTATCATTATAGATACAAAAGTAATAGAGGGGCCGAAGCCCCTCATCACTATTTAGAATGGCATATCATCACCATCATTCACAGCTTGTGCCTTCGGCTTACCTGTGTACTCTCCTTGTAGTTGGATGTACTTACCGCCATCACGCTTGTCCTTAATCTCAAGGTTGACCCAGCCCTTTTCATTCTTGCTGTTAGTCAATACCTCAAAGTCCTGTGGACCTAAAGCTACCTTTACAATTTCACCGAACTTAGTGGTGATTACACTTGTCTTTCCAACGAATACTTTGTCGTTTGCCATCTTGATTTTTGTTTAGTTACTTGTTAATAGTTCTTTTAAATGCTCGTACCTTTCCTCCATTGCGATGACTTTACCAGCCATCTCATTGAGTCTGTTTACGTTTACTTCATTTGAATGCTCATAGCCTTCAACAAATGCTTTGACTTTCTTGTACTTGATTAGGTACTTTTTGTCAGCCATTCGGTTATCGTGTGAGCCGATATATACCGATACCCCTTTATGGTCAATGCTCAATAGCCTCGCTATCTCACGAACACCATAACCATAATCATTGAACACAGCACAGGCAATGCCCTTAGCTAATGCTACTTCTTTCTTCTTACTGTTAGACATAATGTCTGATATAGCTACACCACTTATGGTGCTTGTACCCGAGATGATAACATTCTCAAGGCTACTATATGACATCAATGTCTGCGCTGTATGGTTTAAATTCTCCATTGATAAATAATCTTTCGTAAAGGTTAATTGATTCTTCTAACTCTTGCTCACCTCTTGCAAGGAAAGCATCACCTGCTTCGTATATACCCACCTCGTAAGGGAACTCTTTCTGTACAACTAAGAAGTAAAACTTATCTACATTGAAGATAGTCTTGTACAAGTATGCTTGTTGTGCATAGTTGAAGAAAGCGTTACGCTTAAACTTGTGCATTGGGTCACGAGTGGTTTTCAAATCCACAAGGTAGTTGTCTACACCATTCCAAGCTAAGGCATCAGCCTTACCCTTGACCTTCACGACATTGCCTTGAGCAGTATGGTAGTCCATTACTCCTGGTACTTCGGGAGTGAACTCAAGACCCATAATCTCCTTGACAGCATCAACCTTCATCAGCTTGTCATACATACCTTCAACAAGGTGGAAGTCATTCTTGGTTAGTGCAATGGTCTGTGGATTCTCGGCACGGAACTCCTTGTAGTCGTTACCTCTGCGCTGACCTTCCCAACCAATGTAGTTTACCTTGTCCTCCAAGAACCTTGCGTGCAACGCACGACCGAACCTTGCGTGCAACGCACGACCTACATCAAACGCTGAGGTATTAGGCTGTGACCATTTACCTTTGTGCCATAGGTTGAACTTGGTAGGGGATTCTTTCATTAGCTTGAGGGAACTATTGGACAGGTATTCCCTGTCCGCATAGTACACCTCATCATCGTTAAACCTTTCTAATATATCCATTATCCTAACAGTTGCTTACGCTGTGCAGCCGTCACTTGGTACTTGCCTAATGCAGACTCTACCATATCACGCTTACCATCTGCGATAGCCTTTTCCATCTTAGTCATAACCTCTTTGGTTAGCTTAGGCTTAGATGCTGGTGCAGGAGCAGAGTTTCTGCCGTGGTCATTGGTAGCATCGGGGTCTTTGGTATCATCAATAAGGAACATACCATTGAGTGCATACTTACGAGCGTAAGATGAACTTGCTCCAAAGCACTGTGCGATATCCATACCCTTACGATTAGGGTCAATACCCGCTTGTGCAGTTACCACTCTGTCTACTTCTCCATCGGATACCACAACCATAGACTCAATGTAAGGGATACCAGCTACCTCAGCTACTGAATCTGAGATTTGCATAGTCAAACCATTGGTTGCAAGTAAAGGCTTTACTGCTTCCAAGATGTCCTCAGCACTGCGGTAGTTGTAGTTACCGAACTTGTTACGCTGTCCCTTCGGAGCTTTGAGTTCCGACTGAACTTTGATTAGGGATTTGTTTAAATTGCTCATATAAAATTGAATTGATTACTACTAAATTACACCAATATATTAATTATTGACATAAACATTGTTAATTTTTTTCAGTACCATCCTCAGTACATCCTTCTTGTTCTTGCTATCAAGCATTGAGTTGAGTAGTAGGTCGCTGATTGTATCAGCTACCTCATCCTTAGTCTCGTGGCTATTAGGCATCACCTCATCAAAGATTAATGCCCACTTGTTTATCTCATCTACATACTGAACATCACGATAGTACATAGCGTTGTTCACGACCTTGCTACAGTGCAACACGGTGGCGTGGTTCTTACCAACCATCCTTCCTAAGTGACTCGGGCTTTGATTATACTTCTGGTGGAGTATTGACAAAAGACATTGCCTTGCTATAATTACGCTCTCTCGTCTCGTCTTTTCTAACGGGTTCAAGTTGTATTGCGATTTGTAACTTGCTACGAGATGGGCTAACGTACTCTCCATTAACCTCTTCCTTTCCATACTTCTCTTCATTCTCATTTAGGACTCCTATAAATTTCTTAATTCTTCTGATTGCTTTCTGCTTTGCAAGGTGGACCTTGCGTACACTTGTATCTGTATCCGTAGCCAGCTCCTTCATAGAGGACTCACCAATCACACACTCCATTAAAGCTCTGCGTTGTAGGTATGGTAGGTTAGTCTCTGCATAGTCTCTTACTACATCAATGAGGTTGTCTATCTCTTTGGTATCTGCTATTGCATTGGCTTGGTACTTGCTGTACTCATCATCACCATCACCATAGGTTATCTCACTCTCATTGCGTACCTCTAAGTTCTTCTCGTTAGCTGAAAGGGAATTGGTATAGGAGTTGAGTATTGCGTATCGGAATGAAGACATAACAATGCCTGTCATATGCGCCTCGTTCTCAAACTCTTCATCTCTATTTACTAACCTCATCACATTAAGCACGGCTAAGTGGTTAGCCCTCTCTACTACCTCATCATTGTGGAAGGAGTATCCGTAATACTTTGCACAGAAGTGCAGGAACCTTCGGTCCGCAGGGAACCAATTGCGTAAGTCTCTCTCTGTTATCTTCATCTCTGTATACTATTATTATAATTACTAATACTATTACTTAGTAATAACCCTAAAGGTTATTACTTATAATACTATTATTAGTTATACTATTAGTATAAAGGGTACTAACATACAACATAAATTGGTATTCTGCATCTATGAATTGGTCTAAATTAGAATTGGTTATTAACATCTTCATCCATTTTTTCGTTCATAACTTGACTAAGCAACTTAGTCTTTAGGTTGAGAGCTTCTACTGTACCATCGTATTTTAGTTTGAGACTACGATACTCATTCCTCGCTCTCTCTATTGTGTCTCGGTACGTAACCATATCTCGGGTACGTGTCTTGTGGGTTTCCACAAATTGCTCAAGCTGTAGGAGGACTTTGATTAAATCATCGTCCTCCTTTGCTTTCTCAGCTAACTCACCCAGCACCCAATACAGGTTGCTTAGGTCAGCACTGATAAGTAAATCATCCTTTATACTCATTAAGTCCAACTGTATTTAGTTATAGGGTAGAAGTCATCTGAGTCTTCCACACCCTCATCGTTATCCATATACTTCCAACGGTGTTCATCACTATCATAATACACCTCTCTGTTGTTGTAATCGTCTACGAACTCGGGTTCTTCCTCAAGGAATACATCTTCACGAGTAGATATATATATTCCGTATTCATTAGATTCTTCCTCACCAATAATATCAAAGTCAAGGTTAGGATATTTCTCTATCATCTTGATAATGATTGGTCGGGGGTCTGCCCAAGCCGTTCTTAGATTGTACTCGTGTTCAAAAGGGAAACCATCTACACTGATAGCCATCTCATCATCACACACAGCGTTCCACTTTGTACCCCAATTATCTACATTCCATCTGTACCAATTTGGTAAGCCAAGTTCATCTAACTCTTTCTCTTTGTCGGTAGATAGGTTGTCTCTATACAAGTTCTCTGGCTGAGGTATGAAGTGGTTGAAGTCAAACTCACGACCTTGTGTTTCAAATTTCTCAGAGCCTTTTACGTTCTCCACGAACTGCTCTACATCTTTCTTTTCTCCGCTCACGTTTAGTGAGAAATAAAACCAATTAGGCATATCAATCTTCTTTTAAAATTCCTACTTTTATTACTGCGTTTCTTTTGTGGTGCATTATCATAGCCATACGAGCCTCTTCAAGACTCTCAAAGTCTTGCTTGTAGTTGGTAACATCACCTTCCCATTCTACTGTATATGTTAGCTTACTCATAGTTCTCAATTAAAAATTCATCTGTCTTTAGGTATCTACGCTTGTTGGTTGTTATGCGTACAATATTATCGGGTATAAGCGAAGTGTAACGCTTACGATTATTGTCCCACACTGTAAGCACATTAGGGTTACTTACACCCGTTCCTTTTACGAACTTAGATACTCCGAACCGACCATTGATTTTGGTCAGCTCTCCGTTCTTCTTACGATACTCTGCACCGAAGATTGTTCCTTTGCTTTGTAGCTCTGCGACTACCTCATTGAAATACTTTATCATTCTTCAGATAATTTAATGTTATACATATTAGCTACTTTCTTCAACAGGATTTCTGTGTAGTGCTGTTTATCTGAGGACATTTCCTGTGTCATCCCCATACCCCATAGATAGTCTATGGCTTCCATACAATCCTTCTTTGTTACTTGATTTATCATCGCTCTAATTTTTCTGCAAGTTAATACTTAATTTCTAAACCACCAAAGGTATATAGAAATCTTTTTGTTTATGTACTTTTTAATTTTCCGTATCACGAATTGTGCTGCTCTTTAAGTTCTGAATAATTCTTAATCATATGCACCCAGTCTGCCTTGCTGATTTCTTCCTCACAAAACTCTTGTGCTAAATCTCTTGCTCTCGGGTCAAACATATTGTATGCTCCAATCTCTTGTACGTTTAGGTACGCTTCAAACTTTGCTTTCATATCTTTATTTTCTAATCGTGTAACTACTATTTAATTCATCAAACAAATCGTGGTATAGTTCGTGTTCTCTATCTATACCGATTCTTTCCATCTCTTCGTGTATTCCGCGAATAAGTCCCTCAACTGCTAAGTTCTCTGGGTGTCCGAAATCAATCTCATTCATCAATCCCTCAAGTCTTTCTTGTTTGTCCATAATCATTATCACTTGTTTTATATATTACTTTCTATATCATATCCGTATACAGCAATCAACCCCCTGTTGAACATACGTTCCAAGTTCTTATAAGGGTTTGTAGCCTTCGGTCTTTTACAATGCTTTACAGCATATGTAATCCTCACGTCATCATCTACCTTCGTTTGGTAGTAAAATCTATATCTCCACATCTCTAACGATTTATACATTCGTGTTCCATAATATCCCCATTGTCATCTACGATATCGTAGCAACACAGCTCACAGGTTATATACTTTTTCATAGTTTAAAATAGTTATCCGTTCTCATTGCGCCATCACTTATAGCTTGGCGGTATGCTACCTCTTGCACATTGTAATTGTCCATTGGTAGATGTCTATGTGCGAACTCGTTTATAACGATGTCCATTAGGAATTGCTGTTCGCTGTCTGTTGGGTAAAATGTCTGTTTCATTATTCTGCGTTTTCTATTTCTGTTATTTCAAATCTGTGCGTATCTGCTACCTCTATAATCTCTATGTCTCCATCGTACATAGCCTCTAACAAATACTCCTCACTATCCTCATTCCAAAGAGTTACTCTGCGGTTCACTCTTACTTTCACTGTGGCTTCTATCCACACGTTTCCAATCTGTTCCATATCATTTAATTTTTGTGCAATATATAAATTATTTAATCAACTACAAACCCTGTGGTATCTTTCTTACCATCGCCTTTAGCAACAAGCCCCAACACATAGCCTTCACTATACGGTCTGTCAAGCATAAGGTCATCGCTACTATCTCCGTTCACTACGGGGTATCCGTTCCACATATCGGGCAACTCCTTACGAAATACCACACTTACAGGATATCCATCGGCAAGGGCTTTCATAGCCTCATCGTGGTTATCCTCTGCCCTACTGAAGGTCTGCACATAATTTGACTTACCGTATCTGCGTAGCTTACTCGGTATCTTTGTATAGTCATAGAACTTTAGGTTCTCCCAATCTCGGAAGTCCTTGCCTGTAAACTTCTTGATTAGGTATAGAAAGTCTCTATCACTCGTGCCATTCAGCCGTATAGCTATCTTGCTATTTGTACGCTTTGCTTGTAGATTAGCCCACTCAAGCTCTAAGGTCATTTGTGCTATAAATGTCTTCGGTTCATCTAAGAAGTATTCGGTACGGTTTATCCTTGCATTCGCTACATTGGACATTCGCCCACGCCCAGCGGTAAAGAGACACGATGCCGTACACCCTGCGCTACGATTGGGACACATATCTGCACCCTTACTGTTCTGCGTTGCAGGTGCTAAGTAAAGTATACGGGTATCTCTGCCGTTCTTCTTTGTCTTTGCGTTACTCGTACCTACGCTCAGTAGGTTCTTAGGTATCTTGTAATCTACCTGTATTTTCTCTAAGGTTTGCATACGCTCTACTTTACAATAGCTAAAGCTATTATTGCTAAAAAACCAATCAATGCAATTGCCTCAAAGGTTCCCGAATTGTCATCATTGAACCGCTCAAGGGTTCTGTAAATCTTTGCTTTCATAATTCTATATTTTATACAACACCGACAAACCCTAAGACTTACGACACGATGCAACAAGGCGCACGTATCCGCTTAAGGTTTGTCCGTTTTGAGTGTGGTCACCACTATCCGCCGTTTGGCGTTGTCGCTCTTGCGATGTGTTCAGCTATGCGCCTATTTTCTGCGCTTCGCTTTCCTTGTGTTGCGTTGCTCGTTCGCTCTATCTATACGCAGTGCGTATGTGTTTTCAATGGCTTCCTTTTGCGCCTGTGCGCGTTGCTTCCTATTGGATGCATCAAGGTTGCGGACCTTTGTCGCAAGGCGTTTCTTTTGCCCTTGCTTAGTGCTAAAATCTAAAAATACCGCGCTCATATATTATGCGTTTAAAAATTCAATGACTGCTAACATTTGCGCCTCATTAAAGCCTTTAGCGTTTAGTTTTTGCAATTGTAGGTATTTAGTATTTTTTGTAGGTATACTTACTTCAGTAGTGGCACCTAATTTTAAAAACCTTTTGCCTAACTTGTTTTGTAATTTTAAGCCCTTATATAAAGCCTTTACTAATTCGCTCACGTTGTCCGCTTGTATTTTAGCTTGTCCGTTTTGTGTTAATACTACTTTTGCATTTTTCATTTTAATGGTGTTTTAATTATTAAATAGTTTTAATGTGTTACGCCCTGTGCGCTTCGCTACAAAGATATGTTCAAGATTTTTAAATAAAAAAATAAAATTGCATCAAATAACAGTTTCTTAACATTGAAATAGCTGTATCGTAGTGGTAGCAAGGGATTGACCGAGTAAAAAAAAATTAGAGTATTAGCTGGCCTCACGGAGCGGGGGGAAGGGGCGGGGGGAAGGTGATTTGACGAATGTCAGAAGTACCTTTGGGAATATTGTATAATAATAAATACTATTATTATAATAGTCTTACTTTACTCTAATACTATTATCATAATAAACTTTACTATGGGAGTAAAGTTTATTATAATTAGTTTATTATAATAAGGGGAGAATAATGAAAGACATTGAACATTCAATATTGTATATTCCATTAGAGGCATTCTAAGAGCCTCAATTAAACACTTCTATACAATCATACCAAAACAGTAAGATATGTCAGCTAAAGAACTCCTAATAGCCTTATTGAGCGGAACAATGCCTAAAGGTGATACCAAGTCAGAGATGTTTAAGTTTTACAACTCTATGGTGGGCAAGAGTAAATACTTTCCAAAGCAAGAGAATCCAAAGACTTCTTGTGGGAGTTGTATCCAAAGGGTGAAGACTTCTATTTGGAAATGGTATCATAGTGATGAGACAGCACCAAGCTTTAGTGAGTTAACTTTCACAGGTAGGTTAGGCGCACATAACATTCCACTATACAAGATTACAGATGCCAAGTAAGAGAAACAGTTTCGGGAAAGTAGTCTCGGGTCGCGGTAGCGAACTAACAGACCTTCAGTCAAAGTTCCTTGAGGGGATTCGTGATAACGGTATGGATGCTTCGGGTAAGATTGCTAAGGAGCTTGGTTACACAAACTACTATCGTGATAGGAGAACTACGGGTACAGCTTTTCACAAGGCGTTAATGGAGATAGCCAACTCAGAGCTTAAGAGCATTGAGGCGGCCAAGGGAACGAACCTAACGGCCTTAATTCGTATTAGGGATATGGCGATAGCAAACGATGATATGAAGGCTGCTATGGACGCTATAAAGATTATCAATGATATGCAAGGGTACAAGGCTCCCACTAAGGTGGAGCAGACCAAGATTGATATTACCGCTACGATAGATTTAACAGCTCCAGACGAAGAGCAAGACTATTTGGATGTAGATGCAGATTAAGCTATACAAACCTACTGAGCCGCAGGTTGATTTCCATAGGCTCGTTCACGATGACAGCCCCTTTATTAGTTGTTTAGTTGCAGGGAGACAAACGGGTAAGACTTTCTATATGCAGAATGATGCTGTGATGAGAGCATTGAACAACCCTAAACACCGAATGTTCTGGGTCAGCCCAATACAAGACCAAGCTAACAAAGTGATGAAGGACATTGAGGGGATGTTCAGTAGCCACCAAGATTTATGGACCAAGATAATCAAGAGGTATGACCGCAAGGCGAATGAGATGTATTTTTACAATGGTTCATTTATTAAGTTTCGCTCTGCTGACAGTGGGGATAATCTTCGTGGTGCCACATTGGATTATATATACTTGGATGAGGCGGCATATATGAAGCTTGACTTTATCAACGAGGTGCTGTTGCCTATGGTTACAAGGACGGGTGGTAAGGTTACTGCGGCAAGTACATTTAACGGCCCTAACTGGTTCTACGACTGGTACAAGGAAGGGCAGCAAGAAGAGAATTGGGAACAGATTAAGTCCATTAAAAGGACATACCTTGACCTTAACGATGACAATGTAGCTAAGACCGTACTCGGTATTAAGAAGAGTATGACTAAGGCACAGTTTGACCAAGAGTTCTTGTGTAAGCCTGTGAGTGCTAATGCCTTGTTCAGCAATGTTGAGGACGCTGTTGTAGATAAATTAGATACAAGATGTGAGAGAACCTACATAGGAATGGATATTGGTGTGGCACAGGATTATACAGTGCTTACAGCGATGTCTGATGACTACAGAGTGGTTGACATAGACCGATTCAATTACAAGGAAGAGGGAATGGACTACGAGGAGTTTAAGGAAAGAATAAAATCATTCTACCTAAAACACGACAGGAACTTAGCTGCCGCATACTTTGAGGTAAACAATAACGACCTGTTGTTTGATGACTTGACAGATGACGATAGGCTCTACAAACTTATACCCTTTACAACCTCAGCACAGAGTAAGCCCGAGATTATCCGTAACCTCATCAAGCTGTTTGAGGACAAGGTGATTAAGATACCCAAGAACACGGACTTGATAAAGGAGCTTTACGACTTTAAGTCTAAGCGTAACTCTATTACAGGTAACCTACAATTCTCCAACACCGATGGCAAGCACGATGATATGGTTATGAGCTTGGCAATCTGTGCGTATTGTGCGGCAGAAGAACAGGATGGTGGAGTAACTTTGTTTTTATGATTACATTCAGACAGCACCTTGAGATATCAAAGTATTCAAAAGAAGAGAATGGAATACTTGACTACATATCAACCCTTGCTCCAGAAGACAAAGTAAGCACTACAAGAAATGTCGTGAGTACATACCCCATTGAAATGAAGGGTAGTATAAGCGATGAAACTAATAGCAGGTTCAATATATATACAGATATTATGGAACTCGTTCTTGGGCAATTTATTATGCTTGAGCAAATTATTACGGGTAAAACGAAGTATGATTCCGAAGCAGAGAACGACCTTGCTATAGCAGAATTAATTATAAGACCCAAGCATCATACTAAATTTGACAATGAAAACACTGAGGATGAGGAGGTTAATAAACAAGCCATCTTAGATTCTCCCGTTGAAGATATTTACAGAGCTGTTACCAAATTTCTTGATAATAGAGAATTTGTTTTATTCAAGCAATTCTCTGGAGTGTTTTATGAAATACCCGATGAGGAAGAAACAGAGGAAGAGGAAGGCGATGTTACATCTGAACAGTTGTTTAGCCAACAATGGTATTGGTACTCTATGGTCCGTATGTTAGCGCAAGAAGATATAAGAAGGTACTCAGATATCTATATGCTAAAGATGTCCACCGTAATGCCCGAGATGAGCTACCTCGCTCAAAAAAACAAGATTGAGTCCGCGAACCAACGCCAACAAGCGGCAATGCGTAAATTGTAAATTAAAGAAAGACAATATGAACAACCTAACAGACCTTTATAATGAGATTAAGTCCTTTGCTAATGGGCATCTTATGGTCAACGAGTTTATATTTGCGGCATCGGAGGATGACCTACAGCAATACGATTTTGATTATAGGACACTCGTATTGATACCGAGTTCTTCTAATCTATCAAGAGATTTAAATTCACCAGTGTACACGCTTTCTTTTTCGGTTTTAGTTTTAGATAAAACAATAAAGGACGATAGCCTTGCATCAATACAATCCATAGAGGAAAATATATTTATCATAGGTCAATTGCAGGATAAGCTTATGCAGTTGGGTAGAGATGTAAACTTTGACGAGGTTGAACTTTTAAACACACCGCTTGAAGATTACAATGTAACCACAGCGTTCTCTGACTTTGATATTGTTCTTTCACGCAAGCCGTACACAAGGGGCATAGACGAAGCATAGATGGCTTTTAGCGAGGGGCAATATAAGAATTTTATTAAGGTAATCGTTGTTGCTGCCGTAGCAAAGGAGTTCCGTAAGTCTGCTATTATCAAGAAGGTAGTGCAAAAGATAAAGTCACAAGGTCTTGTCGCAACAGGAGAGCTTTCAAATCCTCAGTTAACAGGTAGTATACTTCCATCAAGGGATGATAAGTTTCTTGTTGAAAGGGGAGGCGTAGTTGTAAGGACCGCTAAGATTGGACCTAATGGAACACCTGTGGCAACAGAGATAGCTGTAAGATTGAGATACGGGTTGGCTGAAGAAAAGTATGTTTACTTAACAAAGAACAGCCCAGATAAAAAGTGGTTCCCTAATATAGATAGGATTGCAGAGTGGATTAAGGTAAAGCAATCAAGAGGGAAGAGTTTCACAATAACAAGGAACGGCATAGAAAAAGAAGCTAAAAGAGATTGGGAAAGAAAGTCCGTAGCTTATATCATAGCAAGGGGGATAAGTAGGAATGGTATTCTTAAAAAAGATTTCCTAAGTCCTTTTGAAGATAAGAGTACAGGTGTAGACGCTTCTTTATCAAGAGCGCAAATAAAGATAACAAACAGATTGATTGATTTGTATGGAACTACTTTTGTGGACATACAAAATGATGTAATAGGAAATATATTATAAAATGGGTGTAAATAAAGTAACACTGCTTCAAGAAGCGATTTTATCTCTTAGTAAAGAAATAAACAAGAATGGTGAAGCTACTAAACAACAGGCTAAAGAATTAAAAAAGCTTAAAGAGCAGTACGAAAAGGTAAATAAGTTAATGCCTCAGTACAGAAAAAAGCACGAGGAAATTAACAAAGAGTTAGAAAATGCTAATAAGATAACATCTAAATTAGACAAAACTAACAAAGGCTTTTTCGGAAAACTGAAAACAGCCATAGGCACATTAGCTCGGTATGGATTAGCTTACAAAGCTCTTAATGCAACTCAAAGAATATTCACCGAATTAACCATTGGCTCTGTAAAACAATCAATCGCTTTTGAAAAGGCACTTGCCAGCCTTGGTGCAGTAGCAGGTGCTACATCAGAGGAAGTGGAGGTTCTTGGAAAGAATGCACTAAGCGTAGCTGGTTCAACAAAGTTTACAGCAATAGAAATTGTAGGATTGCAAACAGAGCTTTCAAAACTTGGTTTTACCGCAGAAGATGTCGTTGCTTCTACACAGGCAATTGCGTTTACAGCTCAAGCCCTTGGCGCACCACTTGATGCTGTAGCACAACAAACAGGTAAAGTAATAAATCAGTTTGACTTACTCATTGAACAAGCAGGGTTTGTTGGCGATGTACTTGTAACATCTATAAACAACAGTGCTTTATCTTTTGATAGTTTTGGCACGGCAATTCAGTATGTAGGTCCAATAGCTAAAAACTTAGGATTGACAATTGAACAAACAGCAGGTGCTATGGCTGTTCTTGCTGACAATGGATTTACAGCATCTCGTGTTGGTACAGGTCTTCGTGGTATATTCACTGAGCTTGGGAAGACGAGTGCAGACGTAGAGGCTTCTTTAAACTCGTTAGCAAAGCAAAACATATCTTTATCTGAAGCAGTTGATTTAGTAGGTAAGCGTAATGCAGCACAGCTTATCACATTGTTGAAAAACATTGATGCTATAGACAAAGGCAATGAAAAGTATTATGAACAAGGAAGAGCTTTGCAATCTGCTGCGAAGGATATTGATAATTTCGCTGGTCAAATGAAACTTCTTAACGCAGCATTCATAGAATTTCAAATAAACATAGGAGAGTCAATAGCAAACAGTGACATACTTCTTTCTGTGTTAGATGCGTTTTTCCCAGCAGCGGGTAAAACAGCAAGAGGCTTTCAAGCTATTAATGAAGTTGGTTTTGAAGCCTTTAATGCTGGTGCAAAAGAAGTTGAAAAAGGAGCGGGTTCTCTAAATAAATCTCTTGAATTATTAGGTGTATCTCAAGAAGAATATCAACAATCTTTAGAGGCACTAAATAGAACGGAGACATCTTTTTTAGACTATCTCCCAGACGGATTCTCAAAAATAGGTGATGCTGCATTAGCGCAAGTTCAAAAGGTAGATGGATTTAGGTTAAAATTAGAAGAGGTAGCAGAAGAAAGTAAAAAGCAAACATTGATAACAGAAGGTCAAACTATAGCTACTGATGAATACGAAGAATCGGTAAGAAGGTTGACACAGGCTTTTGAGGACCAAATAAATGTTAATGATGAAGTAGACATTACTGCCGAAAGAATTAATTCTCAGATATCTGAATACAATGCAATAATTAACACAGGTGTAAGAACACAGACTGATGCATTTGGTATAAGGTCTGAAATGGTAGAGGTAACTGAAGATGAGATAATAAAGTACAAAGGTTTAGTAGGTGCGTTACAAGGGTACTTAGACCAATTAACCAATATTTCTTTTAGTGAAGACGACCTTAATAGAAAAAGAGAGAGCGAGAGAAAAAAAGCCATAAGGGAAGAAAAAGAAAATATAAAAGAAAAAATAAAAATTGAGAACGAGTCCACTGCTAACTTAGTTAAATCTATAAATGAAAGGGCTAAACAGCAAACCGCAGTAGCGGAGACTGCTCAACAAGAGGCTGACATAGAAGCTAAACGAGCAGCAGCAGTGTCTGAAGCTTACAGGGATAATGCTAAAACAATTGCAGGATTAGTTCCTGTTTACGAAGAAAACATAGATTTAGTTGAGAACGCAGTAAAAGCTAATGAAAAATTATCAGAGGTTTTAGGAAGCGAGGTAATAAATGACGTAAGCAAGGCATTTGATAATTACTCTTCCGAGCTAAGAGATTTGAAAAAAGCTCAAGAAGATGGCACTCTGAGTCAAGAAGGTTATGAGCGAGCTGTAGCTGAACTTAGAAACAGGTTCATAGAAACGATAGAAACTTTCAGAACATTCGCAGGTACTTCTCAAGAAGTTAATAAATTTCTTGATGATATGTTAATTAACTTTGATGCTCTTTCTATTACCGTGTCAAACTCCACGGAGAAAAGCAAGAAGGATTGGGAGGACTTTACAAAGGAGTTCAAGGAAACTGCTTGGGCCGATATAGCTATGGATGCTGTTAACGCATTAGGAGAGTCTCTGGGTGCTTTTAATGATGTTGCTTTAGAGAATACTAAGAACAGACTTGCTCAAGATATGGAGGAAGTTAAAAACAGGTATGAGATTGAAGACGAGATATTAAAGTCTCAGCTTAACAATCAGTTAATTACAGAGTCTCAGTTTAGAAAGAAACAAAAAGACCTTCGTAAAATTCAAGTAGCTGAAGAGAACGCTATAGCAAAAGAGTTGTTTAATGCTGAGAAGAAACAAGACAGAAATGATGCTGCTTTAGATGGTGTTGAGGCTGCCGCTCAGTCTTATCTACAGGCGTTTCAAAACTACGAGCCTGTAACAGCGGCTATAGTTGGTTCTATTGGTGCGGGTATTGCATTAGCTCAGTCTACTGCTCAGATAGGTGCGATTAATAGCAGGAAATATTTTGATAAAAAATTTGCTGATGGTGGTGTTGTAAACGGGCCATCGCACGCTGAAGGCGGTGTTCCCTTCTCTGTACAAGGTAGAGGTGGATACGAGATGGAAGGTGGGGAGTACATTATTAATAAGCGTGCTACTTCAATGCACAGGGATTTACTTGACAAAATAAACAACACAGGCTTAAACGCAAGTAGAAACAGACAAACTAAATTTGCTGTAGGGGGGGTTGTCGGAGCAGTAACAGGTCTGGCGAGTGTAGATTACCTTGAGGAGATAGCTATGAACACAGCTATGTCTGCAAATAACAGCAGTAAACCTGTGAGAGCCTATGTAGCTGACAAGGACTTGAATAGTAATAATACAGAACGTAAAATCAGAGATAGAAACGACAGAATATAATGGCTGATTTAATATTTCAACAAGGCATAGGAACTATTTTTAGCAATGTTTCTTTAAACCTTATAGCACCTAACACGCTAAGAGAGGCAACCTCTTCGGGAAACTTTAATTTAAAGGAAGTTGTAAGAATTGTGTATACTGATGGATACGAAAAATCTGTTTATGCAATATGCACAGATAATGTTGGTGGTGCTACTTTTGAGTTTGATGAAAAAATATATCCTGTCTCCCTATCAACTTTTAATAGCGAGATAAGAGTGTATAATACCAATACAGTGCATACTGCTGACGTTTATCGCATAGCTGTAGATGTTCAGAACGGTATGTACTCCAAAGCCTATACTCAATACAATTCAAATATATCTTACTCTTTAATTATACCCGAAAAAAGAATAGGATATTTTGGAGCCTCGGATGTGATAATTACTTCTAAAGATGTAGTTTTTGTTGACTTCTGTGATACACTGGCTTATGGAGTTGGTCTTTCAGAAAAGTCATTAGACACACTGAACAACAAGTTTAGGTCTTCTTTAGAATTTAATATCGCAACACGATAGTATGGATTTTACTTTACAGCTTAGCCGTGATAATACAGCCAATAGTTATTACAATGTAGACCTGTTTCCCGAGCAACAGCTTGACTATGATTTAGATTTCTATGATAGTTTAGAAATTGACAAGGTAAGACTTCCATTCTTTACAAAGATTAGAATACCCTTAACGAATAGAAACAAAGGTTCTGATGTATTTGATTTTGACCCTTTTACTTCTTTAAGCACTGATTTTCCAAAAGATGATTTCTACTTTAAGATTACTGTTTACGGGTCTTCTTCAAATACAGAGATATCGGGAATATTAAACGTAGTTTCTTTTGAATACAACTCCTCTGAGTCCTATGTAGAGGTTGACCTAAAAGACTTTTTATCAAAGTACCTTTCGGGTATGAAAGATATTAAGTTAGGCACACTATACGGTGAGACAAACTCCTACTACAGAAACAGACACACCTTTGCTCAGTTCTTACAAACCACATCTAACGGTGGTGAGGCAGGGGTAATAGGACAAAATCCAGACTACACAAGGCCAATATCCTTTCCTTATGTTGATTTTTGTAATGATGTGGATGGGAAGTTTGGATACGCAGCAAGGCAGTTTTTAGAGTATGGTCCTGGATTAAAGAGAACAGGTATTATGCCTGTGTTCTCTGTTTCAAAGTTTTTAGAATATATAGGCCTCTACCTTAACACGGCATCGTTTCCTGTTAGTGTAGAATCAAAGCTGTTTGGATTAGGTCAGTATGCAACCAATCCTGCATTCCCCGATTTTCAAGCAGAGAAACTACATATGGTTGTTCCATCACAATTACTTGCAAAGCAGGACGTGAACGTAAGAAGATTTTCTTTACGCCAGTCACCCGCTTGGGCAGGGACTAACACCAACTTAGATAGCTGTATTGAGATAGATGGAACAGCAATGGAGATACACACTGATTGGTGGGGCAGTATGGAAACCGCTGGTAACTACGGTACCATAAATGATGCCGACCCTATATACACTGTTCAGCAGTGGGGTGCTGAAAAACAAATGGGTTTTTATCCTTACGATTTTACTAACGGAATAGACGAAGATGGGATAAGAGGATTCTTTTGTCCTAAAGTTTCTTTCAATGCAGACATTACCCTACCATCATCAAGCGTTACCATAAGAGACTTGCAGTACGAGATACCTGTTATCCAGCGAGATAAGATGGTTAAAGATATAATACTTTCGGACCCCGACACAACTATGACTTTCAAGTTGTATGTTGGTATCTATGCTGATGGAACGATGAAAAAAAAGATACCATTACAGGATTCAAATGGGGATGACATTGTACTTGATACAACAGGTGCCACGGTTAGCCAAGGATATTCTGAAAAAGGTAATTATCAGCAATCAGAACCACAATACAGAAAATGTAATACTGGAGCAAGTAATCCCGTAGACGTTGCGATTATAGATAATGGTGCAACTTGGGCTGATAAAATAGATTTCCCAGATATTGATGTGAACTTCCCTTCGGGTCAAGAAATATTTGTTGACAGTGGTAGTGAGTACAGTATCAATTACTTTCTTGAACCCTTAGATGGCAATCTTAAAATAGAATATGTTGGTGCTTATTTTTTTACAGGAGTTTGGTGGAGAGAGTTTGGGATAACTCCTCCCGAAGTATTTGGTGTAGGAGACATCAAGAAAGCCATCACAAGAATAGGTACTCCAGATGGAATTGGTGATTATGCATTACTAAATGTAAATTTCCGCTCTAACGCAGATACATTTATATATAAGACTGATGACGAGTTTTCTATAGAGGATTCAGTTAATCAAACGTCTCCGCTAACCGTATCTGATATCTTACCCGCTGTACTCAAAAGGTTTGACTGTGGATTGTTTTACGAGTTTTCTAATGGTGTCAATATTTTAAGAGTAGACCCATTATCTATAGTTAGAGATGGTAATCAAGATATTAATTCTCTTGTTGATGATTTGAAATCAGTTAAGATAACCAATGGTGGAGACAAGGCTAAGACGCTTAACATAAACAACAAGAATTACAACCTGTATTTTGATGACTTAGATAATGATGATATAACAATTGGCTCAACTACTCAAAATGTTAATACAGAAGGTATCGCTGAGTTAAAAATAAATTTAAACTCTTCTATATACTACAAGTCTGTATGTGGTGAGGAATCGGGAGAATACAACGAGCTGACAAACTATGAAACATTTAGCGCAGCTCAATTAGGTTTTACTGAGAATATTTTCACTCCAAACAAGGATGTTGGATTAAGGTTCGCTTATCTTGACAAGCCTTTGTACAAAACGAATATGCTCGTTCCTTACTCTACGCTTGAAGGTTTTTATCAAGACAGTGATATGAAAACAGAAAGCCAAATTATATTCTCAAATATAGACTTGTCTCCTTTAAGCACAAATATAGGTGGTCAGCATATATTTAACGGAAGATTATTTCACTTCAACACGGCTGGATGGAACCTTATGTTTGAGGATTTAGATGGTAATACGACACAGAGTTATACTCGTCTATTCCAAACATCAGAGAAAATATTACAAAGCCAAAATCCCCGAATAGAGTTTGATATGGTTGTCCCCACAGTTCAATTAGCTTCATTAGACTTCTTCTTACAAACACTTGAGGCTACAAGATTTACTCAAAACAATATACTTGTTAAGAGTGCGAAGGGCCAAGTCTTTGATGACTACGCATACCTCACTATAGAAGGGATACTACAATAATTGTAAATTAATTTGATGGCTACATACAACGACTACCCACAATCTGCTACTAACAACGCCAAGAAAGTTCTTGAGTGGAAGAAGAAGTACGGAAAAGAAGTTAAGGGAATGACCTCTGTGGGCTGGACCCGTGCAAACCAATTAGCATCAAAAAGAAAACTATCGTATGAAACTATTGCGAGAATGGCTGCTTTTAATCGCCATAGAAAGAATGCTGCGATTGACCCTAAGTATAAGGACACGCCTTGGAAAGATAGAGGCTATGTTGCTTGGCTTGGTTGGGGAGGAACGAGCGGTGTTAACTGGGCAATTAGAAAAGCTGAAAGCATACGAAACGGAACAGTTAAGGCAAGTGCTGATGTGGCTGACCTCCCGTATGGTAATCGTAAGAAAAAGGATGATTACGCTACACAAGGCAAGGATGGAAGCATTAAGAAATCTCCCAAAGCACCTAAGAGCGATACTCCTAACAAGAATCCTAAAGGTGTTGGAAAAGGTGGAAAGCTATCTGCAAAAGTTCTTAAGTCTATAAAGACTAAGGTAGACGCTTATAACGAGAAGTACCCCGATAAGAAGGTAGGTATGGGAGCCGCAAAGCGTGTTGTGCTTCGTGGTATGGGTGCCTTCAATACAGGACACTCACCAAAGGTTACAAGTGCTACACAATGGGGACTTGCCCGACTAAACGCATTTATGTACTTGGTTAAGAACGGAAGACCGTCTAACCCAAAGTATGTACAAGATAATGACCTGCTACCAAAGTGGCATAAAAAAGCAAAGAAGAATGGATAACTTACCATTATTTGATATAACATTAGATGACATCGCTCAAGGGATGTATAAGATTTCTCTTGTAGACAAGCCCGCTATTGAGGAGGACTTCATCCACTTCAATGAAGTAGAGAAGGTACAGATGTTTGCTGATGAAAAGAAGAAAGAGGTTGTAGGCCCGATTATGATTCCTAACAAGGAAATCCTACGCTTCTCCACCGAGATGGGATATTACTATGTACGCTTCACTGCGGAGACAATCCAAGAGATTATGTACAAGTATTCTAAGGAAGGGTTATTTAACGCATTTGGCATTAACCATCAGAACGATACTGACGATGTAGTGATGCTTGAAGTTTGGACTAAAGAGAGTGATAACGATAAGTCTGTAGACTATGGTTACAAGCTACCAAACGGAACCGTATTCGTGAAGGCAAAGATTGAGTCTGACGAATTATTTACTGCAATTGAAAATGGAGAGATAAATGGTTTCTCTATTGAGATTAAGGCAGATATTAAACCAACAATTAATAACGAAGAACAAATGAACGAATTTAGTTTTGGCAAAGAACTTGGTAAGTTGGAGGCTCAATTTGAGACGATGACTAACAAGTACGAAGCAAGAATTGAAGCTTTGGAGAACGAGAATAACTCGCTCCTTGAAGCTGTGACATCTTTTGAAGATAAGTTTGCTGGTGTTTCTGATTTGAAGGAAGCCATTGAAATGATTCAAAAGCACATCTCGTCTATGGGTGAGTCTCAAGAAGAGAACGCTGCTGTAGAAGAAGATGAAGAAGAAATGGCTCATACTCCCGAACACAAAGAGGAGGAAGAGAAAGAAGAAATGAAGGATGACAAGTACGAAGCTACTGAAGAAGTTGCCGAGGAAGTCTCTGAAGAATTTACTGCTGAAGAAGAAGCTAACGAAGCTGAAGTTGAGGAGCAATTTGCTGCTGAACAAAAGGCTGAAGAAGTTGCTGAAACGGTAGAAGACAAGACAGTAGTTTTTAATGGTATCACTTCTGAAAAGGTAGATATGATTAACAACTTCTTTAACCGCAAGTAATTATTGTAAATTAATTAAACGAATCCTCTTAAATTAAAATAAAATGAGTATAGTAATATCAAACTTGCCATACGGTGACAGACGTCCAGACCTCTTCATTGATACTATGGTAAAATCGGCAGCGGTATTAAACCGTTTCCGTCTTGTAGATGGTGTTAAAGCTAAAGTAAACGTACCTATCTTTGACGCTACATTATCTTTCGGTTCAGACCTTTGTGTGTTTGATGGTGGCTCTGATGCTTCAATCGGAGAAAAAGAAATGACTGTAACAACTTACAAGTGGTCTTTCTTAAACTGTAAGAACGCTCTTGAGTCTTCTTACCGTGGTCTTCTTTTGAAGAAAGGTCAGAACAACCCAGAGACTATGGACGCTGAGTTCAAGGATTGGGTATTTGACTACTTCGCAAAATTGTCTGCTGAGAAAGCATTGACTGTTGCAGGTACTG
>Ga0208434_1000364_pt1 | contig 22955 bp, 31 predicted proteins | sample 13_taG_FD_184086 | JGI IMG/M metagenome (GOLD analysis project Ga0208434, IMG submission 184086) | Marine viral communities from the Subarctic Pacific Ocean - 13_ETSP_OMZ_AT15268 metaG (SPAdes) (version 2) | ecosystem: Environmental > Aquatic > Marine > Oceanic | place: Pacific Ocean | collected... | reverse complement strand
GAGGACTTGAAGAAAGCCCGATGGTACCTAGAAGCACTAATACAACAACAGGAGCGTAAATGACCATAACACTAGTAGAGGGTATCTTATTGGTAAGCCTCTTGGTTAATGCCTATTGCATACGTAAGATCACAAAAGCAGAGGCCGACATAGAAATGCTGTATGAAGGTACAGCCATGTGTATGAACAAATTAGGTCTATCAGAAGAGTAGACACAAAAAAGCCCCCTAGGAATTAACCTAGGGGGTTCTTTAGTATCTGGGGGTTAGTATTCTATTCTTCTTCGTCGGAATAGTTTAAGTATTCCCCTACCTATCTCTGAGGGGCTAGGAGCAAGCCACCCAAGCACTAAGAGTATTAGTAGTAGGGGGTCTAGTTCAGATATGTTTGTCACACTGTTGTCCTGTTGTACGTTCTCTACGGGACCTTCTGGTCTTAGGACAGGCTTAACTGACCTATCGACGTTTGTGGTGACACCTTGGTAGTTTTCTTGTCCTACCTGTGTATTTGCAGCTACGTTAGTCCCACCAGTGGGAATTAAGGACGTAAGTCCACAGCTAGATAATAATAGGATCAGGGCCAACCATCTCATTTGCTCATAGCTACCTTGTTACCCATAGGCTTACCAGCCATATAAGCTGTAGCACCCATGTAAGCTGCAACGACACCAGTCTGTGCAATGTAGAATAGACCTAGTAGATCAGCTAAAGCATTTACACGTGAGTCTGACAGTGCAGGTGTGAATAGGAATATGGTAAATATAATCATCATACCCATAGCTACCCAAGCCATAAACTTCTGTGACTCAGCCTTTTCTTCACGTAACTCTACTTCGAGCATACGTTCTTTCATAGCTATTTCTTCTAGTGTGACTTTACCGTCACCATCAACATCAAAGTCAACTACCATCTAATTTCTCCGCTATTCGTCGGCTAGTAGTGATGATAACGATCTTACCACCCTTGTCGTAAACTATGTACTTATTACCGACTTTTTCTATCATCTCATTGTGTAAACTAAGAAACCTAAACCTACAAAGAATATAAGCAAGAGTGTACCTGTGATAGTCCAAGTAATAATAGCTTCTTGTAATTCAGCCTTACGGTATTCTTGTTCTCTTTTCTGCTTACGTATCTTTGCCTCTATAGCCACTAGTTCATCCCATGCTGATGGCCCCATTACAAAGGAAATATAATCCTTCAACTCTTTTCTCATGGCCTCTGCTTTACGCTTTGCAGCAAAAACAGCCAAGGCTTCTTCTTCTACTGACCCACTTAGTGACTTCCACCAAGGTGGGTTCTTTACTTGTTTCTCAGCTTGACCTAGGTCAGACATACATCCCGCCCACTGTGTTAGTTGGGAAGACATGTCCTGTAAGTCCTTGCCTACAGCAAACCCTTTCTTGAGGGCGTTAAATGCAACTGTGGCACCACTGATAATCGTAACTGGGTCCATTGTATCCCCCTATTTTGCAAAGGCATCATTAAGAAGGATAATCTCTAGTTTCTGTACTTGTAAGGTTAGTTCATGAGTTGTACTTATATTCCAACCCAGTAAACCAACTAAGGCTGCAAATAGCACCCCAACCAAGGCTTTACTATCCATTTATCTATCTCGCAGTGATTGTTCTATACTGTCGAGTTTTAGGAATATTGCTCTAATGGTTTCTTTCATCTCTTTCATTTCCCTGTCATAGGAAACTTTAGATGACTCTAGTTGTGATTTAAGTACAGCTATCTCTGTTTCATGTTTATTGCATCGGGAAAACAGGTGCCATACGACGACTATAACAGGTGCAACAAGCCACTGCATGATAAGGTCAACCATTTCGTACATGACTAACCTATTCTACTGGATACGAGTTCCAAGACAACTCAAAGTGTGGACCATCAGGAAAATTCTTCCAGTCAGCACCACACGTGATGTCTATACCTAACTCTTCTGCTGCCGCTTTCATTGCGTCTACGATAGGGTAAAAGTATTCCCAGTCCCACGACACAGGATAAGGCACTAAGTCTACTGCATGACCTGTCAGATGTCGTGAGTTCATGGTTGTAGACTTACCTGTCTTCACTAGTTCTCGTTGACGGTTGATGTGTCGTATACCCTCAAGCACAGAGAAGTCTTGCTCAGACAACTCAATCGCCCGTGATACTACTGCTACCATATCGGGGTGAACACCCGACAGCTTTTGTTTACTACGTGTTCCTAGTTGGTATCCCATAATATCCTCTTATGATGGTTGTGTAGGCCAAGTTGGATTGGCAGGGTCTGTTGTATTTGCTGGTAGGTCACGTAAGGCTTGACGATACGTGGCCCACTCTTGTTTCTTAGCGTCAGTTAAAGGGCTGTCTGGCATTTGTGTCCAATCGGAAGATACCAAGAGAGCGTCCCTTTCTTGTCTAAACTGTATTGCGGCAAAGGGTGCATTTTCTGCATCAATTTCTAATTGTGTCTTTTGCCTAAGAGTGCCACCATCGACAACCATGTCATGAATTTCACCAATGTTAAAGTCCCCCTCCAAAAGAAATTCGTTTATATTATCAACAGTAGGTAGGGGGACATTTTCTCCCGATGCTGCACTTGTTATTTTACCATTTGCGTCATAGACAATATACTTTACCATAACTCTACCTCTTTAACTGAATAACGTTGCACCTAATTTGATTGGGGGTGGCACTCACTGAACTGCTATTTGTACTCATTTTAACCTGTAGGCTGAGAGTGCCTGTTGAAGTTGCAACAAATATCCCGCCTTGAGAAATGCCACCTCTAGACCCTGTCCTTGAGGAATTATGAAGAATAGAGGAAGAAAAACTTGTCCCATTAAGAAACGTTTTAAGGTTTAAAAAGCTAGAAACAGCAGTCCAACCTGAAAGGTTAAACGAACTAACAGACGTTTCAATAAAGAATTTGTCGTTAAGCGTTGCTGGTAGAGAAAACGTAGCAATTGTAGTGTCGCTTTGTCCGCTTATAGCTGACCCCCCAGCATTATAAAACCTTTGTTCATCAGAAATAGCCGCCGCAGCAATCTGTGTAGTATCGACACCAGCATCTTTAATGATAAGATTATTACCAGATTTACCAATAGTCAGGTCATCTACAATAATACTGTTAGCTGTAATAGTGTTAGTAGTAATAGTACCACCATCAATAACGGTACTGCTGTCTGCCAAAGCATCATTAAGGCTAGTTGTACCACTTGCATTAGTAAAGGTAACTAGACCATTAAAGTTAAACAACTGAACTGCGGATGTTGCACTTGAACCAGTGCTTGTACTTGCTTCACCAGTGCTATCTACATACGTCACATCACTGTAAAAATAGTCATTGGAACCAGCAGCATCTACAGTTGGTGCAGCAGTAGACCAACTTCCTACAGTAGCTGTCGCAGTACCAGACGACCAAGTATAAGTAGAACCACTAGCAAGACCTGACACACTAGGTGTCGATGCGGCCTCTTGGTAGTATCTTACTACAGCATTTCTTGATCCAGTGTCTCCTTCTGGACCCTGTGGACCCTGTGGACCCTGTGGACCCTGTGGACCTGTCGGTCCATCCTCGCCGACAAACTTAGTCCAAGTACCAGTAACATTGGCAATAGCAGGTAAAGTCCCTGTATACTCATAGTAAAGTACAAAAGTAAGAGAACCAGCAGTATAACTCTTGTTAGTACCATTAGCGTCAGATGCATAGACAGGAACAATAGATGTACCATCTGCTAATGCATCTTGTGTAGTTGCAGAGTTGCCAGTTGTACCAGTAAATGCACTGGGGTTTCCTGTGTAGTCTAAAGCCTTGAGGAAATAATAACGTGTAACCGCACTACCAAGACCACTGTGAGTAAAGAAGGAACCAGAAGTTTCACCTATCTTTGTAGCACCAGTAGAGGTGTTAGTTGTATTTACGTATACTTCAACTTTAGAAAAGTCATTATCGGCGGGGTTATCCCAGTCAATAATGATCATTTCAAATCCACCAGTAACACTCACAAGTGTGGGTGCAGAAGGTGCAGTTACATCCCCTGTAATAGTAACAGTAGTTGTAGATGGGTCCGATAGAATACCCAACCTGTTACGTGAAGATATACGTAGGTTGTAGTCATCTCCGATCTGTACAGAGGGAATACGGGAGTATAAATTAGTTGTAACTATAGACTGGTAGTCAGTTTCTGAAGTTCTCTTCCACTCTAATACATAGTCGTTTGCATAAGCATTGTCAGTTACAGTCCAAGCTACCTCTGCACTAGCGACAGCAGTGCCATCCTCTTGAATGATAACCTCTGTTGTAGGTGTACCATCAAAAGTAGGTTGAGGTGCATAGTTGTACCTAGGTAGTGTCGTATTGTTAGCTGAGAATACACTAGCCTCTGCATTCCAGTCGTATGCATCTTCTGAGTTCTCTTTAAGTGTCAGGTCAACCTCTAGGGCTGCACCCTCACCATAAGCAAACTTCCAAGATACAACTTCAAAGACTTTCTGATTCCAACCCATACGTGAGTTAGTTAGTTTTATGTTGTCGCCAACTCTAGCTTGAAATGCTTTAAGACCAAACCTAGCACTAACAACAATTTGTTCCCTAGTTCTAAATAGGGTTTGTTTAGCTATACGTTGGGCTTGAAGTAAGTCAGTGGTAAATGGTAGTGGAAGTTCTAGTGTATTTCTTACCCCACCATCCTCTGCTTCTAAGACAGAAGATGTTACCATTGGGTAGTCGGTAGGTATAAAGTCTATCTCTGAGGATGTGCTTGGATCAGTAAAGTCAAACTCAGCAGACACTTTACCTGTAACAGAGTTGTAAAGATCACGGCGAGAAGTCTTAGTATCTACAGACATAGGGCCACGTAGGTCACCCTCGTCAAACACTGGACTTATAGGTGTACGGTATTCACCTACACGTAGAACCCACTTACCTTGAGCATAGAACAAAGAACCTGCACAAGACGACAGCATGGCAGGTATAATCTCCTGTGGTGCCATGTCCCGTGTGAATACGCCATTTAGATTATAGCGATCATTCATCCAGACAGCTTCACCTTCTGAGTACTCTATAACTTCCTCTTCACAAATGTCAGCTTCTGTAGCCCACTCAGTATCGTCAATTTCATCATACCCAACATTGAGGCCATGCTCTTGGGTTAGGTAATCTAGAATACATAACGCAGGGTTATTGCTATATTCCCAAGTGGACTCAGTAGTCTTTCTGTGTGTGGATACTCCAAGACTTGAATCATAAGCGTCAGATGTGCTATCTTTACGAGGGTCATATATCTTGCGTCCTTTTACGATAGCATTGATTGTAGGGACACCGTTAGTAAATACTTTCTGGTTGTACTCAAAATCAGTAAGTAAGAATGATGTACCGTTACCAGTAAAGTCTGTAGAGTTTACATCTGTAGAGTTATCTGTAAGTACGTACAGGTCATTTAAAGCTGTTGTATTGTTAGAGCCATTACCCTTAAATACTTTAATTACCTGATTAACGCCATCTTTCCAATCAGGGTGGTCAACAAATCCACCAGTAGCTACGCCTCCACCAACCTTAGCTTTATCAACACGTGTGTCGTTGACGTAAATGTCCTCAATCTCTTCGACAGGGTGACCAGCAATACAAATGACTTGTAGTAAGTTGCTGTTGTTATCAACACTTTCGATGTAAGTAACAGCACCACCAACACGGGTACGACCATAGATCACCTGCTTAGGTGAGTCTGGCTGTAGGCGGTTGCTTAAGTCTGGGCTAGTAGGTGTAGGTACATCAGGTGCTAACTGCTTCAAGGCCCACATTGTACCAGCAGTGTAGATAGCATAAGATGCAACTGTTGCGACAGTGATGACAGCGCTACCTGCAAATAATGCATTAGCAGCAACAAGTTCTGTAGTACCAATACTTGCGGCTAGAAGGGCAGACTCAATAGTCCCTGGCATCCTACGTAACTGATAGTTAGGGCTTAGGAACGTAGTACCTCTTGCCCATGCGCCAAATTCATCTCTCATTTTTCACCCCATGCAAACTGTATTTCGTCTGTTGGTATAAATTGTAATTCTCTAGTCCCGACGAAAACGGAACTATCACCTAGGCATATACCAAGGGCAACTCTTGTAGTGTTGTTTAATGACCACTTAGATGTACCGACTAAATTACCGTAAACTACTTGTGATGTAGGCACTCTATTTAGCTTCTCGTCTAATGCCTCATGCAGTTCGTTGTAGCCAAACTCTTGTTGCATCTCTTCTCTGGACAGGGGTCTATATCTTTCGTTGTAGTACCTGTCATACCACTCGTCAGCATATCCCTTACCAGTCATCTTACGCCAAGCTACATTGGTGAATACAAAACAATCATGTACACCCCAAGAGAACCTATTGTATCTATTCTGGTCTATCCAAGTTGTCAGGTTGTGTTTCCAATCGGGTAACATTTACTTCCACTCTACTCGCTTATCTTGGATGTCTGTTAAGAAGTCAAAGAACTTATCACCTGAATTACCACTGATACTCTGATGACTTGCTTTAGTGTATCTGGCAACCCTTGGTCGTTCTAGGTCAATTAGTCTGCTTTCCACATTAAGTGAAACGTCAACATTATCTGCTGCTTCATTGATGGTCATAACATCCATGTAACCTGAGAATACTTCTGCCATGTTAGTCACACCTACAATACCTAGGTATAACTTAGCTGCACGACCTTGGTAGTTCTCAGACAGGGCAGCAGATAGGATACTACTGTTAAGTCCGTTTAACGACAAGCTAAGACCTTGTGCTGATAGATCAAGAGCCTCTGAGGGTTCACCTATCTGTAGTAGGTTACCGACACCAATATAGGTATTTGTCGATCCATTCTCAGGTGTAAGGGACTTGTTACCAATACCCGTCCATAGATATATGGGAGTAGAAAATTGTAGTTCTAAGGCATGGAATAACTCAACCTCACCCTCAGTGAGTTTAGCAACCATACCTGTCGGTAAAGTACGGCTCATAGTGCTTCTATTGCTCCAAATGTTAAACCATAGAAACTGGCATCATTGATTGACCAGTTAGTGTCGCTAGACGATAGTCTGAAACGACCCTGTGGTGTTGTTAAGTCTGCTGTAGCCGATGATGCATTAGCACGTAGGGCTGGCCATATATCTAGTACATTAGATTCCAAAGACCCAGTGCCTGTATAATCACTTAGGACTTTGTACAGTCTTTGGTCATTACCAGTACCTAAAGAAAAGTAGTCACCAGCTTTAATTGTTTCACCTGATGGTACGTTAGCATCTACCAGTCTTTCACCTGTAGTACCAGTTATAGTCAAAGAACTAGCATCGTCGATTACAGAGGTACCATTAGGATCACCTAGTAGGAAAGTGTGGTACTGACCTCTTAGGCTCATCAGAAAAGCTATCCAGCGTTCCGCATCACTACGTTTCATAGGTGGTAACGACACATCAGCAGTCCACATCTCACCAGAGTAAGCATGTGCTTGACCTTGGAATGTAAATGGAGACTGACTGTAGGCTACAGCATTGATGGTGTGTAACTCAATAGAGGCTATACCTGTATGTGTCGGTAAAGACAACGGGGCATTATAATCAATAGCCATTATGCAAAGTTCCTTCCATACGAACCGCCTCGACGTTTAGCATCAGCAACGGCTGCTTTAGATGCCTCTGCAATCTGTGGCATTAGGGACTTGATCTCAGTACGTACAGTTTGTTGTACACCAGTAGATACGTTGATGTTCTGTACGACAGTAACTCCACCGCCACCTTCGACACCAAGTTTACCATCAGGTCCACGTTTCAGTGGCATGATAGCCTCTGGTCCAGCTTCACCCATAAGTCCCATGCCGTTAGCCATTGGGAATACAGTAGGACCATTTACGACACCCCCGTTAGCGAATGGCGTAAGTTTGCCACGTGACATGACTCCACCGTCTGCTAGTAGGAATGACTTGAGGAATGATACTGCTGGATCAATAGCAGTTTCTTGGAAGAGTTGCTTTAACACGCTTGACATGAAGGACTTAAAGGCTTCGTCAGCTTTTTCTGTACCATCTACGACATTCATTAGCATGTTGCCGAAAGCATCACCTATTTGGTCGATCCTGACTTGTTGCTTGTCTCGCTCTTGATTTAACTTATAGTAAGCCTCTGCCTCTTTTATAAGACCGTCTATACGTTCATCTGTAGTTTTTACACCTGCTTTTTCAAGCCGATACCGTATTTCCTCTGCCCGTCTTTGCTCTTCTGTCAAATCAAGAAGTTTAGTTTTATGTTGCACTTCTTTGATCATGTCACCAAGGACATCACGTGGTGCTGCTTTAGTTTTGGTTTTATCTTTATTTTTATTGCTTACATAATCTAAGTACTGCTGTAAAGCAAAAGGTGTTTCTCCTCCCTTTACATCAAAGTCACCAGCCGCTTGTGGAGGTATTAGACCTGCACGAATCTTAGCACCAAACTTAGATCGTTCTGGACCCATTACAGAGATAGCAACAAGATTTTCTGCAAGACCTAAACTAACCCCTAATTCAGTAACAAGTTTAGCTGCTGACTTGGTTGCATCATCTATAGGTTTAGCTATATCAACACCCGCTAATATTAGTGCTTCTTTACCAGCTTGACCTACCTCTTTTGTTAATTCTTGTGATGCCTCAAATAAAGCTATCTGAGAGTCTAAAGTTTTTTGCTGTATTCCGTTTAAGGTTGTAAAGTTCTTAGTCGCCTTGTATGTAGGTTGATCCCAGTTGTTTAGGTTTTCAAGAACTTCCTCTGTATTTTTCTCTAAGTCATAACCTCTGTTTATAATTTTTGCGAGAGTTATGAGTAATTCCTTACCTTCTCCCGTAATACCATTAAAACCTTCCTCTGTAGCTTCAACGGTATTTAATAGGTTATTAAACTGTAGTGCGGCTGTCTCAATTTCTCCCGCAGCTAGTGACTTAGTTATACCTTCTACAAAGTTAACGCCAAATACCTCTGGTTCAAAACCCATAGCAGCCACTTTTTGAGAGGTGGTCTTCATGATTAAGTCTGCAAAAGGCATAGCTTGTATACCTGAGATTACGCTATCTTTAAAACCGTTAGAGAAGTCTGCCCCTAATTGTTCCGCAGCACTACTAAACTCAGACCTTAAAAGTGAAGCCTTCAAGTCAAGTACGGATAGTTCCACATCACGAACCTCAGAAGCAAATCTCCCAAAGTCGTTTTGTAAACTTTTTATATCTAGGTTGTCCAGTGTAGATTTTAATTTTGATAAACTGTTATCAAAAGTCTCTGTCGCAGATTTAGCATCTTTAGCTACATTAAAATAAGTTAGTAAAGAAGCACCAACTAAACCTACTATAGGTATTGCAATACCCAATGCAGCAGATAAACCTATTGCGGCAGTAGTAGTTAATCCAAGTTGCCCAGCCACTAAAGGTAGTACGCCAACTAACTGAGATGCCTGTTGAGAAAAAGCTACGAAAGGGTTAGTCCCAGACTGTATTTGAACAATAAAGTCAGATACCTGATAACCCGCTTGTTGAGTAACTACCCCCATACGATTACTAGATTTAGTAGCTGCCATTTGAGCTTTTTCAAAGGCTTTAGTAGAGGTAGTTGCCCTTTTTATAGCGTTATCTAACTGCTGTACACCTTTAGCGTATTGTTGAGCATCTATCTTACTGCTATTAAGAGCTTTATCAAGTTTTTTGTATCCTTTTTCTAGTCTAGATACACGATCAATACTTTGTAAAACAGAGGTGTCATCTACGTCAATTAAGACTTTAATATCATCAGTCATTAGCTACTCCTAAGTATATGACATCTAGACGCTTAATTGCTTCTACTTCCCAAGATTTAAGCGGTGTCTCTGTCACTTCTTTCCACGCCTTAATTTGTTCATATGTTATAGGATTTGGTCCCGAAAAACCAGCAGACCTACTGTTGCTTAACGCAACAAAAGCAGACCAAACATGGTATACAAGTGAAGGAAACTCTTTAGGAGACTTTAAACCTTCAATCTCATGCCCAACCTGCTTTTGTACTTGTTCTAGGTGTTCTCTTTTCGTAGCACCTGATTCTGTAGGCTTATCTAATTTAAATTGATGCTCTGCCCATTCACACAAATCAGATACTACACCTTCATAAAATCCAAAGAGTTATTTAAAGCCTCTTCAATTTGTTCACGCAGCCAGAATACCTCAGAGTAGATGGACTTAGCCTTTGAAACTGTAAAATTAGGTTGTTCACCGTCGAATGTGATGTTCCAATCTTTAGTTGTTTTAGCTAAAAGTTCTATTGCAGCATCCTCTAGTTCTTCTGCTGTAATCTCTAAACTCTTTTTACCTTGCGCTTTTTTAAGGCGTTTATCTGTTTGTTCATATATAGCAGACTTATAAGCTTTAGAGTGTGGGGAATGCATAGTAATAGTCATAGGAGATTTATCGTTATTAACAAGCATCTCCAGTGTAGCAGGGTGTACAATAGTAACTTCTGTAGTTTCACTGCTTGGTGTTAAGTCTTTTAAATCCATGTCGAGTCTCCTTCGGGATTTGTCGGGTAGTTATGTGGGGGATGCCAGACCCGACACCAACACCCCCCGACCCTAGCTAGGGATTACGCAGATCGTGTAATAGATAAGTTTGTTGCTTCCGTTGTGTCATATAGAGCAACGAAAGACATAGATACTACACGACTTGTAGGACCATCTACACCCACATCAGCAGAGTTTACTTTCACACGTGGGAATAAGAATGTCATTGTGTTTGTACCGTCACCTACAGAAACCTCAAGTGCTGTCTCTGTTTCGTTGATGAAACGGTTTACTAGTGCTGCATCTTCAAAGTACGCTGATAGTGTACCTTCTACTTCTGCACGACCAAACTCTAGGCTTGGTGCAGAGTCATCACCGATGACGAATGTAGGTGCATAACCGTTAGTTACTGTAAAGTCTAGTCCAGTAACAATAGCTGATGATGCTAGTACACCACCGTTGTCAGCAATCTTTAGATCACCAGAGTAAGCATCGAAAGGTGCTGCACCAGAGGCTGCATCCTGTGTCTTCTCTGTTGCGCCGATTGTCATGTCTTTACCGACAACACCAAAGGTTGTTGTTACCATCTGGTTAGGTGCTAGTGAAACACCCATAGAGTTGACTGTACAGCCTGTGAACAAACGGGCTTGGTCGATGTCAGCAGCATAGTCTTCGATAGAGAAGAACTTAGGTGTTGTACCAACTTTAAGTACGTTGGTTGACCATGTGTTTAGCATGGCAGATTCTAGCCAATCGTCGTAGTCTGCATCACGCATATCGACAGCAATGTCACCAGCTACCTGACGGTTACCGTGGCGGTCAACACGTGGCATACGGTCTGCCTGAATGTCATTACCTGCAACACGATCTTTAGATAGGTTTAGTGAGTGAGTAGAAAAAGGTAAGTTAGTGAAGTTACCAGCAGGTGTCGTACCAAAAGTGCTTTCTACAATGTACGACAGACTGGAACGTGAACCCTGTGCAAAGGCCATGAGTTATCTCCTAGTTAGTTGTATGCATACCATCCAATGGAAACAGGAACGAAGTAGAAAGGACTATCGACTATTCCCTGTGTTCTTTCTGCATAATCAATGTTTACAGTTTTACTGTTATGAGTAAGTTTAGTTGTGGCCTCAAATGCTTCCATGACATTCTTAGCTAAAGTGTCTGCCGCCGCAGGGCCAGCACCCTCTGGGACATAGCAGTTAATAGTAAAGATACCATCGTATCTCTGCTGTGGATTTAAGCCCCGTACAGTTGGGCGACGAGTAATAGGGATATACGAAACCTCTAAGTAGTTTTGCCCCGTTGTCGGATTAAAAGGTACGTTCTCATACGCAATAGAAGGTACGTCTGTTATAGAGGACAGTTGACTTTCCAAAGCAGCCCTAATGTCTTTATGAATATCTGCCATATTTTTTCCTCAACTGATCTATAACCTTAGAATGTTTAGCGTCAACATATCTAGCATGAGGTGCGCCATTTCTTAGGACTAGTCTAGTTGTGTTATAGAAGTCTATCTTTGCTATGTCTGATTGCATCTGTCTCATGGACTCTTGAGCCATCGCTTTAGCAAATGTCTGATCGCCCTTCCGTCTAGGCAGTCCACGAGAAGAACGTCCACGGGGACGACCTCTACGACCATCAGTAATCTGCCAAGAGGTTATAAAGGCACCTGTGTCAACAAAATACTTACTTAGTTGTGGGGCATCTACAGCCATGTTCCTAGCAACAGCCTCAAGTCTTTCAGCGGGAAACTCTTTGAGTTGCTCTCTCTTGTTGTAGAAAGATTTATTTATAGTAATCTTCATTACTCTGCAACCTCACAGGTATACATGACTGCTAGACCGTTGCTGTAGTGAGTGGTAACCCTGACAATGTGTACTGTGTCACCAAACCCTGAGATAGTATCACCATCATCAGGAGCAACTGCAAGACCTAACGCAGAAATTACACAACGTCTGGTACCACGCCTAAGATCAGTCTCGCCCTGAATGCCTACCTCAAAGTTATAGAAGTAAGCAAAGGCTGTATAATCTGTAGTCGCCCCACCCGACAAAGTACCAGTGGCTGGATCGTATGTTCCAGTCGTGGTCTGCTTGTGCAGTGTAACTTCTTTGCCGAAGTCCCTTATCATGTCATAAGGATCAAAGGATCGAAAAGACATCTAGACCTCCTAGTCGTAGTCTGAGCCGTAATCTTCTCCACTATAGCTTGGTGGATTACGAAAGCGATCCCTACGAAATGAGGGAGTAATGCGGTTAGTGTCGGCACGTATAGCGTCAATACCTGATTTGGTAATACCGCCAGCCTTAATACCAACAACAGCACCAGACTTCTTACCCTGATACTCTAGGCTTTCTGCTAACTTTTGATACTGCTTTGCTAGGTCACTGTAATCAGCACTTATAGCATTGTCTATTGATGTCGTTACCTTACGTGAGTACTTGGCAGCAACTATTCTTGCACACCAAGCCCCAGCGTAATATACGTTATTATTATTTTGAGCCAGAGCAAAAGCGATCTCTTCGTTCTGCACCTGTTGGTCGTTACTGTCTGTATCACCAAGTAACAGTCGGACAGTATTCAAACGACCAGAGGCCGTTGTTGTCCTTAGATCGGTTTCCTCATAACTCCAAGCCATCAATCTACCTCATAATGCCCGTGGTTTCTACGCCAGCTACGAATAAGCCCACGCTGTTTGTCTAGTATCTTAGATGTTTTACACTTATGTTTCTCGTACATATTAGCGTTAGGTGTCTTAGCCTTAACCTTGGCGTTGATACTCTTAACGACTTCGTGTAGTCCATCTATTTTTAATTCTTCTAGTCCATCGCCAGCCTTAACTTCTTTTTCTAGTTCAGCATTGTGATGTAGCATCCTCTGATTGTAGAGGGTCATCACATTGGTTTCTGGCATGGACATCTCTTTCCATTTAAACTCTTGTCCTGACTCCCATGAACGTCCTGCTGCATCAAAAGGTACACGAACGAATAAGGGTCGGTCAAACTGGAAAGGCATTTGGTCTTGTCGGATCATGTTACACCTATCATTAGTAGAATAAGGGGGCCATTACAGCCCCCCCAGAGTAAATAGCTTACGCTACAACTGCTTCAAAGAAGTAACCCAAGTCTGCGCCTGTGACTTTCATGTCGTAGGACATTTTAACTTGGATGTGTTCTGCAACTTGTTGACGCTTAAGAGCATCGTCAGAGAATGACTCAACTGTTACGCCCAAGTTGTTCACACCGTCTAGTGTGTTCCATGCGAATGTAGCACCCGCCATTGGTGTCATTAGACCTGCACTTGGAGCAACGTGTGCCAACAATGCGTTCTTACCACCGATGAATGCGTTACTTTCTGCAACACCCTCGACTGAGTTGTTTTTCACTGCTTCCATGACGTAGAAGTTCTCTACTTCAAAAATCTCAGCCAACTTAGCGTTAGTGATCAATGCAGTGTTTGTTACAGTAGAACCACCGTTTAGACGTGCTAGGATGTCTGGGTGGTTGATCAAGATGTCACGCACCTCTTTACCGACAACCATTGTGTTTGGCTTGAAGCCACCAGACTTTAGCTGCATGGTACGACGAGCGTCTGTGACGTTCTTGATTGGTGTACCGTTTGTGTAGTCTGACCACAAGTTAGTTGGTGTGTTGTCTGTACCCCAAACACCTGCTGCAAAGAATGTGTCAGCAAATTGTTCTTCACGATGGATCAACAGACGGTTAGTCAATGTAGCTGCACCCGCTGAACGAATGTCTAGTGCTGCATCTTCATTAGCAAGAGTTTGCTGATCGAAGTCCATACCTAGACCATATACGTCTGCATAGTATGATGCGTTTGAGATTGACATACCGATACGGTTGACTTCTGTGCGTGGAGCAAGAGCCTTAACATCACCTGTGCGGTTCATGTTATCACGGTCATAGATGTAGTATTTGTCAGATTGTTTCTGAACGCCTACTGTTGGGAAAACCTTGTCAGCGACAAAGTTTGTTTGGTCTTGTACATAAGCAATGGTCAGGTTTGTCAACGGCTGATCAATATGTACCGAATTTGGTGTTAGCAATGGCATTTGTTATATCCTTCCTATTGCTGGTTACGCCGCAGCGTTGCCGCCTTGGATTAGTTCGATAGCGATGACTTGACCGTCTACACCAGCTTCTGTAGCATAACCCATTACAATGTTACCTGTAGAGGCTGTTACAGCGTCACCTGATGCGTCAGTTGCAACAGAAGCACCAGCAGCGATTGTGCCACCAGCAGTTACCATTACTTTACCTGACATTACGACAGTAGCAGCTTCACCAGCCGCTGGGTCATTGATGCAAACTCCAACGCAGTTTTCACCAGCAGAATCAGCTAGATCAACTTCACCGTCTGATTCCAATGTTACGAATTTAAATTGTGCTGCTGCTAGGCTCTCACCTGCAACAAAAGTCCGTGTGTCACGGGATTGCATTACAGCCATAATTATTCCCCTTTATAGCTTTTATTGATTAGGGCTTTACCTTCGTCGGTCTTAGCTACAGCAGCATATGCTTTAGCGTAATCGCCCTTCTTCATTTTGTTTTCATCCATGTAAGATTTTACAAGGGATTCCATTTTGTCAGTTGCAGTAGCGAACTCACCATCTGCGTCTGATTTTCCTACCTCTTCCATGCTTTCTGCGAATGTCGCATCGGCAGCTTTAAGGGCTTCCATAACACCTTCTACTTCGCCAAACTCAGCAACCAAGGATTTAGCTACATCTTCTGCAAAGTGTGGTAGGGCTTCTGTTGCACGTTTTGTTAGTTCTGCATCAGCTTTAGCAAACTCTGCTTCTTCCAATGCTTTAAGAATAACGGCAGGTACATCTGCTTTATTGATTTGCTCACCTTCGTACTCAATGTACTCTGGTTCAACTTTCTTTTCAATTGAGTCAGACTTGATGATAAACCCATTGTCGATAAGAGCCTTACGTAGGTCTTCGTTCTGGATTTTCAGTGTGTCGTTCTCAGCTTTCAGCAGGTCTAGTTCATCAATCTCTGCTGCATCAGACTTCTTCATGTCTTCTTCTGCCATTTTCATAGCTTCGTTGTAAGACATTCCTTTGTCCATGTTCTCACGGATACGGCGTTGTAGGGCTGGTGGTAGTTTGTCCATTCCCTTCTCTTGCTCTTCCGTCATATTGTATGCTTTTTCCATAAATTCCTCTTCGGAGTTGTCACGCTTGAATAGGGAAACCATAGCTTTTGCATTGGCAGGACGATCCACTAAGGATAATTCCTCTAGTTCAAGCTGTTTTAAAAGGTTAGCCATTATAGTCTTCCTTTATTGCTCTACCGCCAATGCTAAAGGCGGCTAATTCACCAGACTTGACCTTGGCCCAAACATCGTCGTTATACACTTTAAATGCTACGACCCAGCCTTCACGGTCACTCTGTATGCCAAGGGATTCACCAATCTCTTTAGTGACTGGCATAGAGTGAATGACTGCGCCAATCTGGTCCCCTTTGTGCATTTCTTTACCGACACGTACATGTTCCATAAACTTGTTTACGGCACGAACCAAAGTATCTGGCTCAATAACATCACCCTGACGGTCTACTACAGGTTCACCCTTTTCTGTAACTACTGATGCCCAACCGTATACCATACGTTGTTCATCGTCAGCTTTGAGGATTTGCCCTTCTATATTCTTTGTTAGGTCTGACACTGATGTGCCTCCTTCCCACATACGACAGGACCAGTAACCTGCTGTCGTCTTGTCTTTCTTGGTATCACATGAATGACGTGATCTAAAGTTTGCACGTGCCTTGGGATCGTCCCTACGAATTTCCATGTTGGGGTCACCAAAGGTAACACGTTTTACTCTGTCGCCATCTTGTACGAATACTTCAAACTTCTTGTTACCACCAGATAATCTACGTGGTTTGTTTAAAGTCACCTTTTCACCTTGGTACTCTGCCTTGGCGAACTCTTCTTTCATTACTTCCTGTACAATGACCCGTAGAGCCTCTAAGCGGTCCTCTGAGGGCTTGTTTTCATCTTCTGTACGGTAGTAGTCTAAATACTCTTCGTGGCTACCACAGGGCATGTATACGGCCTGTCCGTCAATTTCATGCACATGAATGGCACCACCGCATCCCATATCCATAGAACGACTACGTGCTTCCATCTCTGTCGTGAATACGTCATTGGCATACTGTGCCTTTAGCATCTTCTTCGCTTTACTCTTAGAAGGGTGCGACGAAGGTAGAAGGTCTTTGTCGTGATTGGCTGACTTAGAGCCACTTACGATACGTAGGAAACTGTTGACACGTGCCATAGCCCATTGTTCTGGTGACTTGACATTAGGTCGAACACTAGCAGGGTTAGTACGGTAAGCACCAACACCACGGTCATAAACAGCCTCTAGCATACGCATAGTAACTTTATGCTTAGACTTCTTGTTGTGTTCTTTGACTTTGTTCTGTAAAGCTACTTTAGGCATTATACATCTCTATATGAATTTTGTACTAGGATCAGATCAAAGGCAGCAGTAAGTCTAGCATTGTTACTTCTTACTGAGGCTCTTACGTCAACGTCAGACTTCTCTGGTATTGTTCTTGGTACTGCAAACTTGTACATGTACTGACCACCTGAACCAGAGAACTCAAAAGAGTGACCTATGCGGAATGCATCTTGCCCAAAGTAACGTATGTACATATCGCCAGTAGCATCTGCATTACCCTGACATGTGGCAGTACCTTGCATTAGATATGCTGTATACCCAGCAGGTACCGTGTAAATAGCCATCAGGGTTTGACCTTTAGCCTCATTGATACGCAAGACTGTTACAGCAGACTTTTGTACGTTTATGACACCTACGTTTGTAGACCCATTCGATAGAAATGCACGATAGAGCCTAATATAAGAATTTGTAGATGTGACTGAACCTGCACTACTTACGGTAATCTCTTCTGACTGAGCATTGTAGTCTGCGTCTAGGCCAACTAGGGTAATCTTCTTACCGTTGTCTGCTGCATTAACAGCAGGGATGTCTACAGTACCAGCAGTTGACCAAGAGGACCAAGGATAAGCTGTATCGTTTACATCCCAGATGGTACCTGTTTGGTTCTGCGACATAGCAGGTACAGCACCAAACTTGTGTTCACTAGAGTAGCCGTTGACTTCACCCTTGGCTATGGCAAGAGGGTCATGCTCATATATCTGTCTTGCCCAAGTTGTCATTAGTTCAACTCACCTACGACAACCATAACTAGGTTACCATTGTTAGGGAATGTCTCTATTGTACCATCGTTATAGGTAGCCTCAAACTCTACATAGTAGGTGCCGACAGTATCAGTTTCTCCTGTCTGCCAGTTTACCCGTACACGACCGATAAGAGGATCAGGTATGATAGCTGCACGATCAACCTTGAGTGTACCTTCTACATCTTTAATGTGAACCTGAACACTGGCACCAGTAAGGTTAATGGCGTTACCGTCAGCATCTTGTAAGTTAGCCAACATAGATGGGCTTGTGTCATTCTGCTTAATGTAGAAAGCCATTGTTATGCAACCTTATTGTATTGTTGAGTTAGTGTTACCTTGTTGAAGGACTTACCAGTGACTAGAACACCACGTTTAGATGATGGGTTACTGATTGTAACATTAGGTCCAGTTACAGTGAACGTACCTTCATTTGCCGCTATCGGGAAGTCAAAGAGTGCAGCAGAACCTGTCAGAGCAAACTGACCTCTTACAGCAGGTAATGTAATCTCTGGTGTGAAGATAACATCTTCTGATGTGATTGTATAAGTCGTACCTTCTGCAACGAGTGACTTACCGTCGATCAAACCTGCGTCTTGTTCAGCTAGGTTGAAGAGGTAAGGTTCAGTAAGTACGAATGGGTAGTTTACTGTGAGGCTTACGTCTTCACCACCGACAACAAAACTACCAGCTTCTGCTACAAAGTTGTCACTAACGTCGAAGTTAATGTCAAAACCAGTAAGTGTATATGTCGTTTCATCTACTGGTAATTGTTCTGCAACAACTAGACCTGCGTCTGGGCCTGTGAGTGTAAAGGTACCTTCTGCATGTGCTATGCTTGTAGCTACAATTACATTCTGACCAGTAAGATCAAACCTGCCAGTGTCTGCTACAAAGTTGTCCTGTACATCAAAGTTGATGTCTTGACCCGTCAGAGTAAATGATGCAGCATCGTCTACAGTGATAACTGTTGTAGGACTTAGGAATGCATCTTGACCAGTAACAGAGAACGATCCAGCAGCATGAGAGATGCTTGTGTTTACGTTAGCTGCCTGACCAGTAAGAGCATAGGTAGCCTCACCAGCTAGTAGAGTAACAGTAAACACTGATGTCTGACCAGATAGGCTATAAGCTGTCTGACCACCCTCTAGTGGGTAATTGATACCAGAGGTCTGACCTGTTAAGCTAAAGCTACCTTGCTCTACAACCTTCCTAAATGCAGAGTCTGCATCTTGTGGTGAAGAGATATAACTTACGTGTGCAGCAGATAGTACATTCTGTACAGTGAAGTCTATGTCTTGACCCGTGACAGCGTAAGTACCTTCGTCTACTGGCTTAGTCACGACTAGAGGTGAAGTCTGACCCGTTAGGGTGAATGTTGCTTCACCTGCTGTTATGGATATTGAATCAATAACGTCTTGGAATGTTAAGCTGTAGGTACCTTCGTTAGCAGACAGCCGATAAGACAGACCTTCGCCAGCAGCAGCAAACGGGGTAGACGCTAATGGTGCAAATCCTAACATAGTTTACCCCTTACGGTTTAGTAGGCCAGTCGTCCTCGCCTAAGTGAGGCCAGTTAGCATGTGTAGTAATGTCACGTAGAGCCTGACGGTAAGCTGTTTGTTCAGCAGTCATAGTCAAGTCGGATGATGCCCACCAATCAGTCTCAGCGATCAGACGATCACGTTCATTACGGTTACGTTCTGCTGCACTGTCGTCTAGCTGTTGTTGATAAGCAGCCTCTTGTTCAGCCTTAGTGCCTAGTTCAGCATCATCACTGAACATGTCAGCTATTTCCCAAGCCTCAACCCAATTGCTGTTGGCATCCTGTACAACCCCATTACGGCGTACAGTTTGATATGCACCAATATCCTCTGTAGGTTTAGGTGAGCGTAGCACTGGGTCTACATCAAAGGTGAACTCATTCCAGACTTTAGGGAGTGACATATTAGGGTTGTCACGCCTTAGTTCGCCTTGGTTCTTTAGTTCACCTGTTGTGCGATCACGATATTCAGTCATTAGTTGATATTCCTTTCTGACCTTGAGTTACGCAATTGCGTAGAAAATATAACTAGCATTGTTGACGTTTAGGTTATGCGTACTCACCTGATTAACTATAAACCCACTTGATTGAGGGTCTATTCCATCAGTAGCCCCATACGCATCTTGTGCATTTGTGCTGTTAATAACTAGATAAGGGTCATTCCCTGTAACAATACCTCTTGCACTATCATAAACATGCCACTCGCCAATGGCATCTGTTCTCCTAAGTAACACAAACCTAGCACCATTAGTAAAGCCACAGTCAATCGTCTGATTTGTACCATTTCCAGTATAGCCCCCTAGCTTGGATACACCTGATACGGTAGCAAAAAGATAAGCTATGTAGTTACTACCATTACCATTAGTTTTAGCTGCTGAATTGTCTGCTGAAACCCTAAAAGTAGTAGAAGAAACGTTTTGACCTACATAATAAGGCTGACCTCCTGTCTGAAAGAACACACCATATGAATTTAAATAACCACTTTTATTTGGCTCCCCAGAATGCCACGCAAGCCATTCTACAGAACCTGAGTCTCTATTTTTAACCCAAATCATGTCAGGCTCAACACCAAGGTTATGATTTATATCTTGGGTAGAATTTCCATCCCCCGTGTAAGTAACGACATCAAAGAAGTTAGGCGCACGTCTCCACATCCAAGAGTAATGATACGATGATAACCCTTCAAAGCCATTTTGATAATCAAACGCTGATGAAGTAGAGCTACTTTCACTGTTTGTCAACTCAGTAAACAAACGCTTACCCTGTGTTAACCGAGAACTTACTGCTTTATTATCGCCAGTTGTTTTAAAATTGATTGCCATGTCTACTGGCGCAGTGCTTTGATAATACGGTGGGCCAGAACTGTCTTTTGCGTCAATGAAAAACACATCAGTCGCACTCTCAGGCACAGCCATAGGGCCACGGCGAATGGCGATGTAGATGTAGTTATCGTTATTGTAGTTGACCTGCCTAAGGGTGCTAGATGTTGCTTCCACTTTAAAGCCTGTAGGCGTACAGGCTAAAAACCCCTGCCCCCCAGCCTCAGCGTTGCTTTCATTTAACTGCAAGTAAGGATCATCCAGAGTGTATTGATTATTTGTAATAATACCTCTCATGTTATCAAGAGTAATCCAACCATAACCAGACGTAGAGGTGTTTTTGATTAAGACAAATTGCGGTTCAAAACCTAAGTCAACATCTACTGCTAAATTAGACCCAGTATAACTCCCACACTTGATAATATCCTGATCCCCTGTAGGGCCGAACTCACCATCACCGTCATTGTGGGCGAATAGATAGGCAACGTATTCTACACCATTTTGATTAATTGAACCACTTGCCCCAATAGTAAATGTTGTACTACTTACACCTGCAAATATTTGTGAACTAGTTGATGCAGCACTTGTTGTATTAAGGCTCAGATAGCCATTAGTACTAAGTGATCTGTGCCAAGTTCTGCGTGGCCCACCTGCGAGTTCAAAAGTCACAATCATACCAGGCGTTGAGCCTAAGTTATGATTAATGACATGTGGATTTGCTCCATTACCAGTGTAAGTTACAATATCAAAGAACTTGGGGGCTTTGCGAAAAGAATAGGAAAGAAACTTTCCACCCGAGTTGTTGACATCCGTATTATGAGAGGAACCCAGAGTAAAACCACTACTGGTAAAATCTGTCAAATCTTTGTCTGCGGTTGTATTTTCTGCGTTTTGATTGTTTGATGATACGTAGCTATCTGGGCCTCTTTCAGTATCCCACCAGCCAAAGCCATTGCCGTCATCTCTACGCTTTATGATTACCAAGCCACCTTGCCCGTGGTCCGACAGATATTCAGTGCCACTATCAACAATGGTTGGAGAGCCATATGCCGTGAAATCGCCGCCTGTTCCTATGTTTTCACCGACAGAATAACCGTCCGTCATTGGTAAATAGATTACTGGATTTAGTGCTGATAAAGTGCTGGGGGATGTTGAGCCGCCATTAGCATCAATAAATAGACGACGATTTGATGCAACTGTTAGATCACGGTAAGTATAATCCATGTAAAAATGCGCCAACTTACCATCATGTAAAGTACCGCCAGTGAAACTTCCTGCAATACTGTGTTGAGGCGAACCATTTGAAAATACTATCGTGTCATTTGTGTAAGTTGTGTTGCTAGGTGTTCCGACAACATCATTAACAGCGTAATGCCTCTTGGAACTGTCGGAAAGGTCAAATGACATTAACACATGTAACCACTGATCTTTCTTCCGAACGGCTGTCGTAATGGTTTGGTTTAAAATTAACGTTCCAGAAGAATTTCTTCCCCTGATACTTAGGTATCCATTTGTAGATAAAAAATAAACCTGAAAACTGTAATAAGTTGATCCATCAAAAATATAATAAATCGCCCTTGATGTTCCCGCTTGTCCTATATTGTCATATACCCAAAAACTAAGCGTAAACGTTTTACTTCCTTGCGTATTTGAAAGGTCAGTTGTTCTTAAAAGATAATCTGAATTGCCGTCAAACTCTGTGCTAGTCCCGCCACCAACGCCATCAGCTAAAGCAATACCATTGTTAATAACTCTTGGGTTTGCGGAGTCACCCGTATATAAATAAGTGCTGAACACATCCTCTACGTTCAGGGCTTCACCAGCACCAGCCGCACCTGCTGCACCTTGGGCTAATTTTTTCCAATTTGCCATTAGTTACCTCTTATGCGGCTGCGTCAATCGCAAGCATTCCATACCAAGTTGTACCACCGTCCCGTGTCCAGAACACAAGTAGATCAGTTTCACCAGAAGCTGGTGCATCAGGCGCAGTACCGCCAGCCCAGTCTACAGATGAAGGCCATGTGACTGTGCCGCCGTTGCCTGTTAGCTGTAGGACAAAGCCTGTAGAATAGCCAGAAACAGGCGCAGAAAATGTAAATGTAGTGTTGCCTGTCATTGTAAGGCCAAAAGCACCGCCGTTGTTTGTATTACATGTTACGGATGTTCCTGACAGAGAATCATAATCTTCCCTCAGTGCTGCTTCTATAAATACACCATTACCATTAACGAAAAACTCTCTCGTGTTTCCACAATATAGATCAATAGTGTTAGTGCCAAACCCAAGCCAAGTATCGGTATCACCATCGTGGTACAGCTTGTCACGCAGATAGATGTCCTCAACATTCGTTAA
>Ga0208434_1000363_pt1 | contig 23016 bp, 25 predicted proteins | sample 13_taG_FD_184086 | JGI IMG/M metagenome (GOLD analysis project Ga0208434, IMG submission 184086) | Marine viral communities from the Subarctic Pacific Ocean - 13_ETSP_OMZ_AT15268 metaG (SPAdes) (version 2) | ecosystem: Environmental > Aquatic > Marine > Oceanic | place: Pacific Ocean | collected... | reverse complement strand
TAGCGGCTATGTGTTATGCGACGGTAACAACAGTACTCCAGACCTACGAGATAGGTTCGTGGTAGGTGCAGGTAGTGGTTATGCAGTGGGCAACACAGGCGGCTCAAGCAGCGTTACGTTGACTGCCGCACAGATGCCCTCGCACACCCACACATACTCAGATCTGTACGTTCTACAGCAAGCACTTTCGCCCGGAATTGACATCGATTTCAACGCGACGACTTGGGACCCGAATGGCAATAGAACTGGTACGACAAACTCTGCAGGTAGCGGTCAGTCTCACGAGAACAGACCTCCGTACTATGCCCTATGCTACGTTATGAAGACATAGCGCCATGGACAGTAAACTATTAGTCGGCGTGATGGCCTCTGCCATACTCGCGCTTGTTGGTTGGAACATAAAGACCACCAACGAACTTCAGCTATCCGTACAGAAACTGGAGATCATTCTCCTCTCTGACGCATTCGAGAATTAGTGCCATGGTAGAACGAGTTAGAACTTTTTTAGATGACTGGAAGATATGGCCTCGGTTCATGATGATTGCTTTTACAGTCATGTCGTGGAGGGTGGTGGAGTGGTTTATGAACCTTCCAGAACCAACGACACAACAGTCAGCCCTAGTATCCGTAGTGATGGGAGCCGCAACAGGGGCTTTCGCTATCTGGATGGGCAAGGAGGCATAAGATGTTTAGTGCCATAATATTCGCATGTTCGCTTTCAGCAAGCGAGTGCAAGACCTTCGGCAACCACAAGATCTTCACAGACGAACAGGCGTGTATCACTAGTCTATTTGGTGGGCTTGTACAGATCGAACAGCAAGGTTGGGTCATCAGACAGTACACCTGTTACAAGTGGGCCGAGGACGTCTAGGTCCAACAATCAACAATAGATGGAGGAGGGTGTAGTGCCTAACTTACCAATCCGAGGACTTGGGTCTGTAGGTGTGGTCACTGACGTTGACCCCTACAACCTACCGATCAACGGCTTCACCCGAGGCAAGAACATTAGATTTAACGAAGGCAAAGTGAGCGCAGGCCCAGTCTTCAGAGACGCCAGTCCCAACAGCCAAGTAGACAATCCTATGTTTGTGTATGGCATTGAGTCATCCACAGGCTACGATACTGTTCTCGTAGTTGACGATCAGTTCACAATACAAGAGTACAGCAATGGATCTTATACACAGAGACACACTGGGACTGTCCAATCGAACCTGACTGAACTGACAGCAACTAACTTAGCAAACGTCGTCTATGTAAACAGAAGTGACAAGATACCTGTCCACAGAACTAGCGGTGCTAATAACTTCACTGATCTACCAAACTGGCCCTCGACGCTAAGAACAAAAGCCATCAGATCTTTTGGTGACTTCCTGATTGCATTGAACACCACAGAAGGCGGTGTCGATCACAGAAACAGGGTACGCTTTAGTACCACCACTCTGTCGAACCAAGTACCAAGTACATGGGATGAAACAGACACGACAGAGTCTGCAGGTTTCAATGACCTCGTACAGATGAAGACACCTATAGTTGACGGAGCCACTTTAGGGTCCAACTTCTTGATCTATTCGTCCGACCAAGTGTGGATGATGGAGTTTGTAGGCGGTTCGTTCATATTCAACTTTCGTAAACTTTTTGATGACGCAGGTGCCATGAGCCAGAACTGCATTGTTGAAGTGACAGGCAAGCACTATGTGTTCGACTTCGATGACATCTACGTCACGGATGGAAACTCTAGGCAGTCTATTTGCGATGGTCGGGTCCGAGACTACATTTTCAACGGTATTGACTACAGCAAGAAGGGCCAGTGTTTTGTGTTGCATAATGCAGCCCTAGAAGAAGTTTACTTCTGTTATCACTCAGGCGACGACCTTGCTGTTTTCGAAGACGGAGACAAGTGTAATCGAGCAGCCGTCTACAACTACAAAGAGGACACTTGGACGTTCCAAGATTTACCTAATGTAGTAGGTGGTGGTATTGCCAACATTCAATCAGTTACTTCCTACGCGTCAGTAGATCCGAGTATAACTTATGCAAACTCAGGCGGTACATACTTAAGCCAAGAGTCAGAGTTCAAACGCCATGCCGTAATGTTTTCCAAGAAGACATTTCCAGCTATAACATTTGTTGTAACTCGTGCAGCTAAAAGTGCCGGAAACACTAGTGCAGGAAGCAGCAATGCTTTTTATATCGATGGTGTCGAGCAGCCCACACTCACATTACAAAAAGGTCAAACCTATATATTCGATGTCAGCGACTCGAGTATGATGGGACACCCATTCCGTCTATTTGATGGCAACGATAATCTTAGCGCTCCTTACACTGTGGGTGTAACTTTCCAAGGATCTAATGGAAATGCAGGTGGCGCTGTAATTTTAACGATGGGTCAAAACGATGTTGGCCCTGTCTCATACGGCTGTCTAAACCATTTAGGAATGGGAAACAGTATAACAGTACAAAACACTCTAAGCGGTGTTCTACGCTCTACTTTGTACGGCCTAGACCTGCAGGACTTAGGATCTTTGACACAAGGAACTGACACAGACGTCAGTAAACCTGCTTTCCTAGAGAGAACAGGCATAGATCTGGACGAACAAGGGACTCCGCTATCAGGCTACAAAGTGATCAATACGTTCTACCCACAGATGAACACACCTAATTCAGATGGTAACTTTGAGTTTACTTTTGGCGCTGCCGACATCCCAACGGCTACACCAACATATGATGTCACGGTAACTTTCGACTCCAACGTAGCGTATAAAGTAAACACTCGCATCTCCGGTAGATACCTCAGTTACAAACTAGCGTTGCCTACACTGAAGGACTTTTCGTTCTCTGGTATGGATGTGGATGTGATTGTAACAGGTAGGAGGTAGTTAAATGGCTATCTCTGACTTACTCAATGTCTTGGTTAAGAATTATGTTCGAAGGCCAACACCAACAATAAACCCAGAACAACTAGGTCCTTACGTCCAAGACCAACTTAGAGAAATAGAGACGGCAATAAGGACTTTAACAGACGCAGCAATAAGTGTGACTGACCAAGAACCCGAAAGTAAACGTAAGGGCATGGTTCGATATGCAATATCGCCATGGGACCCTACCGGAACAGGATACAGCGGTTTAGTTGTCTACGATGGGGCCAATTGGCGATCCATCGACATAACATAGAAAGGAATTTGAATATGTGGGGCGCAATAATAGGCGGCGCTATGGGCCTTATGGGGGCCAATAAGCAAGCCAAAGCTATGGATAGAGCAAACGCCGCTAATATGGCAAGTTTCAACATGTATAAACCCTACGTTGAGGGCAACCTTCAAGGCGCAGACAGTGCTTTGCAGGGAGTGCTATCGACAGGCAACTACCAAGGTCAAACTTTAGCCGACCCTAACCAGTTTAGCGTTGGTACAGCCAACAATATGGGCCAATTTGGTAACAATATGCAGAACCAAGGTGCCAATATCATGGCACAGACTGGTGGTTTCGGTGGAAATGCCAATGCACTCTACGACCAGTACATGGGAATGGCTGATAGTGCAGGTCAAGACCGCATGGCGACTGCAATGGACTACGCCAACAACAATGTAGACGCATTAGCAGACGTAGCCCTTCGTGATAGCCGAAGAAACTTAGATGAAAACCTTCGACAGGGTAATATTTCGGCCTCTGGCACCGGAAACATGAACTCAAGTCGTGCAGGTGTGGCTGATGCCATCGCTAGACGCGACTTCGATGATCGTGCGTCTGATGTTCGAACAGGTCTACAGAACCAACTGATCGATAGATCCCTTCAACAGCAAGCAAGGCAGTTCTCAGATCGAGGAGATGCCCTAAATGCAGCCGGACAAGCAAACCAAGGCATCATGAACGCATACGGCATGGGCATGAATACCATGGGTGAGGGTGCTAACTTTGGAATGAACGCCGGAAACTTCCTACAACAGCAAGAACAGAACCGCTTAGACGATATGCGTAACAGGTTCGAGCGTGATCGAGACTTCGAGTTCGATATGCGCGAAAGATACGGTCAAGGCATACTTGCTCAAGGCGGTACGACTTCTAATAGAGCACAGGTCAACAAAGTAGACCCCTATCAGGGCGCTATGGGCGGTGCAATGTCAGGCTTTGGCTTCCAGAACAAGTATTTCCCTGACGGTTTAGGCGAAAGCAGAATGTTTGACGGCTACTTCGGTGGTGGTAGAGGGTTGGGAGGCTTTGTCTGATGGAACAGTGGGACATAATTAAGAATAACCCAAAATTCCAGTACGCTATAGGCCCTCAAGTTACTGGAGACCCAAACGAGTGGTGGATGAACCTTCCTCAAGATATGAAGGACAGCTTTATTTCTCTTTATGGAGATACATCTGCACCTGTTTTAAATCAACAAACGCAGAATGAAGTTGGTCCGGCTTTGACAGGCTACGAAGACTACGGCCCTAACGACTTCATGGCAGAAGCAACAGGCGAGAACGCTGCAAACAGAGTTTCTCAAGAAGACTACAATGTGAACATGGATACTGGGGTCCTAGGAACGAAGAATTTCAACACCAGATCCGACGCACAGTTTGCAAACATGGATCCGGCAGCCTTACAGCAACTTGCAGATGCAGGTAATCCAACCGCACAAGCGATGCTTCGAGCAAACGTGAGACAGCCATTTGAAGGTCCAGTGCTAAACAACAACATGAATGCTCCGGCTGCAGGTGAAGGAAGTCTAGCGGCTGCAGAGAATACAGTTAACAATGTAGTGACTACTCCTCCTGCGCTTGGAATGAATGAAGAGGCAGGTCGAGGTAACATCTACGACAACCCTGTTCTCATAGACACAACTAAGCCAAACAATGAGACGACGGCAGGTGTACTAGGTACAACTGGAGGACCAAGTGTTCGCTCGATCATGAGTTCTTCGGGTCCGAAGACTAGCAACAGACGTCAATCAAACATTCCGTCCATGCTCGTTGACAGAAACGAGGCTCTCATCCGTATCGGTGGAGCAATGTACAGCGGTGGTCTACAAGGTGACGGCATTGGTGCCGCTACTAGAGAGTACGGAGCGATCCAAGATGCAAACCGTAAGACAGCCATGGAAAAGTATAAGACCGATCAGGCTACGAAACTTGCTGCCGCGAAAGCAGCCGCTAAAGGTAAAGGTAAAGACGCTAAGACATTTGAAGGTATGAACTCTCAGATGGACAGCTATAAACGTGCTCTCCAAGCAATCGCAGACAGCCGAGCGGCAGGTGGCAACCTGACAGGCGTCGGTGGTATCTTTAAATCTTTCCTCGACAACTTCACAGGTGACGAAGACGGCGCACGTCGATTGATCCTATCTAAGGTCAAAGTCGATGATGCCTTACTTCGTGTTGCACATACAAAAGGTGCGATCTCTAACGCTGAGATGAAACTCTTCTTATCTCCTGCACCTAAGAATTACCAAGACGAGGCAATTTGGGAGGCATGGCTTAATGAAAGAGTTGATGCTCTTACAAAAGTTCAAATGAGACTAGCAACAGGACAAGAAGTTCCACCGGAAATGTCTTCCGCTTCTGTCGAAGCAACAAGAAGTTCGATAGCTAATGAGGCTTCTGGATCAGACGATGGTCAATACATAGTCGAGCAAACTGCAGATTAGAAAGGCTAACACATGCCAACATTTAAAATTACGGCTCCTGATGGACGTACATTTAAAGTCACAGGCCCGAATAAAAAAGGTGCGTTGGCAGCCTTGAAAGCCCAACTTGCTCAAGAAACACAAGCGGCACAAACTGAGGCTCCTGACACAAGTCTGTCTGGTGCAGCAAGGTACGGATTCAACCAAGCCCAGAGTTTAGCAGGTAAAGGTATCCAAAGTGCAGGTGAACTAACAGGCAGTGAGACACTGCAGAATGTTGGTCGAGACATAGCCGAAAAGAACCAAGCCGAAGCCGAAGCCCTGAACTATCAGAGACCAGAAAATGCAGACGGTATCATCAAGAACTTGAAAGAGGGTGATATTGGTGGTGCAGGTAAGTCTTTGTTGTATTCTGCAACTGAAGCGGCTCCACAGGTCGCAGTCGGTGCAGGGACATCTTTGGCTGCAGGTGCAGCTATGGCAGGTGCGCCAATCGTTGGTGGTACTCTAGCTGCAGGTGGTACACTCTTGGGTGTCAACCAAGCACTTGGTGCCAACAGAGCCGAAAAAGAAGAGAAGGGCATAGACCCTAAAGCAACTATTACTGACTTATCGACAGCGATAGCTAGTGGCATCATCGAACTTACGCCTCTAAAAGGTGGCGGTGCTACGCTTAGAGTTCTACGAGAAGGCGCTCAAGAGATGGGACAAGAAGGTCTCGTCATTGGTGGTACAGCCGTCCAAGGCGGTGAGTATGTGCCAGAAGAGATTGTCACACGAGTAGCTGAAGCAGGTATCGTAGGTGCCACACTTTCAAAAGGTATCAACACCACCATCTCCACCGTGAATAAAGCAGGTGAAACTGTATTCCGACCAAAAGCAGACTTAGACCCAGAGACTGGTCAGGCTGCAGGTGATGTCGCAAGGATGATGGACGAGATTGCAACTAGTGAAGGCTTCAACCGTCGTAATGTAGATCCGTCGTCTCAACAGGGCGCAAACGCCATTCTTGAGGCTTCAAGAAGTCGAGTAATGGCTGACATTGATCAGAATATGAGGGTTCTTAAGAGAGAGATATTAAAGAATGCAGACGCAGAAACAGAAGCCAAATTTAAACAAACCATACGCCAAGCAAACAATAAAATTTCTGGTACGGTCACGAAAGAAAATCTCGAGTTTGTTAAACAGAAAGTAGGAAACACTTATGAAGGACGATCACTACTAAATGCTCTTCGTAAATCTAATGTCATCACCGAAGTATATAGTTCAGGTCTTAAAGGTGGTGTTTCACAGTTCACAGATAATTTTAATCCTCTCCCTCGTCTTGGTAGGTCTTACACTCCTGCAGGGTTGCTCACAGGAAACATCAACATGGGTGCGGCTGCCGCTACTGGAGGTCAAACTCTAGCAATACAGATACCTGCCGTTGTAGGTGGTCGAGCAATCGACGCCGTGACAGGCAGAAGAAGTAAGGTAAACACCTTCATTAAGAAGAACCAAAATAAAGCAGGGTTGGACGATCCGACAGGACCCAAAGTCGAAGGTCGTTCAGAACAACTTCGGGCAATCGCCAAACAGCAAGCAGAAGCCGAAAAGCAACAGGCTCGTGATGCAAAAGAGGCTGAAAGGCAAAAGGCTCGTGATGCAAAAGAGGCCGCAAAACTAGCGGCTGCCGCTCGGAAACAAGAGGCCGCTGATCAAAAGGCAGCCGCCAAGCAACAGGCAGACGCTGAAAAAGAAGCGGAACAAAAGAAAAAAGACGAGAGTTACGTCGCTCAGTATAACCTAGGTTTGGATCCACACCCTAAATCTCCAAGAGGCAAAGTCTACGCAGGTATAAACGAAGTAAATCCAAAACTTATGAAAGGTATGGAACCCTCTCAGATAGATCAAATGATTTTTGATGTTTTAAATCAACAAGAGGCTAGGTTCCAAAAATTAGGTGGTGCAGATGCTGACATAATGCTTAAAGCCATTGCCGACTATAGGAAAATGCTTACGACTGGAAGCATGGGCAAGACTGGAGGACCTCTTACTACGGTGATCGGTTTAGTCAAAGGTGGTGTTAGAGGAATGAAAGCACCGAAGCCTCCAAAAGGCAGTTCTCCAAGATCACCTCAAGTACAAGATGGAATAGACTCAAACAACGCTTTTCTTGACAATTTAGGCGCTCAAATCGATGAATCCTCGGCATCTACTGTCGATAAAGCAACTTTAAGACAGGCGATAGGTGATATGCGTCTGAACTTAGGATCAGACTCTGTGAAGAAATTAAAGTCTATTATAAGTAAGGCCAAAGGCAATCTTAAAGACAAACAACTCTCAGATCAGTACCTCAAGCCATATTTAGATAGGGTAGAGATACAGCAAGCCGCTCGTAAGGCTAAATCATCAAAAGCAAAACGAACGGCTAAACAAAACTGATTCTAACCGCTTAAGAGAGGCCCTTCGGGGCCTTTTCTACATAAGGAGACTTATATGGGCGCACCAAAGAACCCTCGGAAGAAAGCACCCGAGAAGGAACTAAAGAACCCAAACATGGCACGGAAGGGAAGTCAGAACTACTTCTCCAAACTTATGTCTACACCAGAAGGCCGAGCATTGAGAAAGCAATGGTCAACAAAGCCTAAGAAAAATGCAGGACGTCCAAGAGGAACTCCCGACGGCTACACTGCAGAAATGATCAAGCCGATCAGAAAACAAGCAAAAGCAGATGCTGAAAGGATTGTTGCGATAATGGTTAAAGAAAACGATATCGACGACGAGTATGCAGTCGAAGCATTGAAGACAGCCGTCGAGATAATGCGCGAACCTGCACAGAATAGAGACCGCCTTACAGCGGCTCGAATGGTCTTGGATTTTACTAAGACAAAACCTGCCGCTAAGAGCGAAGTCACAATCGGTAAGGCCGAAGCCTTCTTGGAGTCGCTGTTAGACAGCGATGAAGAAGAAGAGCAAGATGGACAAGAAACTTAAAGCAGTCAGACAACGACTATTTGATGACTTCGATTTCTACGCAAAATCAGCCCTAAAGATTAGAACTAAAGACGGAGACATACAGTCTCTCAATCTCAAACCTGCACAGAAGTTACTTCAAGATGCAGTGGACAAACAGTTAGAGTCCGAGGGCAAAGTTCGTATCATAATCCTTAAGGCGAGGCAGCAAGGTCTTAGCACCTATTGCGGTGGCTATCTTTACCACAATGTGTCTCAACGTAAGGCTTGTAAGGCACTGGTGATCACTCACCATTCTGACAGTACTAGAGCCTTGTTCGACATGACTAAGCGTTATCATGAGAACTGTCCTGAGTTACTCAAGCCTCACACTAAATACTCATCTCGCCGTGAACTTACATTTGATGTCTTAGACAGTTCTTATGTTGTGGCTACGGCAGGTGGTGAAAGTATTGGTAGAGGTGAAACTTTAACCCATGTTCATGCTTCCGAAATAGCGTTTTGGTCTAAGTCCACGGCGCTAGAGAACTGGAACGGCCTCACACAAGCGGTCCCAAACAAAAAGGGAACTGCGATCTTTGTAGAGAGCACGGCTAACGGTGTTAGTGGTGTCTTCTATGACTTGTGGCGAGGAGCCGTCGAGGGAACTAACGGATACATCCCAGTGTTCATCCCTTGGCATTTGGACCCCGACTATCGGGAACCAGTTCCTAAGAACTTCGAACAGACACTAGAAGAGGAAGAACTAGTTGAGAAGTATGGACTCGATGATGAGCAACTCATGTTTAGACGACGCAAGATCGCTCAGAACGGAATTGATCTATTTAGACAAGAGTATCCTATCGAGGCTGACGAAGCCTTTCTCACAACTGGTAGACCAGTGTTTAGCCCAGAGACCTTACAAGAGGCTCTCGACGATGCTCCAGATCCTATCAATCGACTGGCGCTCGAAGGCGATGAGTGGTTAGAGAATCCTCGAGGCGAACTATCACTCTACAAGAAACATGATGCCGGAGAGAGATACACTATTGGCGCAGATGTTGCGATGGGTGTTTCTGGTGGCGACTGGTCTGTCGCGCAAGTCTTGGACTCGAAGAAAAGGCAAGTAGCCACATATCGAGCCAGAGTACATCCTGACTACTTTGCAACAGTTCTTTTTGCTCTCGGTGAGTTCTTCAACGAGGCTCTCATAATCGTAGAGAACAACAGTCACGGCATACTGACCTGCACAAGGCTCGGGAAGGACATGGCTTATCCAAACTTCTACACCGAGATCCAAATTGATAAACTTACAGATAAAGAGACCGTAAAACTCGGTTTCACAACCACCTCCAAAACTAAACCACTGGTCATCGATGAACTTCGAGCAGCGTCTAGGGATGGAACAATCGAACTTAACGACAAGGTCACTATCCGAGAAATGCTCACATACATCGTCAACAATAGCGGTGGAATGGAGGCTGAATCTGGATGCTATGACGACTGTGTGATGAGTTTAGCACTCGCCAATCACATTCACGAAGGTGTGTGGACACCAATAGATGCAGTCGATGAATTTTACATTGAGATGGTTTAGATATGAAATCAGAAGAATTACAAAAACTTGATGACGAGAAGATCCTCTCATTAGTCGATCAGAACTTGAGACGATCAATAGGCTACTACGACAGTGAACTGTCTAAAGAACGCCAAAAGGTTATGGACTACTACTCAGCCCATCTACCTAAACCTGCACATGACGGTAACTCAAAGTATGTCAGTCAGGACGTCTACGATGCCGTCGAGTCAATGAAGGCTGCACTACTCGAGACTTTTAGCACAGGTAACAAAACTCTTCGCTTCACACCTCAAAATGTCGATGACGTACAGATGGCTGATTTAGCTACTGAGTACACAGATTACGTCCTTCACCGACAAAATAATCTATTCGAAACGATGCAAACCGTGATTCACGATGGTCTGATTGCCAGAGCAGGTCTGTGTAAAGTCTACTGGGACCAAAGCACAGACAGTCACCTAGAAGACATCGAGGATCTTACAGAAGAAGAACTCGACATGCGTCTTGCAGACGAGATGACTGAGATCGAACAAATCGAGACAGACGAAGAATATGGATTAAACAGTGGTCAACTACGGATCTACAGAGACACATCACAGGTCAAGATAGAAGCCGTTGCACCCGAAGAGTTTCTCATTGAACCCCAGTGTAAGTCACTAGAAAGTGCTATGTTTCTGGCACACAGAACCAAGAAGTCACTCTCCGATCTAATCGAGATGGGCTATGACGAAGACGTAGTCATGGACATCAACGACGAAGACAATGACTTCGACAACGATCCAGAGATCTTATCGCGTTTTAACGAGATCGGCGCAGACCGTGGTTTCAATGCAAACAGTAACCAAAAGATGTCCAGACAGGTAACAGTGGTCGAGGCTTTTATGGAACTCGATAAGTACGGAGAGGGCGTGTGTTCTCTTTATCGTATCGTCAAGTCCGGTGGTACTTTGTTGGAGTGTGAAGAGGTTTCAAGATTGCCATTCGTGGCTTTCGTGCCTTTGCCTATTCCACATGCTTTCCATGGTAATAACTTTGCTGACAAACTAGTTGCGATACAGAATGCTCGTACAGTTCTGACACGCTCCATCCTCGATCACGCTATGGTTACAAACAACCCTAGATACACAGTGGTCAAAGGTGGTCTTACGAATCCACGCGAACTCATCGACAATCGCGTTGGCGGCATTGTAAATGTGACTAGGCCCGACGCAATCAACCCGATGCCACAAGCAAGCCTCAATCCATTTGTGTTCCAAACGATTAGCATGTTGGACCAAGACAAAGAGGATACTTCTGGCGTCTCACGTCTTAGCCAAGGCTTAAACAAGGATGCCATCAGTCACCAAAACTCAGCCGCAATGGTCGAACAACTGGCCTCGATGTCACAACAAAGACAAAAGATCATTGCTAGAAACTTCGCTAATAACTTTCTTAAGCCTCTCTTTCTCAAGGTCTACCAGATCTGCGTAGAGAATGAGACAGAGCAAAAGATCGTTGAGTTAGCAGGTAACTATGTGGAAGTTACACCTGCACAGTGGACTGACAAGCGTGACGTGATGGTTGAGTTCAACCTCGGTTACGGTGAACAGGAGACACAGATCCAGAAGTATCTGGCGTTTCATCAACTGTTCTCTTCGGACCCAAGTTTAGGCGGCATGTACGGACCAGAACAGAAGCATCAGATGCTTGCCAAGATCCTAGATATGTCAGGGATCAAGAACGTATCTGACTTCTTGAAAGATCCTAAGATGATCCCACCACCACAACCAGATCCAAATCAACAGATGCAAATGCAAATGGCGCAGAAGCAACTGGAGATTTCTGATCGTCAAACTCAGGTTGCAGAACAGAAAGCAGCCTATGAAGCAGAGATTGGTCGTATGAAACTCGAACTTGATAAACTCAAGGCCGAGCAAGATTACGCCCTTAAGTCGGACAAGATGGATCTCCAAGAGAGCCAACAACAGCATAAAGAAATGGTGAACCTCGAAGAACTCGAGATCGCTAGACAGGCTGAAGACGTCCGAGCAATAGCAAGCCCTAACGGATAGGAAAACCATGACTACACAAGAAGAGCAAATGATTAAACAGGGCGATGATGCCGAGCAAATCTTAGGATCCTCGACTTTCAACGTCACTATTAATGAACTTGTTGACGAGGCATTCAAAGTCTTTGTCAACACTGAGCCTCACGAGACTGAAAAACGTGAGACTTCCTATCGCCACTATCGAGCATTAGTCGACGTGGTGAACCATTTTAAACATAAGGTCGCGGTGCGAGATAGCATTAAAGAACAAGGCGACACTAGCCAAGAAGAGGACGAATAGCACCATGTCAGACGTGCAAAAGACCGAATCTGAACCTCGCGCACTGGATCTCAGTGACGCGGCTGACGCCATCCTAAATCGTTGGGAAGACGCTGAAAAGCCATCTGAAGACGAAGAAGTGGAGGCAACAACTGAAGACGTCGCTGAGACAGACGTAGAAGAAGTTGAAACTGAGGAAGCAGACGATCTCGAAGAAGTTGAAGATTATGAAGCAGACCCTGACGAAGAGGAAGATGTAGCCGAAGACGAAGAAGTCGACGACGAGGACGAAGAGGAAGACGAAGACACTGAAGAAGTGAAAGTCGCCTCGGACGATACAATGGTCGAAGTCAAAGTTAACGGTGAGACTCAACAGGTATCTGTAAAGGATCTGAAACGACTGGCAGGTCAGGAAGCATCTCTCACCCGAAAGTCTCAAGACTTAGCCGACCAACGTAAAATCGCAGAGGAAGACTTTGTGAGGACTACAGCGTCATACCAGAAACTCTTAGATCGCGCTAAAGAACGATTAAAGCCATATGCAGATATGGACATGATGATCGCTCAGTCACAGATGGACGTGGAAACATTTGCCCAACTGAGACAGGACGCGAAACAGGCCGAAGAGGATGTAAAGTTCCTCGAAGAAGAAAGCAACGCCTTGCTGCAAGATATGCAAGCGAAGCGTCAGTCTGCAGTTCAAGCAGCCGCGAAAGATTGTATTCGTGTGCTCGAGGACACAATGCCAGACTGGGGCAACGACATGTACAACGACATCAGGACGTATGCAGTCAAGAACGGTCTACCTCAACACGAAGTCGATCAGTACACAGATCCAAATGTGATCATGCTGATTAACAAGGCGCGTCTTTATGATGAATCTAAAGCAACGGCCCAATCAAAGAAGGCAAAAGCAAAAGTGATCAAAAAGACAAAGAAGACCAAAGTTTTGAGTTCTAAGAAATCCCCACCCACCAAAACTCAGATTAAGAAGGCCAACGCTGAAAAGGCACGGCAAAAACTTCGAGATAATCCAAAGTTCGGCGGTGGTATGGATGATGTGACAGAAGCATTAATGGCACGTTGGGAAACATAGTCTTTCCACTTCAATCTTAACTTTAATTTAATGACGTAAGTCATTGAAAGGAAACAATAATGACAACTTATACTTCATATGACCAAGTTGGTTTGAAAGAGTCAGTTGCAGATATCATAACAGACATAACTCCCTTTGATACACCTGCGATGACCATGTTCAAAGACGAGAAAGTCGGCGCACGAACATTCTCATGGCTTGAGGATTCTTTGGCAAATGCCGGAGTAAACGCGGCCGTGGAAGGGGCCTCGGCGTCAATGGCGACGCTTGCGAATGCGGTAGAGAGGACGAATAATACACAAATCCTCACGAAAGCATTTCAAGTTTCTGCAACTGCAGACGCTGTCGGCACTTACGGCAGGGCGAAGGAAACAGCCCATCAGTTGGGGAAAGCACTCAAGGAAATAAAGCGTGATGCAGAATTTATGCTCGTGGGTGCCGACCAAGCAGCCGTAGCAGGTAACTCTTCAACAGCGCGTAAAGCACAGAGTGTTATCAACCAGATCTCTACAGTAGAGGCAGGTGGTTCAGCGGCTTTAACTGAGGCAATGCTATTGTCTGCAGGTCAAACTGCATACAACAACGGCTCAGACGTAGACACTTTCATGATCAAACCTGCAGACGCTCAGATCGTAGCAGGGTTCTCTGCAAGTTCTGGTCGTAACCGTGAGATTGCTCAAGGCAAAACTCTCGTTAATGCGATAGACCTCTATGTTAGTCCCTACGGTGAATATCGTGTGGTGTTGAATAGACACCTAGAAGCAACACATGCCCTATTGATCGATCCGTCGATGTTCAAGACATGTACACTTCGTCCGTTTACAAGAACACTTCTTGCTAAGGACGGTGACTCAGACAAGCATTTTGTCGTCGGCGAGATGTCCGTCAAGCATATGAACTTCGGTGATAGCGTACAGATTAACGCTCTTACTTAATAATACCGAATAGAACTTCGGTTCTTATGGACCGCACTAGATACATGGGTTTTGCTCTCCTTACTTTGTGTCTGGTGCGGTCCTTTTTATTTCTAAGGACAGCTAATGTTACTAAAGTCTACAAAAGAGAATATTACAGACCTCACACAGTCCAATACGGACTTCTTATTCGAAGCAGGTGACGTCACAAGAAAGCACACCCAGAACATCTCCCAAAAATTCCTAGATGATCTGAAAGATGCTCGTAACGAAAGTACATCAAGACCTATGGGCGAGTTTCATAGAGTTGCCTCGATTCCCACTGTCATTGTTGAGAAGTGGATGAGAGAAGGTTTCGATCTTTGGCAAGCAACAGGCAAGGAAATCGTAGCGAGATTACAAAAAGAAAACCTAGACATGTTCATGGCAACAGATCGGAAGGTTTAAAATGGCTACCCCGAGAACAGGCAAGGCAAAAGTCAAAGTCACAAAAAGTGGCAAACGTGTTTCCTACGGTCAATCGGGGAAAGCAAAAGATGGTGGACCTCGAGTCCGAGCAGGGACGAAGAAGGGTGACGCTTACTGTGCTCGATCACTAGCGCAGAAGAAGAAACACCCGAAAGCAGCAAAGAACCCCAACTCACCTCTGAACCTATCGAGAAAACGATGGAAGTGCAGTGGTGCTAAGTCGAGAAGGACCTAATATGGCAAGAGGTGTAAAACACTATTTGAGAAGCGGAACTGAACATAAAGGTTCTATGCACAAAATGGCAAACGGAATGCTGCACACTGGTGCAAGACATACCGCAACTAGCAAACCTTTGTTCCACTTAAATCAATTAAGCCCCACTGCGAAAAAGAAAGCAATGAAATCGAGAAGGACCTGACATGAGCCTATATGAGAACATCAATAAACGACGCAAGTCTGGAAAAAAGATGCGTAAGAAGGGCGACAAGGGCGCTCCGACTGACGCTGCATTTCGCGCAGCCGCTAAGACTGCAAAGAAGCCTGTTAAGAAGAAGAAAACAAAGGCTAAAAGAAGGTATACCTAATTATGAACAAAGGACAAATCAGGGCGCACTTTTTGGCCCTTCTAAATCGAAGTGATTGCCCTGATGCGCTTGCCGATACTTTCATCGATCAGGCAACGACCAGAATACAGAGAGTAATGAGAAATCCTTCAATGGAGGCTCAACAAACTTATACCATCTCCGGTCAGACTTCACAGATCACTTTACCTGTCAATCTATTAGAAATCATAAGTATCTATATGGACGGTAATGCTCTTACACGCATACCCCATCATGAGATGCTGCAAGCACAAAAGACTGGAGAACTGGGCATCCCAAGACAGATGTGTCGCCAAAGTGTTCAAGTCTTACTACACCCACAACCAACTACTGGAACGGTATTCCTAGATTACTATCGTGAGTTTCCTACTCTCGCTACAGATGCTGACAGCAATGCGCTGACTGAAACAGCCTCAGATATCCTGACATATACTGCACTCTCTTATGCTGCAGATTATTTTATGGATGAACGAGCCGCTATCTTTGAACAGAAGTCAGGGCAGTTTCTCGCTGAAATGCAGGAACATAATTATTCTGCAGAACAGTCAGGCATCAATCAGGTAATGCGACCAACCGTAGTCTATGGAGATTAACAAACATGTCATCATCATTCTATTCGCAGATTGGGATTCCTAGTTCTAACAGTACAGCAATCCAATCTAGTGTTAATCAGGCCGCTACTTCCGAAACAAATGCGGCAACTTCAGCAACTAATAGTGCCTCATCAGCGGCTGCGTCGGCTGCATCTGCTACATCAGCAAATGCTGCAGATGTTTCAGCAACTCAATCTAAGAATGCTGCAGAGGCTGCACAAGTTGCTGCATTAGGATCTTCGCAACAAGCAGCATCCCACGCTTCAACTGGGCTTAATCATGCTAATAATGCGGCTGCAAGTGCTGTTACGGCGAATACTGAAGCAACAAATGCCGCTTTAAGTGCGCTTACATCAACAACTCAGGCCACAAATGCGGCTGCATCAGCGGCTTCAGCGGCTGCAGACTTGGCAGCTATAGGCACCTCAGTTACTGATGCGGCTACATCAGCTACTTCAGCGGCATCTACATTAGCAACATTCCAAAACCAGTATCTAGGGGCTGCAGCAACTGCACCAACACAAGACCCAGACGGTTCGGCTCTGGATCTAGGAGATCTTTGGTTTGACACCGCATCAGATACTCTAAAAGTGTATGCGTCAGGTGGTTGGGTGAACGCAGGATCATCAGTCAACGGTACAAGTGAGAGACAGACATATGTAGCGACTGCAGGGCAAACCACATTTTCAGTGACTTACGATGCAGGGTTTGTAGACGTGTGGCTCAATGGAGTTAAACTTTTAGTCGGTACTGATTTCACTGCGACTTCAGGAACTAACATTGTGTTGGCATCCGGTGCAGCTGCAGGAGACATCATTGACATCATTGCCTTTGGTACTTTTGTTTTCACTAATTCCGACCACTACACTAAGACACAAGCAGACGCTCGGTTTGAGCCGCTTGGTGGCGGTGGTAGTGGCTACGGAGATAGCAGTGTAGACACTCACCTCAACCAATCCAGTGCTACTAGCGGTCAATACCTTAAGTGGAACGGTTCCGATTATGCGTGGGATACTGTAGCTGGAGGGTATGCAAACAGTGACGTTGACCTCCACCTCAATCAAGCCTCTGCAACTAGCGGTCAGTATCTACAGTGGAACGGCTCAGATTACGCATGGGCTGCAGTAGCTGCAGGATATACTGACAGTGACGTCGATGCACACTTGTTGACTGCAGGGGTTACGCTCGATGCTACGAATGATCGAATTGGAATTGGCACGAGTTCGCCTAGTGAAGAACTGCACATTGCGACAACTGGTGGTGCTACAGCAGGGATTCAAATAGGTACTGCAGGTGGTACTGTTGATAGAGATTATAAAATTCTTGTATCATCTTCAGCAGGTAGTCTTTTTATTCAGGACGCAACTGCAAGTGTTAACAGGATTGCCCTTGATTCTTCTGGAAACGTTGGAATTGGGACGACTTCGCCTGATAGCCCTTTAGAAATACAAGCGACAACTAACAGTAGTTCAGACACAACTTACCTTAAACTTTATAATGCAGGTGAAAATGTTGGTAGCATAGATTTTGAAAATGGCAACGGGAGTCTAGCTAGAATCACAGGTACTAAAGTAGGTGCAGGTGCAGGTGCAAATGACGGCATTCTCACTTTTTCAACAGCGTTTGACACATCACTCTCAGAAGCCATGCGCATCGACAGCAGCGGTAACTTACTTGTGGGTACAACTTCTTTGGGCAACGCTGATACAGGTGTGGAAGCTAGGGCAAACGGCACACTTACTACTACATCAGATTCACAGACGGCTTTGTTTGTAAAACGTATTGGTTCTGGCTCAAATGATGACGGTGAACTTATACGTCTGCAAAATGCGGATGGTACTATAGGTAGTATTGGGTCTAACGGTGGTGATGTGTATATTGGAAATCCTGATGAAAGCCTAATTCGTTTTGGCAATAATCAGATAGCACCTGCTAATAATACTGGAGCAGATCGAGACAACGCTATTGATATTGGCGGCTCTGGCGGCAGACGTTTCAAAGACCTCTTCCTGTCAAATAATGTTATGGCACGTAACTTTGTAGGAACAGACGATACTGACACTTTTATTGCTATGACTGGTAGCAATGTTCAAAGGTTCTTCACTTACGGCTCGGAAAGAGCAAGATTGGACGCGTCAGGCAACTTTCTTATAGGATGTACTTCATTACCTGACGGTAGTGCTGATGGAATTGGTTTACGTGCAGACTCAGGAGAAAGGCGTTTTTCCAGAAGTGGAACTTCAGCAAGATATCAAATACAGTTCTATAACGGAAATGGCGCTGTTGGTAGAATAGAAACAAGTGGGACATCAACAAGTTATGCTACCTCTTCAGACTACCGCCTCAAAGAAAATGTAACAGATGTCACCGATGGCATCACAAGAGTTAAACAATTAGCTCCTAAACGCTTCAACTTTATCGCAGACGCAGACAAAACTGTTGATGGCTTCTTAGCACACGAGGCTGCGACAGTAGTTCCAGAAGCAGTTACTGGCGAAAAAGACGCTATGAAAGATGAGGAATATGAGGTTACTGCAGCTAAAGGTGATGTGTATACCCCTGCCACAGACGCTGTTCTTGATGAAGAAGGTAATGAGGTATCTGCGGCAACTGATGAAGTCATTCATAGCAGCAATGTTGAGCAGCCTGAGACTTTAGAAGAAGGTCAACAATGGCGTGAAACAACAGCCGTAGTTATGGGAACTCGCAGCGTTCCTGATATGCAAGGTATTGACCAATCCAAACTAGTGCCATTGTTAACGGCTGCACTGCAAGAAGCAATAGCCAAGATTGAAACATTAGAAACTCAAAGTACAACCCAAGCAACTCAGATAGCTGATTTGACAACACGATTAGAAGCATTGGAGGCTAACTAATGACTAGAGCACGAGATTTAGCAGACAGTGCAGACAAGGACATCGCAGGAACACTTACCGTCGATGACCTCACGGCAAGTGGTGATGTGTCTGTAGCAGGGAACTTGAGTGTCTCTGGAACCACAGTAACTATCGACAGTGCCGATGCACAGACGGTGGACTTGGGCGATAACGATAAGATCCGCATGGGTGATGATGATGACCTACAAATTTACCATGATGGATCAAATAGCCGTATTGCAGACCAAGGTACTGGTGGATTAATTTTACAAGGTGATGCAGGGGTTTATGTTAAAAGTTCTGACAATGCTGAAACAATGGCTCAGTTTGTCAAAGATGGAGAAGTATCTCTTTGGTATAACAACGTATCTAAGTTTGAGACTACCGCAACTGGTGTAGCTGTTACTGGCACTGCTTTTTCAGGAATGAACATTCAAGCAGGGGCTAGTTCTGTAGCGGCTATTGATTTTGGCGATGCTGCTGACACAAACATTGGTGGTATTAACTACAATAACGCTGACGACACTTTAAATCTACGCTCTGGAAACCTCAACAGACTTACCATCAACAGCAGCGGATCGGTTGGGATTGGCGTTAATGACGCTGATGCTAATTTAGATATTTCTGGTGGTAGTAATAAACTAGGAATACTTCGTGTTACTCAAAGGGCTTCTGGTGCAGCGGCTTATGGTCTTGATGTAGGTCTTGATCCCTCAACTGGTGATCCTGTCTTTTCTACAATAGTAAACGATACTGTTACAGAGGCTATGAGAATACAAAGAAGCAGCGGTAACTTGCTTGTGGGCACAGCGGCAGTAGGAGTAGGAACTTCATCTTCTGACACTGGCATAGTTGCTCGTGGCAGTATTGGTTTTCTTGAAGTAGCAAGAGATGGTGGCAACCCTGTTAGATTAAATAGGCAAAGTAGTGATGGAAGCATAATTGATTTTGCCAAAGACGGCTCCACTGTGGGTAGTATTGGGTCATTTCTTGGTGATGTGTATATTCAAGGCCCATCTGGACATTCTGGTATTCAATTTAACACAAATGGTATTATTCCATTAAGAGATGGTTCAATATTAGATAACGCCCTTGATCTTGGTCATACTAATTATCGTTATAAAGACCTCTACCTCTCAGGCGGTGTAGTCTTTGATGCAGTCGCAGGGAATGCAACGAGCAATACACTTGACGATTATGAAGAGGGGACTTGGACACCTACTGCTGCTCAAGGTGCATCAGGTTTAAATCATGAGGCAGCTAATTGTATTTACACAAAGATTGGCAGACAGGTTACTCTTCAGTTTGAAATTACTAATTTAATTAGTCCAAACGGAAGTACCTTTAATTTAGGGGGGATACCTTTTAATGCAGTACAAGAAGGTTCAGGAAGTGTAATGTATAACAATGTAGACATTCCTGGGTCTAGATCCCAGATTGTTATATATAATAGTAGTAGTAGCTATTTAAGATTTTATGCTCTTGGCGATAATACAACTTGGTACGCGCTTATAGGAACTAATCTGGGAACTTCTTTTAATATGATAGGACAAATTACATACCAAACAGCAACATAACACCCCATGTGGATCATGGGTAGTCAGTCCAATAGCCATATAGGAGATAAACGATGGCAACATTAACAGAAGAAACAATGAACGACAAAATCGAGGTCGTAAACAACGGAACATTCTCAGTCGTACAAGTACGCACCGCCACGATAATCAAGCGTGACAACGAAGAGATAAGCCGTTCATTCCACCGACATGTAGTCGCTCCAGACGCTGATCTATCTGCAGAGGATGCGGATGTGGTTGCGATTTGCACACCAGTGTTCACAGACGCAATGAAGACAGCCTACGCTGCACATGTAGCAGCAAGTGGCCCTACTGAATGAGCGAGGATAGTTGGCACCTATCGAAAAGCGTCCCCATCACCCTTATCATTGGACTAATTACCCAAGGCGCAGCAATCGTTTGGGTTGTCTCCATGATGTATGGGGACATTGAACGCAACACCAACAAACTAAGTGACTTAGGCAAACGCTTGGACAAACTAGAAGACATGGTTTTTACCCAAGCGATTGCAATGGCTCGAATAGACGAAAACATAAAAGCCATCAGGGACGATGTTCATAAGATGGCTACGAGGGAAATCGACTAGTCAAATGTTAGCGGAACTCGCCGCTTGCAACGCCGCCTTTACCACCGTCAAAAGTTTCCTCCAAAACGGAAGATCTTTAGCCGACTGCGCCTCGCAGATCGGGACCATTGTTGCAAGCAAATCGGCGCTAGAGGAAAGGGTACACAAGAAGAGATCTGGGTTTATGGCTCAGTTAAAACAAACACAGGCGCAAGATCTTGAAGAGTTCCTTGCGCTTGAGAAAATCAAAGAGACTGAAGAACAACTAATGCAAGTCATGATCTACCAAGGTCGTGCAGGTCTAAAGGAGGACTGGTTGAACTATCAAGCAGAAGCAAGGCGCAAGCGTAAAGAAGAGCGTCGTAGGGCTGAGAGAGAAAGACAAGAGTTTATAGAAGCGACAACGATTGCAGGTGTAGTCCTATTGGGACTGTGTGCAGCCGGAGCCGTTATCTACTTCTTCATCACACAGTAAGGAAAGCAAATGATTGGTATTTTAACTAGTGTAGCTAATTTAGCCACCACCTTCATCGACAGTAAAGCCAAGGTTAAACAGGCCGAAGCAGAGACTAAGATGAAACTCGCCACAGGTGAGATCAACTGGGAACAGGCAGCTATAAACGCCTCGAAAGACAGCTATAAAGATGAACTTTGGACAGGTGTTTTTGTCCTTATTCTGGCAGCCAATTTTGTCCCTGCATTCCAACCATTTATGGCTCAAGGCTTCGAGAATCTGGAGCAATGCCCTGACTGGGTGACTTGGGGAATGTATGCCTCAATCGCCAGTTCGTTCGGTTTTCGAGCGATGAGAGGGTTCAATAGATGAAGAGGTTGGCTATCTTTTGCCTCTTTTTCTTTGTCCAACCAACCTTTGCAATAGGATGTATTAATATGAAAGATAACTGGATCGAGTGTCTAGCACAGATACTCAAGTCAGAAGGGGGCTACGTTGATGATCCCCGAGATAACGGTGGCGCAACTAACTTTGGAGTCACCAAGAAAACCTATGAGAACTGGGTGGGACGAGAGGTCACTAAAGAAGACATAAAGAACCTTACTATCGAGGACGTGGCACCAATCTATAAAGACAGATACTGGGCGCGAGTACGCGCAGACGAACTCGTGGACGGTGCTGACCTTTTACTTTTCGATCTCAGTGTTCACAGCGGTCCCAGACGCAGTGTGAAAATTGCCCAAGAAACGGCAGGTACAGTAGTTGATGGTCTAATAGGACCCAAGACAGTCGCGGCAATCAATGCAATGGATCAAACAGAGTTCATCAAGAAGTTCTCTGAGAACCGTCTGGCATTTTACAAGCGTATTGAGGCGTGGAAACACTTCGAGAACGGCTTTAGAAACAGAGTCAAAAAAACACAGATCGCTGCCCAACAGATGGTCAAGTAGATCTGGTAACAACGAAAGGTACGGTGATCGAATATCTTTCTAACTTAGCACTGGTCGCTTTGGTGATCAGTGTTTTTTGTTTGCAAATGTGACGTCGGGTAACTATGTGTACCAGTGGATACTTCGGTATCAGGGGGGAACGAGTGTGATCGGCTAGTCTGGACAGCCGTTCCCTCCACAATTACTTTTTACTTCTTTTGTCCAACTCCAAGGTAAACATACCGTCTTCTGAGTCGATACACGATACTAAGGACATGAACTGATTGAACGCTAAGATTATCACTTGGTATTCTTTCAGATCCTCGGCCCACTGCCTGATAAACACACGACCATCGTGCTCTATGTACATCTCTATGTCTTCGTGTTTACCACTATCATCCAGAGCGACGACCTTCGTATGATTGTCTTCGGTCTCTACTGTAAACATTTGTTTATTTCCTGTGTGTCGTGGGAAAGGCCCCGTAGGGCCTCTCGTTTATGCTGCCTCGA